>VMHT01019633.1_pt1 | contig 34887 bp, 49 predicted proteins | sample 4693611 | NCBI WGS metagenome assembly VMHT01 (sample SAMN12280063, study PRJNA550983) | marine metagenome | isolation source: seawater sampled from same location over 5 years 0.02-0.2 micron viral filtrate | place: USA: collected off the coast of southern California halfway between the port... ...
CAGCTCAGGCCAGGACTTGTCAATTACATCAGGTGGACGTATTAGTGTTAACGCACACATTATTCCATCAGTTAATGATGCGAATGGTTTAGGTGTTTCAGCTAATCGCTTTGGTGATCTCTTCTTGGGTGAAGGTGCTCTTATTCGTATGGGTACTTCAGCTCAGGATGCTTTCTTGCAGCACTCGACGTCTGATCGTCTTGGAAGTGACATCAAGAATGCAGGTAACTATAACAGCTTCTCAGCCTTCCAGCAGAGCAGAATTCAAGAGTCAACGATCACTTCGTCGACAACTTCTCTCTCGTTCAGCCCTGAGATTGGAACAGAGATTCTTGGATCTGATGTTATTGCTTTCGTTGATAGTTCGGGTAACATCTTGGCGTTCAATGCATCATCAGCAGGTAGCAGTGCTACATCGTTGACAGTTTCATATAACTCTTCGTTCTCTACATCTGGATTTACGTCTATAAACACGTCGTCAATTTCTAGTGTAACGAAGGTTGAAGGAACTGCATCTTCATTCACTAACTCATCGATTAGTACATCAACTAGTACGCTTACTTTCAACACTGCTGGTGAGGCAGCCGGTTTCGACTTGTCTCATTCATCAGGTGGAAAGGTTCTGCGTTTTGATGATGGTGAAGGTAACTCACTTGATCTATCTTTCAGCTCGTATTCTTCAGGCACTTCAATTGGTGTGTCTGGGGCGGTTCAAGTTGCAGGTAGTGCAGCGAGTAGATCCGATCTAGTAAGTGGTGGTTCGATCAAGGAAGTTCAGAATCAAAAGGCGCATCGTGTTACTTTAGATGGTACGTTTGCATCGTTGAACCTTGCGGATCACGACGGTTCAGAGCACGGATTGATGCTTGGCGGAACTCTTGTTTCGGCAACAGCAGCTGAGCTTAATCTCATGGACGGCGGTACTACACCGGCATCTGTGACTCTGGCCTCCACTGATGGCTTCCTTATCAATGACGCTGGTGTTATGAAGCAGGCTTTGATTAGTGATATGGCAGCTTTCTTCTCGTCAAACAGAACAAAGAAGTCAGTTACATTGACGGCTGGTGCATCTTCTGGTGCAGTGTCTACTGTTACCGGTATGGTTCACGACTTAGGCGCGGACCCAGACATTACTGATATTTACTTGAACGGTCAGCTTATGCTTTCCGGATCAAGCTCATCAAGTGGTGACTACCGTATCAACGGAGCTGGTGCTGAGAGTAGCGTTTCATTGAGTGGTGCGAACTTAAGTTCTGCAACATTCAGTACATCCACAACTTCGGTTGCGTATGACGCGTCCATTAGCAGTGTCTCTGGCTTCTCGGCTGGCAAGGTTCTCATAATGGAGAACAATGCTGGAACGGTACGCTTTGAGGGTGTGATTACTTCAACGCCGACCAGCGGTGCTACTTCGCTGGCAATCACCTCAGGTACTGCGCGAGTCTTCGACCCTAGAGACGGTTCATCTGTGTCTAGCATGGCACACAGTGATGTTGGCTCTTCTGGCACGAAGGTTGCGGATCCGTTGACAACAGATGACGTTGTCTTCTTCTTCGCGCTAGAAAGAGATGATGTTATCACTATTTCAAAGAATGGCTAATTTAGGTTAACCTTTCTTAAAACATTTCTAATGTTTCTGGGACCAGCTTCGGCTGGTCCCTTTTTTTTGCCTGATACTTCGTAAACACTTGATGGTTTTATGATAAATTGTAGATATGACTAATTTTAGAGAACAACTAGTAGAAGCACAAAAAATAATGAGCGAGCACATGCAAGACTTTGTTCAGCTTCAGTTTAGTGTTGAGCTCAACATGGAAGTCAAGTCTGATCAGACTGCAGGCCCTGTATTTGTATGGGAACCTTCAGTCGATCTAATACTTCAAACACAAGATTCTGTTGTGACGGGAGTTGAACACCTTAATGTCGAAGCTAGAAAGTTTTTAGTAGGCTTTTTCTCATCAGTCTCAAATTCAATTATGGCGTCTGGAATAATCAACGACAGTTCAATTGCACCATGGAAAGGCATGGAGATTGAAGGCACAATTTTCAACGGTCAGTGCGGATGGGAAGGGTCTGAATTTATAGACTATCAGATCACTAAGCGACCTGGAGCACGGACAATTGTAGGCACTGTGACTGTACGTGACAATGATGTGACTTTGGCACAGTGTATTGAAAAAGCTAATCAGTTATGTGACTACATTTTGGTGTTTGTACATAAGCCGACACAGCAAGTCACTCAAGAAGTGATTGAGGCTAAGAAGCTACTAGGTGACAAAGTAATAGTTCGAGGAATACTAAGTAGGAGTGCTACTGACACTTACCTTTATCCTTTGTGCAGGACAGATACTCTAGTGATTCCGCTAAGTACTGATATGTTCTGGTCTGATTCTTGTTCAATAGAGATGAACAACATAATGAGACAGATGAACATTACAGGATACAGAGGTATAGATATTCAAGATTGTGTGTTAAACGTCACAGAGATTAAATCTCATCCTCCTGTAGTGCGTGGTTTTGTATCTGATCACAAGGTAACGTATATGGGTAATGTTTTGAGGTGGTGCAGCAATAATTCTTTAACTAATCTTGCAAAAAATTCATGTGTCTACAGGGACGAAGTTGAAAAATTCGCCAGAATAAGTGTATCACAACCCGGAATCTTGTCAATACCCTATATTAATCTTTCTAGCACGTCACCAACTGCACAAAAGCCTGACGATAATTATCTATTCAGCGCACAAAACTCTGACTTGCTAGAAGCAGATGCATCCGTATTCATTCCTCGAAAATCAATAGCTAGACTAATGAGAGGATCAGCGCGCTGGTCAGTTTTTAATACGTGAAAAGCTCTAGATATCCTTATCTAAGAGCCTTCTATTAAAAAACTTAATAAAGCTTGTATGACGCGCTTTCCATCCTGAGAACTTTGTGCCCTCATGATCAGGGTCGCCGTGCACGCCTTCATTTTGCTTCCATATGATGACATGAACTAATTCATGAGCTAGCGAAGAAGACCAGATTTGACTAGTTTTGACCTCAACCCAAATGTGGGAAGGAGACAAGGCCAGCCCGGTGACGTATACATCCTTGACTGGATTGCCCTTGACGTCGTAAGCCCCGGAAACAACTCTCGGTATCGCGCTCACTTCAATCTCTAGCCCTGAAAGCATTTCCCAAATTTTAGGTTCACTAATTCCAAACTCAACAGAGTAGTCTTCAACAAACATGTGAAGAACTTTTGTCATCTTTGTTGTGGCAAAAATATAGTCGACACATCTGGTCGACTTCATCGAAATGTTTGGTGTACCCGGTATTTGAAATTTGTACGACCTGCTAGCTGAGCAGTCAACTTTTTTAATACTAGATGAATTGTTGCTGGCACATCCATTAGTAGGAATTAAAAGACTGACTAGAAAAAGTACTATTCCCAATGTGTGTGTGATGTTAAACATGCACCTCGTTTCAGCGTCTGTGTGTCTAAATATCTGTTTGCATGCATAGTTATAAATGAGGGCTTTCCTAGCATGCTCATTAAGTACTTTTACTATCTTGTCTGTTTATCTTTCACTTTGATGAATATCTGTGGGTGCAACCAAGACTATCAAGTCATGGTCAAAGAACCGCAAGTTATAGTAGAAGAAGTCGAAGTACCTGTCTATATAGAGGTAGAAGTTCCTACGGGTACCCCAACAGAAGATGTTGAGGTCTGGGTTGATGCAATCGTTCAGGTTCGTGCCGTAGACGGTGTCGATATAATCTGGGTGATAGATAACAGCGGTTCAATGAATGTATATGAACCACAGCTTCTTGCCGGTATTGAGGTTATGATGAATGCTCTCCCGGAGTCAGGATGGCGCTTGGTCATGATATCAACAGACCCAGACGAAGCTGCTACTGAATCACAGTTTCCTCTAGTTCCCGGAGATAGTATCTTAGACGCAGAAGACATGTACACCATTATGGGTAAAGGTGCTGACGAGCAGGGTTTTGATGCAGTCCATACATATCTCGAGACTAATCCGTATACAGCAACATGGATGAGGCCTGATGCAGCGCTTCTTGTAGTGTTTGTTAGCGATGAAGATGATCAAAGTCATATCCTGACCAATGCAGCAGAGTTTGTTAATTGGTATGCAGCGAGACGATTTGGAAACGTTTTCCTTGCTAGTATCGTAATGCAAGAAGAAGAATATTCTGCATGCGGTGGAGGAACCAGCAGTTCTTCAGTAGGCATCGAGTATATGGATGCAGCCAATCTTATGTTTGGTACAATTGTCGACATATGCGAAGAAGATTGGTCACCCGGTGTGTCAGGAGCAACGACACAAATCGAGCCTTATGAGTCAATTACTCTTACACACCCACCGGTTGTCAACACGATACGCGTATTTATTGATGGTCAATTAAGTAACGATTGGTTATACGTTCAGTCAACAAACGAGGTGCAGTTTACTGTGATTCCAACCGGAGGGTCTTTGGTTGAAGTTGGCTACGTAATTAAAGAATCTTGATTATATTTTTATACTTCTGCTACGCTAAGAATACTATTATTAACACATCACGCACTGGCTCGTTGAATGAAAGGTCAGGCTCTGATCCGTTCCGGGACTTGCGTGATTTAAAAGAAAACGCGGATGCGTTTTCTCTGGAGGTGTAGGGACTCTCCCTCCCTTGACCGAGCCACCTGGGGGAGACAGGAAGGCAGGGCACCTCCAGTTCTTTTTTTTATGAACAATTCATGTGCATGATCTATAATTTACCTAAAGAAAGCAGCTGATGTGATTATGTCAAAAGATGATTCAGATAAGGATGCCATGACGGAAGAAATTCTTGATTCACACTGGAGGACAGGACCTATGGCTGAAGCACGCAACAACTTAAATATACTATGTTCAAACATGCTGATGCAAAAGTCGCTTAGGCTGATTGTTGACGAAATGTTAGTCCTCGAAGACATTTTAAAGGACGACGACATTTCGATAGTTGATAAAGTTTCTGCTAGACAGACACTGACCATCCTAAACTCTACCTGGATGTCATTGACAGATCAGCTTGGACATGATTGTTAAAGTGACAAAAAGGTGTACACCTGGTGTTACATGTATACCTTTTGTTACGTAGTGGAGAGGTGACAGAGCGGCCGAATGTACCGGTCTTGAAAACCGGCGTAGCGAGAGCTACCGTGGGTTCGAATCCCACCCTCTCCGCCATTTTTATATAGAGGATGACATGGCAACTAAAAGAATTAAAAAAAGCGCATTAAACATTAAAGATCGCCGAGCTTGTGTCAAAGCAGACGAAGTTCAAAAAAAACTACATCCCCTGCTGACTTTTTACGCCGAGCAGATGATCATTTACATAGCTAAGGCTACAAAAAATGTAGGGGTAGGATCACCGCATTATGCCCAGGCGATAAGTAAAAATTTTCTAGAAGCTTACCAGTCTAAGAAATATGGGCTGTCTGACGTCGTAAAGCGCTCAATTGAAGAATGGCTACACTCACGTCATGCTAGCGGAGAGATAACGTTACAGACTATAGACAAGTACGTTCAAGCTCCTGTTAACGTTCATCAAGTGCTAGAAGGAGATGATGCCGCCTTGATTCCATGGGGCCCTCATCATGAAGTGGGTAATATTTTATGGTCACACACTCTAAAATTTTTAGGCTGTGTCAATGTCGGCACAGAGTATCATAAAGAAATATCAGAGTTTAATGACCCTGCACAATTTCTAGAATTTCTATCAGAAAGCTCAGAGGGAATGATTAAGACGCATGCGAGTTTTGACATTAAACCCGGCGAAGAGCTAATATTCGAGGTATAATTTGCCAATCTACAGGTATAAGTGTTCAAGCTGTATAATTGAGTTTGAAAAAATCATGTCAATGAGGATGGCTGAAGCCACGAAAAAAAGATTATCATCTGAGGTAGAGTGTCCTGAGTGTGGATGTTCTGAAGTTACTCCACTCATGCCTCACACTAGTTTTTCCCTTAAAGGAAAAGGCTGGTACAAAGACGGATATACCAAGGAGCAATAACATTGGAAGCAGTTTCAGTTTTAGCCCATCTGTTTTGTTTAGTATACGCCGCAGGCCCACCAGATTTTTATCTTTCAGAATACCGGAAAAATCTGGTATGCAAGTCATCAGCTCAGGTTATAGAGACGTCACGTGCTGTCGACATCGAGCCTTCTTTAGTGATGGCACTGATATCCGTTGAGTCTAATTGGAAGCATGACGCAGTTAGCTCTGCAAACGCATGTGGGCTTACGCAAGTTCTCCCCAGGTATACCGGCAAAATCACAAAGAAGTACACATGTAAGCAGCTTCATGTTCCTAAGAATTCAATCTATGTTGGCATCAAGACACTTAAGTTTTGGATTAACCATCATAACGGTGATATTGCACGAGGGCTTTGCGCTTATAATGCAGGCTATAGATGTCATGGTACAAAGCCAAGCAAATACGGCATGAGATACGCTAGAAAAGTTTTAAAGACTCAAAAAATGATTAATCGAATTGCTAATCATCACAGACAAAGTTTGTAAGCCAGGGCCTCTGGCGGAATTGGTAGACGCGCTGGATTTAGGTTCCAGTGTCTTAAGACGTGCGGGTTCGAGTCCCGCGGGGCCCACCATATTTGTTAACAGATATCTAAAGTCCCGTAAAATTAGATCATGATGCGCTTAGTTACAATTATGATCGTAGCTTTAGGTTTGGCATGTGATACGGAAGTAACCATGACAAGCCCTGTAGACAATGTCAAAGAGGCACACACACATGTCGAAGAGACGTCGGGAAATAATCAGCCTGAAGCGAATGCATACACACGTGAAGAAGTCTGGGTGTGCTACAATCCAGGTACAGAAATGCACAATCAAGAGTGTATTGAAGAGACATATCCGGATGGGTGCTATGTCAAAGGTGATAATTCAGTGTTTTGCTGGCTTTTAATGAAGCCAGAATGTGAGCGTTCAGATAAAGAGTACCAGGATGTGTGTCACTTGTTGAGGGAATAATGTTTAAAGACGGTCCATACCAACCCTCCAATGCCTACTTCATAAAAGGCGTGCATGCAAAAGTTTCTAAGACACACGGCGTCGGAGTATTCGCAAACCAGAGTGTCAAAGCTAACGACATATTTGAAGTTGCCCCAGTCTTATTATGCACACCCTACATCTACAGCCTATTTGAGAAAGAAACAGAAACACGACACATTCATGAAAATTACGTATTTTGGTGGGGCCCTGGACAGATTGCTATGGCATGGGGGTATGCAAGCTTGTATAATCATGCAAATGGTAGTGGGGCAAATGCCAAGTACAGGCTTCGAAAGACTGACTATCCCGCTATAGAAATTTACGCTGCTCGTGATATTGAAGAAGGAGAAGAAGTCTTGCTGCACTACATGCACAACAGGTTTGACTTAGAGTTTTCTGATTCAGGAGACTGGTGGAATGCATCTGAAAGCGACATGACAGTTTCCCTTACAGGGTTCGACACATCAGCAGCTGCTCTGATGAGTGATGCGAAAAAACATTACAGATAGTTAATTTTTCACTAATACAGTTTTAGCCGCACGTCTATTATATGAACATCGCAAAGGAGTGACATGTTTAAGACGGTAGTGGTTGACCCACCATGGAAAAAATCTACGGGCGGCGTTGGACATGCTTCTTTGCAGCCTTCTACACATTATGATGTGCAGACCAAGCAGGAAATTATACAGACTGTAGAGGGGTGGATGAATAGTTACGGTGTCGCGCCTGAGGCTCACATGTATATGTGGTCTGTTAATTCATTCACAGCAGGCGCAGACCAGGGAATACTTCCTGCAATTCATGTGTGTGAAAAACTAGGCTTTAAGCCGATTAGTTTGATACCATGGATTAAAAGCAATGTTGGCAGCCCTACTCCATATGGAATGAGATACACAGAGATGTGTATCTTTGCAGTCAGGTATGAAAAAGGTTGCGGCAAGAGAACTAGATACAGCGGAACGAGTGAACCTGAGTCTGTACCTAACGGGAAAGGTCTATGTGGTTCTAAAGACTACATCTTTGCTGATCGTAGAGAACACAGCCGAAAACCTTATGAGTTCTATAAGTACGTAGAGCACCGCAGCAAAGGCCCGTATTTAGATTTGTATTCTAGGACTAATCGTCCAGGTTGGACGGGCGCAGGAAATCAGACAGGTTTGTGGATTGCACAATAAGTTACGCCACCTTAGCTCAGTTGGTAGAGCAGCTGATTTGTAATCAGCAGGTCAACGGTTCGAGTCCGTTAGGTGGCTCCATTTATTTTCAACAAGAGGGTTTAAAAAGTATGGCATTGAAAATTGGAGATATAGTAGAGCAGCAGCATCAAGGATGTTGTCGGCTTGGTGTTCTTTATAAAAAGAAGGATGACCCAAATGCTCAGAGCGCGATAATTCCATGGACATATTTTGAAGTTCTGTGGGTTACCGGAGAAAGGTCCGTGGAGAGAGTAGACCACATCAGTCTGACTTCTGATCTGATGTCTAAATTTAACGATCTCGTTGTACTAAGAGATCTTCAGGACAGTATTAAGGCAGGAGCTTCGTACGAATAGTGAAAGTTGATTTATTTGGTGACGGCATCGGATGCGTTGAGTACATTAAACACAACGGCGAAGATGTGATGTTTGTTAACGCCGCGCGAGTATCATTTGGCGCGCACAAAGAAGAAATTGATGATAAAGATATTAAGCTCATTAAGTACCTCATTGCTCATAATCATACTAGCCCTTTTGAGCATTGCAGTATTACGTTCCGCTTCGTGGTTCCTCTTTTCATAAGAAGCCAGCATCACAGGCACAGAACATGGTCATATAACGAAATTAGTCGACGATACACAAGCGTAGACATGCAGTTTTATGAGCCCAAAAGTTTTCGTACACAACATAAATCAAATCGTCAGGCAAGCAATGATGAATTGATTAATCCGGACATAAATGAATTTAAAGATAGACCGCTTCCAGTAGCACCATATGTTGCATCAGAAGCTGTCAAGCATCATAACATTAAAAGCTTAACACTTTTTAACAGGCTTTTAGAAAGAGGTGTGTGTCGAGAGCAAGCTAGAGGAGTACTACCTCAAAGCTTATATACGCAGTACTACGGAACTGTCGACATCCACAACCTTCTGAAGTTTATTGATCTTCGAATTCATGAAGGCGCTCAGTGGGAAATACAGCAGGTGGCAAAAGCATGTTTGGAAATTGTCAAACATCACTTTCCAGTTACTGTACAAGCCTGGGAAGAAAAGAACACAACTGCTTGAACATTAACGTGATACACAGTATTATTTGAATGTTCGCGGGTGTAGCTCAATTGGTAGAGCATCAGCCTTCCAAGCTGAATGTTGTCGGTTCGATCCCGATCACCCGCTCCATTTTAGAAAGAAGCACGAGAAGGCAAGAATGAGCAGCTTTAGTATATTAGAGATGATATGTCTCGGTGTTAGTGTAGGGTTACTATTGTTTTTCTCTACAGCAAATGCAAGAAAGAATAAGAAAGACAAAGATGAATAAGCTGTGGAAAAACTGGACTATACACAATCTCATAAGCCATCCAGTTAGCGAAGTTTTGTATTTGATTTCTCTTCCATTTGTCGGCAGAGAAAAAGCGGAAAATATCAGCGGGTGGATTCACGATGTGACCCTCCCGGACCAGGTGAGAGGAACAGGTAGAGGATGAATAAACTAATTGTAGTTTTGTTGATGTTTCCCATGATTGCGCTGGGGCAAGATGCTCCGTATGAATGTGATAACAACTATGGAGAGTGTGGTACGCCTGAAATGTCTGGAGGCGGTCAGGGTGGAGGAGGCTCTATACTGATTAATAACACAGACTTAGGTGACACATATCAAAGTGCCGATGATTATGATGATGACGGAGTGGAGGATTCTTATGATAACTGCCCGAGGGTACGTAATGGCGAGCAATTTGACAGCGATGGGGACGGTATTGGAGACCTATGCGATAATTGCCGGAGCACTCATAACCTCAATCAGTGGGATCTAGACAGTGATGGTCTTGGAGATCTGTGTGATTCTGACATGGATGGTGATGGCGTTGACAACACAGTAGACAATTGTCTTCGAAGGTATAATGCTGATCAGTCGAATGTTGATGACGACGAAGACGGCGATGCTTGTGACAGAGATATCGACGGAGATGGATTAGACAACTTAACAGATCCATGTCCTATGAGAGTAGGCGACCCGACAGAAGATACTGAGTGGTGTTCCCCTGACACAGATGGCGACGGAATTTCCGATTATGGATTTAGTTCTGACAATTGTCCTGGAGTCGACAATCCAGAGCAGTGGGATACTGACTTTGACGGATCTGGCGACGCATGTGACCCAGACCTTGACGGCGATGGTATAGGAAACTTGCAAGACAATTGCAATGGTGTATTCAACATTGATCAAATAGACGCTGACAGGGACGGCAGAGGCGACGAAGGGTGCGATGATAAGTACTGCTACGTAGTTTTTGGAGATGAAGAAAACTGTTTAGATCCAGAAGCAGAATTTCAGGCATATTCACCGAATATTGCTGCTGCTACAGGAGAAAGCGTCAGGCTCCGGCTTTTCTTAAATCGAAAAAATCAGGAAAACAGATACACGTGGTCTGTAAAAACTCGACCAGGAGGATCGTCTGCAACTGTCGTCAATCCGATTGGGTATTCTCATGAATCAACTACATTCGAGTACATACTAGAGAGGCAGCCTGTGTTTGTGCCTGACATTCCTGGCGAATATGTTCTAGTGCTACATGTCGAAGTTACTTTTGGCGAAAGCATGGTTGACACACCGGTGCAGTCCCAGCATGAAGTAACAATTAATGCATCCGGGCCAAGTGTACATTCTGATTCTGGCGGATGTAATACTAGCAAGGGATCGTCAAACAGCCTGTACGCAATCATGATGATGCTTGCAATGTTTGTTCGAAGGAGAGCATAAAAAAACTTAAGCCCCGGTAGCTCAGCTGGATAGAGCAACGGCCTTCTAAGCCGTGGGTCACAGGTTCGAATCCTGTCCGGGGTGCCATTTAACATGAAAGGGTTAGTATGAACCTCAAGCTTTTTGTCACACTGACAACAATTTTAATTGCTTCTGAATCAACAGCACAAACACATGTGGTCGCTGAACCCGGAACTTATAAGCGTATTGTCAAGGAGTGGAATTCATCTTTAAAAAAATCTGGTGATGATGGATCTACTTCGTACATTGTTAACAAATCCGGAGGTCGAGATAAGCTGCACAGAAACGGAAATCGCGCAGCAATAATCTGGATCCCTAAAAACTCTGATTTATCACGACCCTTTACTGTCGTATTCTGGTTTCACGGTCACTGGGGATACGTTCCAAGCCGGACATTCGAAGACAGAGTGCTCAAGCAATTCATTCCGCTGACTCCAAGCAAAAATTTCGTGGTTGTGATTCCTGAAATGCCGTGGTCAGTTCATACATCAACGCCTACAAAAAGAAATAGTATGTTGTGGCTTAAGCCCGGCGATTTTATGGCATTTGTAGATCAAGTCTATTCTGTCTTATACAATCACCACAATAAAAATACTGAGGTGTTGCGGGCTTTAGGCAGCATAGACTATAAAGTAGTAGGGCATTCAGCTGGAGGTAGCACAATTATGAGGCTGGCTGTCACAGGTGATCTTTGCAAGATTAGTCCTTCGCTAGTTGTCTGGTCTGACTCTTCTTACAGAGGCTGGCTGGATCGTGCATGGAAGGGCTGCTTGAGCAAGAACCCAAATATTCGTGTTGAAGTTCTGGTCGCAAAAAATGATTGGCCGTATAAGCATGCAACAAGGTTCATGAATCAGTTTGGAAAAAACCCGCCGAGTCAAGTTAATCTACAGGTATTTAATCGCCCTATGACACACAAGCTGATAGGCAACAACGCTGTCAGACTTTCAAATCTGTTAGGAGATACCAATGAAGCTAACTGAAAATTTTTCACTTCACGAATTTAGATGCAGAGACGGTTCTGATGTGCCGGAAGAATACATGGAAAATGTAAGAGAACTATGCGAAAATCTTCAGGTTTTGCGTGACTATATTCAAAAACCGATCACTGTCATTTCAGGTTATCGATCACCCACTTACAACCGCAAGATCGATGGTGCAAGAAGGAGTCAACACCTTCTAGCGAAAGCGGGAGACTTGATTGTAAAGGGTATGACGCCTGACGAGGTCAAAGAGGCGATTGTACATCTGATAAAAGAGGGTAAAATGAAGAAAGGTGGAGTGGGTCTATACACTTACTTCACACACTACGATGTGCGTGGGTTTAATCGCAGGTGGTATGGTAAAGGAATTAAAGACTACCAGAAAGAATAACTACATTAGAGCCTTGTTTGCAAAATCAATACTGAGCACTAAAGAGTTAATAAGCATTTTCATTCCGATGGCAATCAATAGAATTCCAAAGATACGCTCTATAATTGTTATGCCAATGACGCCTAGCTTTTTCTGAATCCAGTCTGCAGATTTCAAAAACCCGTAGATTACGATAGCGTTAAGCACAATTCCAGCAATGATAACACTGTTTGGCATATCCTGAGTTAGTGACATTATAGTTGACAGTGTACCAGGGCCGGCAATAATAGGAAACGCAATAGGGAAAATTGTAGCAGGAACAGGATCCGGATCTGAGTTTCCCTCAATGCCTAATACCATACGCACTCCAAAGTAAAGAATCAGCATTGCTCCTGCTAGCGCGAAGTGAAATGTTTCAATTCCGAGAAGCCTGAATAAAGTTTGACCAGCGTAAAGAATAGAGATCATAATGACAGTAGCTATTACTGTAGACTTTGCTGAATCAATCTTGCCGTTTTCTTTTCGAAGCCTAATAACTAGTGGTACATTTCCCGGCATGTCAATGACTGCAAAGAGTGTCAAGAAAACTGTGAGCACATTTAAGTAGAATTCCATAATACCTCCTGATGTATTGTACTAGTGGTCTAACTATAATCGTTCAATTGAAATGATAACGACATTGCAATACAGTTTTCGTGTCTGTTTCTATGTTGTAACTTTTACATTGAAATGAACATTTTCTGTGCCGTGTCTATAATTCACTGTGGATTTAGGAGTACTGCCGTAATGTCAAAGCTAGTGAGAGACAAGATTCCAGAAGTTATTAGAGCTTCCGGTAAAGAGATCGTATGTCATGTTGCAAGAGATTCTGAGTATGAAGCATCACTCGTTGACAAGATGCAAGAAGAGTTGTTGGAGTTTAAAGAAAACCCGTCAATTGAAGAGGCAGCTGACATGTACGAAGTGTTTCTCACATTTCTGAAACATTGGGGAATCGAACTGTCAGATGTACGAAAATTTGCGCAATACAAATCACGCGAACTAGGTAAATTTGATGGAGGTATCATTTTAGATGAAATTATTGAAAAAAGTTAATTTAGGGGGTTCTCTGTTGTCAAACGGTGTTTATATTAAGGAGCAGGAGGTAACTTTATGAGTAAAGTAATTGGTATTGATTTAGGGACAAGCAATTCTTGTGTTGCTGTAATTGAAGGCGGAAGCCCAACCGTCATCACTAACGAAGAGGGTGCAAGAACCACCCCATCTGTTGTGGCATATATTAACGGTGAAAGACACGTTGGTAACACAGCCAAACGTCAGGCTATAATGAAGCCTAAAAATGTTGTGTACTCAGCCAAGAGGTTCATCGGCATGAAGTATTCTGAGGTGAAATCAGAAGCAGAGAAAATGCCGTTCAGTATTGTCAAGAGCAAAAAGGGCATGTGTGATATCGTCATTGATGACGACACATTAGCTCCTCAGGCAATCAGTGCTCAAGTCCTGATGAAGATGAAAGCTTCAGCAGAACAGTATTTAGGTGAAGAAGTTAGCGAAGCAGTAATTACTGTGCCGGCGTATTTTAATGATGCCCAACGACAGGCTACCCGAGATGCAGGAAAAATTGCTGGTCTAGAAGTCAAGCGAATTATTAACGAGCCAACAGCAGCTGCACTTGCGTATGGAATGGATAAAGGCAGCGACAAGAAAATCATGGTTTATGACTTGGGAGGTGGGACGTTTGATGTCTCAATCTTAGAGATCGGGGACGGTGTAGTAGAAGTCTTAAGTACTAATGGTGACACTCATCTCGGAGGGGATGATGTCGACAACACAGTAATTAGCTGGTTAGTTGAAGACTTTAAGAAAGAATCCGGTGTCGACGTCTCAGGAGACTCTATGGTCATGCAACGACTTCGAGACTCAGCTGAGAAGGCGAAGATTGAGCTTTCTAGTACACAAACAACTGACATCAACTTACCCTTTTTGACTGCTGACGCTACAGGCCCTAAACATCTTCAGACTAACTTAAGCAGAGCACAGTTTGAAAAGATGATCGATCCTATTGTTGAAAAGACAATGATCCCGGTAAAGAAAGCGCTTAAGGATGCCGGCATGTCAAAGGATGATGTGGATGAAATTCTTCTTGTAGGTGGGTCGACCCGTATTCCTTTGGTGCGAAAGACAGTAGAAGACTTCTTCGGCAAATCGTCAAGCTCAAGTGTAAACCCAGATGAAGTAGTCGCGATGGGCGCTGCTGTACAGGGAGGTGTGTTCTCTGGAGAAGTAAATGACATTCTTCTCCTCGACGTTACGCCGTTATCTCTTGGCATCGAAACAGTCGGCGGCATCATGACCCGACTTATTGAACGCAACACGACAATTCCTTGCACTAAGTCACAAGTATTTTCTACAGCTGCGGATAACCAGCCTTCTGTTGAGATTAAGGTTTTACAGGGTGAAAGAGAATTTGCCGCAGACAATAAGAGCCTCGGAACATTTACCCTTGCAGGACTTCCGCCATCTCCTCGAGGAATTCCTCAAATTGAAGTATCGTTTGACTTAGACGCGAACGGAATTGTCAGTGTCAAAGCAGTAGATAAGGCGACAGGCAAAGAACAAAACATCACAATTACAGGTTCTGGAACACTCTCTTCTGAAGATGTTGATCAAATGGTCAAAGAGGCAGAAATGAATCGAGAGGCAGATCAAGCCAAAAGGGAGGAAGTTGAGTCTAGAAATGCGCTTGAGAGCAGCGTGTTTCAGTCAGAAAAGCTAATGAAAGAGCACGAAGAGACACTTGCAGATGACATTAAGAGTGAGCTGGTAAGTGCTATGGAACAAGCCAGAAAAGTCGTCACCTATGATGATGTTAAAGAAGCATCCGTCAGACTGTCTGACGCATTGCAAGCTGCTGGTGCTTCTCTTTATGAGCAGCAAGCAGGTCAACAAGAGGAACCGCAATCCGATCAGCAAGAAGAGTCTGATGATAATGTGATTGACGCAGAGTTCGAAGAAAGTGAGTAAAAATATGAAGAGTTACAAATTTGAATATGTTTCCGGAGACTTTGTTTCCGAGTATAGCCGCCTAATGACTGATTTGAAGGCTGCACAGAAAGATCTAGATGACAGCTACCAAAGATCTGTACAAAAGCTTCTAGAAATGGAAACTGCACGTCTAGAAGAAGTGGTTCCTATGCCATTCACTCCCGGAGACATAGTATATACACTCGACGGCAAGCAAGGGAAAGTACTCGCATGCCCTGTTGATATTACCTTGTTAGCAGACGAAGCATACTCCGGGCCTCTTTACGGACCTGGAAAATTTCTAGACGTTACTGACGCTTATGATTGGGAACAAGTAATCACATGTGAAGGGATGGTCAGAAAAGTCACTGTTGAGTCTGAAGCTAGCGAACTAGAAAAGGACTGGGGTCATGACAAAGTCATTGAGACTTATTGGCCTGACGAACTTAAACTAAAAGGAGACTAGGATGGACTTTATTGGAAGTGTGATTACTATTGCAGTAGGGCTGTGGGTTGGCCAGATGTTAATTGACTGGTGGCAAAGACGCTAATACGTTATGAATAAATTTTTGTGTATGATAGCACTAGCAACTGTGTTATCGATTGTGGGTCTGTATTCTGCGTTCAGCTTAGGCTACGAAAAAGGCTATTACGTCAAAGAGGCAGAGCTTAAAGAGTGTGCTGAAGAAGTTTCTAGCGGCTGCCCTAATGTTACGACCTATGCAGTCATGCTTGAGAAAGAGAATGCTCGACTTAACAGGGTATGTAAACGTAAGGCGCAGAAGTCTGCAGATTAACTTCTGTGACACTTTCTTGACTGGTATGTATATTTAACTGTATGCCTTGGAAAGTACGTAAGAGAAGCTGTAAGCAGAAGACCACCGGGAAAACCGGCACACACGCAGTAGTAAAAAAAGACGGCGGATCAGAAGAACAAGAGTCGTGTCACACTAGTGAAGAAAAGGCAGATGCTGCTGTAAGGGCGCGTCATGCGAATGAGAGCTTATTAAGAGAATATATTAGGCTGCAGCTCACCTCAGTTATTCACTAGAAATAGATTGCGTCGTATAATACTTAGTCATAGACAGTGTTGCACCACACATGTGCTTATAGGACAGGTAAGTTATGAGCCTCTTAAGAGAGTATGTTAGACAAATATTAGCAGAACGAGAAGTACCAGCGCAGAAAGAGGGGGAAGTTTTACCTCAAGATGAATGGGTGCTTCTTAAGCCCGGTGACCCGCGAAGAGAAATGATACAGGACGACCTGTATGACATGGTGCAGACAACTTACCAAGATATCGGTGGTCACTTTAAAATTCAAAGCCCGGGTGACTTGGAACGTTATGCCTACTGGATCGTCAAAGACTTAGACGATGAACCCGATGCAGACGTTGCGATTATGGGCAAGCCAGATATCGGCGGCGCAAAGATGGGCGCTGCAGCTAATGACGGCACGCCCGCCGCTGCGAACGCATACAAAGACAAGTCATCTGAGTTGCGTGCCGGCGGTTCCATGGATGGGGTTGGCAATTGGTGGGGAGAAGTTAGCGGTAAACCTGCTTATGCAATGTTAAAAAGAGGTGCACCAGCGGTTGAAGACGAAGCCGTAGCTCGAAGAATAATGGACGGAGATGACTTTGTCTGGCATGGTGCACATCCGGATCCAGATGCTGCTCCTCTGTTTAAGTCTGTGAATGGCTGGTATACCAAAAAATTTGGCAGCCATTCCTCAACAAAAATTATTTTAGGATCGCCTTCATGATTACAGAAAGTTTGCAGTATCATATTGACAACAGCATACCAATTAACGAAAATGTGTTCAGGCCAGGAAGTGTAGAGTACTTTAAGTTATTTCAGGAAGCTAGATTTCTTATGCTGATTGATGAGTACCTCCCCACAGTAGATGAGTCTTTCTACTTGAAAGAGACACAGGTTGGAGAGTGGGGAGTTTATGAAGGAACTAGGGTTCCTCTAGATTGGCCTATGACTGAGATGGATCATCTAATGGTCGAAGCTGAGTACAACGGTAGAGAGGTTGAGCTTAACAAGCCTAAAAGAGGCGGTGGCAAGAAATACTACGTATACGTCAAGAACAAGGATTCTGGCAATGTAAATAAGGTAGAGTGGGGTGCCAAGGGAATGTCAGTCGGTATCAACGATCCGGATCGACGCAAAAGTTTTAAGGCACGTCACAAGTGTGAACAAACAAAAGACAAAACTACAGCCAGCTACTGGGCTTGTAGAACCGGTCGTTATCCGCATCTGACCGGTGCTAAAAAATCATATACATGGTGGTAGGACAATGAAAAAACCATACACAGAAATTTTACTAGAAAACGGAAATCGATTTAGAGTCTTTGAGGCTACTGTTGACACCGGTGATCTTGTGTGGCACCAGGATCAAAACGATAGAAAGATCTATGTACATGAATCTTCCAATTGGCAATTGCAGTTTGACAATAAATTGCCCTTGGCTCTAGAGTCCGGAAAGGTATATTCTGTGCCTCGAGATACATGGCACAGAGTCATTAAGGGTGAGGGCAACCTTGTTCTTCAAATAAGTGAAAACGTTATCACAGAAGAAAAAGGGAAGGCGAAACACGAACCACAGTATAATGCACCTGAGGGTAGCAAAAGAGACAAGCAGCTAGATGCAACCAAGGCTGATCTAGCTAGTGGTGATCCTAAAAGAAAAGAAAGAGCATATCGAAGGAGAGAGAGAATGGAGCGTCAAGAAAGAGAAAAGAATGAAACTTTTGAAATGTCTGATGATGCTTTGAGAGAACTTATACGTGAAGTACTTATGCTAGAAGATATCATGAACGAAGAACTATCTGCAAAGGTCAAAAAATCTTTGGATAAAAAAGCTGAAGAGAGAGGCTTTACAAAAGGCTCAGTATATGCGGAGTTCAAAAAAGGGCTAGCCGCTTGGGCATCTTCAGGATCTAGAAAAGGTATGACACAACATCAATGGGCTCATGCAAGAGTAAATTCAGCAACTCCATCTAAGGATTGGGCGGTTGTTAAAAAGTCCAAAGCTAAAAAGAAGTAAGCGGGACTTTTACGATGGCTGTTTCTAAAGATGATCTATGGAAAGTGTTTTCACTAATAATGTCTGTACTTGTTCTTCCTCTAGCGGGTTGGGTCTGGAGTACTAACGTTAAAGTTGCAGAACTCAAGAACGACTTAGGTGACGCAGAAGCTCATATCAGTGTGCTTCAAAAAAAAATCGAAGGGTCGGACGACAACGCGAAACAGATTATCGGAATCGAGAAAGATATCGAGTATATGAAGGGATCGTTGGGCCGTATCGAAGTAATGATTACGAGAAAAGTTCAATGATTACCGAGCTGCTGTTTGCTGCTGTGTTTAGTACAGTCGCTGCCCAAGAAACAGGCGATTTGAAGCGCAATATGGCTGCACTAGAAATATATCTTAAAGATCAAGAAGATCACAAGACACTGTGTCCTGAAATTGTATGGGTACAACCTGACATTGAAGTTTATAAAAAAAAGTTGGTGTCACAGCTACCTGAAGGCTGCAAAAAATGAACCTGCTGCGTGAGTACATAAAGGAGCTGCTTGAGTTTAGCATCAAAGCTAATCGAAAGAATGTGCACCAAGACGGTACTTCAAAGTCACGCGGATACATGAGTGGCATCGATAAAACATGGACAGGTGAAGACACAAACGATCATCTCCATAACTGGTACAAAGAAATGGGCCTGATGGAAAGTATTAACCACAATGCTATAATGATTCCTGCACCACCCCCAGTGGAAGCACGCCTTAAAGAGCTAGACATTATATCCGACCAGTACAAAAGTAGATACAATGATGACAGTGTCTTAACCATATTGGATGAGCATATGGAAGATGCATTTGATAGCGTGATCAAGACAGCAGGTGCAGGATCTCATATTGAGCTGATTCAAAATCTTAAGCTGGAAATTCTCCCGTTTATTAAGCATCACAAAGAGCATTTTAGTACATCCAGGCCGTTTGATCTAGCTGAACAATTTGAAATACCTTTTGAATACGATTATCTAGAAACAGCACAGACACCGTCATATCCCTCAGGGCATACAGCACAGGCTTACTACACAGCAATAAAGTTGTCTAATACGTTTCCTCAGTTAAAGGATCAACTTTTTACTTTGGCTAAAATGATAGAAGAGTCTAGGGTAGATATGGGTGTACACTTTCCTTCTGATAACACAGCTGGGATAGTGCTGGCACACCAGCTAGCTGGAGTAATACCATGAACCTTCTCCGCGAATACATAAGAGAGCTGCTGACTGAATCTTCTGTCCACCCTAAGATCATGAGCATGATTGATAGACTAGAAGACGAAGAGGGCGGCAGAGTTAGAATTAATAAGAATGAAGTGCTAGTAAGGGACCGTCAAGGTAAAACATTAGCTCAAGTTACCTTCGACCCCACCGACGGCATGTATGGCAATTGTTCAGGAGCGGAGATTGTAAGTTTTTCTGAGGCAGAAGGTGGATTCGGACCGCTGGCCTACGATATCGCGATTGAAGCTACAGGTGGTCTTGCCCCAGATCGAACTGAAGTCTCCGGAGAAGCTGAGGCTGTTTGGAATAGGTACATGACATCGCGTTCCGATGTTACAGTAGACCAGCTTGATATTATGGCCGACTATTTAGAGCCTCAACTTACTCCTAACGATGAGTCAGACGACTGCGAGCAGGCACCTGCCCACGATATGCTTAAAGACAAATGGCACACTTCACCCTTAAGTAAAAAGTACAGCAAATCAGGCACCCCGGTTATTGATGAGTTGCGTAAACGTGGGATGCTGGTGGAAAAATGAAACTGCTGCGCGAGTACATAAGAGAACTGCTCAAGGAGACAAAGTCTTCTGACCTTCCATGGGAAGAGCTGTCCTCGACTCTGCAGAGTAAATTTCCGAACATCGGTGAAGAATTTGTCTCAGTAAGTGGTAAGAAGTCTGATCGCTTTGAACTTCAACAAAGAACTGTAGCAGATAGAAGTAGACAAAGACTAGCATCTTTTATTGTAGGACATGGTAATTTCGCCGCGAACAATCCGCCTACAAAAATATCAGATTCAGATCTAGATGATATAATAGGTGAAATTGATAATTGGGCTAGTGAGTTTGGGCTTCACGTTGCAAGAGACCAGCTAGCAATGAATGGCAACCAAGCAATTCTTAAAATTGGCTTAATGGATTTAGAGACAGATGAAGTTGAAAAGCCTGCATTGCTCTATCACGTCACTGATCCTGAAACTGCTGAAATTATTTTGTCACAAGGATTGCAGCCACAAGGTGCTAAGCGTAGAGGAAAAGCAGGAAGCGCCGGCGACATGACTGCTTCTGCAGGTCGAAGCTATCCGGATCGAGTGTTTATGTTTACACAGCTTAAGTCTGCAATAAGTCGCGCTTCTAAAGATGCCAAGATTATGCACCGACTTTCATTTGTCCGAGACGTGTTGGAAGATGAAAAGAAGTACAATGAAGACTCATCGCAGATCATAGGTAGATCATCAACTCCTGTCGTTCTAGAGATCGATGGTTCGAAGGTTGGCAAGATTATGAAAGACCCTGACTTTTCAATGGAGTCAGGCGCTGTTTTTACGACAGACCCGGTACCAGCCTCAGCGATTTCCAAAAGACAGACAGTAAATCGTGGAAACTACACGTATAATTGGCACGAAAATTACAAAGTACAAGAGATGCTCAAAGACGACAATGACGGTAGTGTGATGAAAAAAATTAAAGCTTGGGAGTCTAGCCAGGGTTTATGAGTTCACTTCCTGATTACATTCACAAATTACACAAAAAAGCCATGAATGACAGACTAGATTACTACATAGATCCGGATACAGGCTATCAGGTCATGACAGCTCAATACTTATGGCAACGCGGTTGGTGCTGTAATTCAGATTGTCGGCATTGTCCTTATAACTAAAAGAAGGTTAAAGAATGTATGAATACAGAGCATTCGTCAGAAAAGTCTATGATGGTGACACTATTACTGTTGATATTGACCTTGGTTTTGATGTTGTACTTAAAGATCAGAAAATACGTCTGGTTCGCATCAATGCCCCGGAAGTTCGTGGTAAAGAAAGAGCCGATGGACTTAAGTCCCGGGATGCCCTTAGAGAAAAAATCTGCAACAAGTGGGTAAAGATTAAGACTCAAAAAGATAAAAAAGGCAAGTACGGTCGATGGCTAGGCGAAATCTGGATAGACGAAGTTTGTGTAAATGACTGGCTCATTAAAGAAGGACATGCTGCTGTATATAAGTGAGAGAACAATTGCAGCCTCACGCGTATATTTAATGTAGACAAAGGAGAATTAGGTGAAGATAAATAGAAGACAGATTAGACAGATAGTAGAATCTTACGGACAACTACCTGATGATCTTAATTTTCAGGTCGCGATGAAGATCAAAGACATGATGCCTCCAGACGAAGCGCTAGGCATGATGGACCCTGATTTAAAGGCACTGGCTGCTAGCGTGTTTGATGATCATTTTGATACGACTGGCGAAGGATGGGATCCTTACGATGAAGATGTTCAAGAGATACAAGACCACTTGACTGTTTTACCTATGACAGAAGAGACATACGAGAAAGTACTAGATGCCGCAGACACAAAAGACAAAGAAGGGGTTGTTTCTGAAATGATGAACATCACAGAAAATAAGCTAAGAAACATGATTAGAGAAGCTTTGATTACAGAGATTTTCGGATTTGGAAAAAAGAAGCCCGAAGTTTACCATAAAGTTTTTTTGGATGTAGGTTATACTGAAAGAAACATAAAAGCAGCAATACCAAACCTCGCAAAGACGTTGTCAGATAAAAAAGTCGACCCTGAAGATGTTGCGACGGCCATGGCAAAACTATTACAATCACCCAAAGATCACATAGCAGGTATCCCAGGCGGCAAAGCAATTTTTAAAGAGCTAAAAAAAATGGGTGCAATAAAATGAAAATTACAAAAAGACAACTAAGAAGCATCGTCAAAGAAGCATATAACTCGATGTCTCCTTCTAGCAAAGCTCTTTCAAACTCCATCAAGCGCAAGTTTATAAAAATGTATCCGGATGCCAAGGTTGGTATTGATGGTCGTAACGGATTCATCACAGTTAACGGTAAAAAAGCAATCAACATGTCTCAGGCTAGCGGTGGTCCCATGTCTGACGAAGAGATGATCGAAAAGATGCATGCTGTATATGCAGGTGAGCAAGTCGATGATGATATTCCAACTGCAGACTCTAGAATGGGAACATTTAGAGAGGGAACAATCAGAACTTCAGAGAGACAGCTAAGAAAAATTATTAGAGAAGCGATTGATGTTGTTAATCAAGACACCGGTGAGGTCTTGGCATTTGGTGATGATGAACGTGCAATTGCACCTGATGCTGCTGTTTCTGATCTTACAAGACGCCTTGGATTAAACATGAGTCCAAACGGTACTCTTTCGAATGATGACTGGGAAAAGTTGGAATTAGAGACGCTTGGAAAGCAAGCCGACCGCCAATTCGCAAAATCCCATGCAAAAATAGCTGCCGACAGAGAAAGGCTGAACATCGACAACCTTCTTCAGAAGCTTAGATACTGGGCAGAAGACGCTGCAAAAGATTACATGAGCGATAACCCAGAAGTTGATTTGCAAGACATCGCGTATGATCTGGCTGATGCCTGGGAATATGAATTTGAGGCTGATGAACGAGAAGAGCTGATGTGGCACTTTGATGGTGATCTTAACGATCTTAAGATTTACGCTGCGGAGAGCATGGGATGAAGGTCACTAGACAACAACTTAAAAAAATTATAAGAGAAGCGTTGCTAGTAGAAAAGAGAAAAGGTCTATGGGCAAACATTCATGCAAAAAAGAAGCGTGGTGAAAAGTCCAACCCAAAGAGCAAATCTTATAAAGCAGCCAAGAAGGCCGGTGAAAAGATTAATGAGCGAGGCACAGGAAATCCAGCGCTTAAGTCTGAAGAGCGCGCTATTATGGATGCTGTTGTAGCATTTGTCGACAAATATAGGCTAGCAAATTCAATGGACCCTAATGACTTTGGCGATGATAAAAGAGTTAGGCTAGCAGTTCAAGACGTAATAGCAGGCGTTCTTGGGGAGGATATGTAATGAAAATCACAAGAAAACAACTCAGAAGAATTATTAGAGAGTCCTTACTTAACGAGCAAGAGATGATTGAGTTCGTTCGTGGCGGTCCGGACCCTGAGCTTGAAAACAAGCTAGCTAACTTTGCACATGCAGGTGATATCAAAGGAGCTTTGGCTGATCCTGACATTAACACCGAAGATCTAGACCTCGTACTTGATGAATTTAGAGGCAACATGAAGTACATCGAGCACCCAGACTTTGATAAGCAGAAAACCAAAGATTTTTTAAGTGACTTAGAAAATGCATGGTATGATGACACAGCTAATAGAGATCAAAAAGAACTTGAATCTTCGCCTGACAAACATGAGCTTAAAGCTATAGGTGGCGGCCTCAACATGATTCTAGCTAGAGACCTTGAGTACTTAGTGTATCAGCCTAGAAAAAGAGGCGGTGTAATTGTAGCGATAGACATCGAAGATGTTGAGGGTCCTCAAGGTTTTCCCATGGGTAATGCACAAACCACAGTAAGTGCTGAGCAAGCGGCTCAATACAATACAAGCATAATGGACATTATGGATGTCCTAGACGCCGGGGGTGCTAAGCTTCGGAAGAAAAATAAGCCGGTAAAAAATACACCTCCAATGTATGACTGAGTCAGCAAGAAGGACTGTAAAGCTATGAAGGTTACAAAACGACAGCTTAGAAGAATTATTGCTGAAGCACTTGCTTTGGACTTAGAGATCGGTGATGTTATTCTGACCGGTAAGTTTAAGAATAAGCGAACTGTCGTTAAAGATATCGGTACCGATGAACTAGGTCAACCTACGATCAACGGAAAGAGGGCATTAAACTTTAGAATTGAAAAGCTTATGCCCAAATCAAAGTGGAGCAAAAAGTCGCTAGAGGAAGAAGACTAATCTAGCATATACCCGATTGCAAGTCACCTTCCATAATCAGAGTATATGTGAATGAGTTGCCCCACTTATCTGCTGCTTTGTTGCATGTATCCATAAATTGGTAGAAATGGCGACTGCTCTGAAACACTTGACATCCGGCTGAAACACCTCCTGTATACTCTCGCTCATCAGATCCCCACTGCCTGTGAATGTTAATCCCATAGAAGCCTTTGTCTTTTGGTCCGACACAGTCAGGTGTAGTATTTCTGTTGTCATCACGCCACACTTCTACTTCACCATTTCTTTGACATAACGCAGTATATTTTCTTTTTCCGCCATGGGTATCAATTTTGTAGACACCGCGGTATTGATTAGGCACTAGAATTGCAGTTCCTTTCTTATTAATCGGACGCTGCAAAATCTTTGTTCCTGGTTCTGTTGTCGCCGGGTAGGTGTCAACACACCACTCGCCGCCAGACTTATAAATTACGTTGATAAAGTCATCAAACGTATCTGCTTTACCCGAATCGTTTCGAACTCCGATAATATTAATGTTGTAGTCACCGTTCTCAAAGAATGCGTATCCTTTTGCTGAGAGTGACTTTTTAAATTGATTGACTAATACATTAGCCTGCAGGCCTGTAATTTTTGCCATTGGTAGCTCCTTTCGCTGTGGGCAAAATATACTTAAGAATAGAAAAACGTTAAAATACAACGTATAGGAGATAAGATGGCAGGCAAGACAAGGCTAAGAGCGTCTCAAACCGTAGAAGATACAATTGAGGATAAAGACGGCGACACGAAGGTAACCGTTGAGGAGTCTAGCGACGAAGACAAGATTAGATTTGATACAGCTGGAACTCAAAGGATGATTATTGACGAAACTGGTCAGGTAGGCGTCGGGACAGATGCACCTGAAGAGCAGTTTCACATTCACGGTTCCAATGCAACTCTTCGCCTCGGAAACGGCGTAAATTCAGGAGAGCACTCACCGAAGATTCAGCTTTCTGAAATGGCTGATTCAAGTGGCGACATGTCTTACGGCTACTCGATTGGGTATAACGGAACTTCCAATAATTTCGAGATCAAAAGACACTCAAACAGCGTTTCTGGTAATGAAGTTCTGATAGCGAATAGAAACACAGGGGATATCGGGATTAAGACAGCGTCTCCCGAAGCTGACCTACATGTGTATGGTGGCAATTCAGGGCAGACTTTTACAAATGTTGTGCTGGGTGTTGAAAACGCCGGATCTTCCAACAGCTTTTATGTGTTTCAGACAGCTACGTCAGGAGGAGGTAAATCCTTTTCCATTACTAATGCAGGAAATGTTGGTGTTAATACCACTGCGCCTGAAGCAAAAGTCCACGTGGTTAACTCATCAACAGACGATATTCTTCTCTTAGAAACGACAGAGGCTTCAAGTACGGCATCACCGGTTCTTAAAATGAAGAGAAATAGCTCTTCTCCTGCAGATGCTGACTATATTGGTCAAATTAAGTTTGCAGGTGAAAACGATGCAGATGAAGAAATAAACTATGCAAAGATTACAGGCAAGATCGATGACGCTTCGGACGGATCTGAGGATGGTATTATAGAGTTTGCTAATATTAAAGCTGGGTCCCAAACAATCACAGCCCGACTAAGATCAGACTCTTTGCAACTTCTTAATAGCACCAACCTTACTGTTGACGGAAGTTTAGGAATAGGCACAACATCGCCATCGTCAGAGCTGACAATTAACGGAGCACAGCCGGCTCTTACATTTCGCGAAAGCGATTCAGATCGTGCTGAAATATCTGTTAACGATTCTGACAATCTTGTCATTACAAACCAGTCTACCAACAAATACATCGTATTCAAGACCAACGATGCCGGCACTACGAGGGAAGGGTTTAGAATTGGTGGTGTTACGCCTGAAGTTGTAGTTAATGAAGGATCTGATTCTCTAATTGACTTTCGTGTAGAGTCTAACAACAACACACATATGCTATTCGTCGATGGTGGAAATGAAAAGGTCGGCATTGGTACTAGTTCGCCTACGGAAGCGCTAGATGTCGACGGCACCTCCATTCGTTTGCGTCAAAGCCTTACACCAAGCAGTGCCTCAGATGTAGGAGCTGCAGGACAAATAGCCTGGGATGCCAACTATATCTATGTTTGTGTTTCTACAGACACGTGGAAAAGGGTTGCAATTGGAACTTGGTAAAAGTTCAAAAAAGTTTAACTTTTATTGCAAACGTGTGCAAATCTTGTCTGCCTATGGTATATTAGTTATGTAGATGGGGATGGTCCCCAAAAACAATAATCCTCGCCAAGGAGATAGAGATGAAGCTTAAGGTACGTAACGACGACATCGTTTTTGGAACTAACATTCTTAAAGTTAAGGTTCCGAAAGCACTTCGAAACAAGTTTAAAAGTGGTCTAGATTTTGTAGACTGCGCACTAGGTGGTGAAGGTTTTACACCATCACAGGTTCTTCTTTTCACCGGTACTCCAGGTGCCGGTAAGACTACGATGATGCTGACACTAGCAGATCAGATTACAAAAAACGGTGGTTTGGTAGTTTTCAACACTGCTGAGGAATCGCTCTACCAGGTCAAGCTGATTGCTGAACGTCTCAACCTGAAGTCTGGCTTCGCTGTAGGGCAGGAAACACATGTTCCTACTCTTCTAGAAGGTTGTGACCAACTTCGAGCTAGACGAGGCAACAAAAACAAGCCGTTCTTCTTGATCGTTGACTCTCTCCAGTGTATGGATGATGGAAAATACAAAGACGGTGCAGTTAACAGTCAATCTGCGACAAGAGCTCTACAACTTATCACTGATTACTGCAAAGAAGAGTTTACCAACGCTATCGTCATTGGTCAGGTAAACAAAGAAGGAAAAATGTCTGGGTCTAACAAGCTCAAGCACATGGTCGATGCAATGATTACACTTTCGGTAGAAGAAAAGGATCCTGACCTTCGCGGTTGTCGAGTTCTCCAGACGGTGAAGAACCGATTTGGTGGATGTGGTCACACTTTCTTCTTGGCTCTCAATGAGCGAGGTTTTACAGAGGTTGCGCGCGTAAGCGCTGCTTAAGAAGGCACCTGATTGGTGAGTCGGATAGGTGCCTTCGCTATTCCTTGGCGGGCCGGCTCACCCTTTTTGGCTGAATGGTGGAATTGGTATACACAACAGACTTAAAATCTGTCGCCCTTAGGGCTTGCGGGTTCGAATCCCGCTTCAGCTACCATATTTAGTGAGGTTTTCAATGAAGATACTATTTTTACACGGCCTGGAATCGACACCGGGCGGAAAGAAACCGAAGTTTCTAGAGAGCTTAGGTCATGAAGTGTTAAATCCTGCAATGATAAGGGAAGACTTTAAAGCTTCAGTCCAAATAGCACAAAAGGTATATGACAAAGAAAGTCCTGATATCGTAGTTGGGTCTAGTCGTGGGGGTGCAGTCGCTATGGCTATGGAAACTCGTGACACTCAAACAGTGTTAATAGCACCTGCATACAAGAAATACAATGTTAAGCCTGATAAGCTTTGCGGAAAGCCTACGATCCTGCACAGCATATGTGATGATGTTATTCCAGTAAGAGACTCTGCAGACTTAGTTACAGAGCACGGTTATCGTCTTCATGTTTGTGGCGAGAATCACAGAATGTCTGATGAAGATGCACTTAACATGTTGGCAAAGGTGATACATGGTTGACAAGCGTAAACAGTTTATGATATCTGTGATGCTAGAGTCTGCTATAGCTATAATACTACTTGCGCTGGCTTCAGGGCTTTTTGCCGTATTTTTCCCACTTTAGTTTCTTTTTTTTCCAAACATGTGCAAGTTTCCTCTGCGTATGGTATATTAGTTATGTAGATGGGGATGGTACCCATCCTTACTAAGGAGAAAAACATGGCTGACAAAGGTACAACTTCTAACGATCTGGCTCCAGTGGCAGAGGTAACTGACGCTGAGGCAGCTTCTTTCAAGCTTGACACTCACCTAGTTAAGCTCATGTGGGACGAGCCTTTCTTTTCTCACGTTCTTCGGACCGTGACTAAGATTCGCACTGACATGATTCCTACTGCAGGTGTCTTGGCAAAGGACGGTGATGTTAAGATGTGGTGGAACCCTAAGTTTCTTGCCGGTCTTACCGCTGATGAAATCAAAGGTCTTCTTAAACATGAATGCTATCACCTGGTGTTCGAACATACCACCACGAGGCGTCATGATCCACACAGAGTTTGGAACTACGCTGCTGACCTGGCTATCAACAGCTTGATTCCTGAGCATGAACTTCCAGAAGGTGGTCTCATTCCAGGTAAAGCTTTCAAAGATCTTTCTTCTGAAGACAAAGAAAAGATGGGTGAAGAACGTGTACGGCGTTACGAATCTCTTTCTGCTTTGATTGAAAGCTTCCCAAAAGAAGAGGCTGCTGAGTGGTACTTCTCTCGACTCATGGAAAGCGAAGATGCTAAGGACGCTATCGAAAACAAACCTGTTGAAGGCGAAGAAGGCGACGGGGAAGGTCAAGGCATGGGGCCTGCGATTCCCGGCACTACTGATGATCATGAAGGGTGGGACGATCTTTCCGAAGAGGAACGTGAGCTGGTCAAAGGTAAGGTTCGTCAAGCTGTTGAAGATGCTGTAAAGGAATGTGACAAGAAGGGTCAATGGGGCTCGGTCGGAGCTGGTACTCGAGGTAAGATTCGAGAGCTGATTTCCAAAGAGGTGCCTTGGCAGTCCATCCTCCGAAACTTCGTTGGCATGACTCGCCGAGCTAATCGTCACAGCAATGTGCGTCGTCTCAACCGGAAATACACTGGCATTCACCCAGGAATCCAGCGTGGCTACACCTCTTCTATTGCAGTCTACATCGATCAAAGTGGTTCTGTGAGTGAATCAGAGCTACAGCTCTTGTTTGGTGAGCTTCGGAATCTTGCTAAGCAAACTGAGTTTGTCTGCTTTCACTTCGACACTGAGGTTGATGAAGCAAGCGAAATGACCTGGCGCAAAGGTAAAACCCCTTCTGCCCATCGTACTCGCTGTGGTGGTACTTGTTTCAAAGCTCCCTCCGAGCATGCTAACAAGAACAAAAGCCGGTTTGATGGTTACCTTATCTTGACTGATGGTTACGCACCTGATCCGGGTCCTTCCAAGCTTCGTCGTGGATGGGTCATCACAACTGATGGGGAAGTTCCGAACTTTGTTACGCGTGAAGTTTCCTTCAAGATGAAGGCTCCGAAAGGTGAGCAGCAGCTAGCTGCTTAACTTATATTTCATTAATCCTTAAACAATTTCAGTTTACGACTAAAATACTCTAAAAAGGAGAGTGTTATGTTTACGAAGTCTTATACAGCAATCATCAGAAGTTCTGAAGACATTAAAGCTGTCAACGTTCAAGTCACCCCGGGAGACGAAAAGAATCCCGACCTCAAGTTTGAGGAATACCCAGAATACAGCCTAGTTGCACTAGTGCCAGGACAGCATGCAGGATGGTCACATGTCTTCATGTCAGATGTGTTAGTAGATGCGCAGCGCAAAATCTATAGCATCGATGGATCGACAAAGTCAGTTGATGTGTGGGAGCTTGAAGACGCAATCTAGTGCGTGTGCAAATAATATGGCCGTGATGAGAAAGGGTGCCTGTGACGAATAATCGCAGTGCGCCTTTTCTTTTTGTAGAAGTGTTTGTGTCTTGCAGTATGATAGTGTTTGTGGCCAGTTCTGACCTTGTAGACACTACGTGATTCAGGAACATACGTGTAAGTTGTAAGTGTACAGCCGCACAATATTGCTGCAAAGCATCCTATCATAAGTGTTTTAATCATTAAATCCTCCTAGTAAAGTTCCGAACATGATGTTTCAATGTGATCCCAGTAGCACATGTCTTCCCACCAGCACCATTCTTCAGCGCAATAAAAATCCCAATCCCCATATTCATAAGTGCAGCAGTAACCAACACCAACGCCGTAATCTGTGCAATATGACGGATCAATACCCACAGGATCAAAAGGAGGTTCACATACATAGACTTCCTCGACATAGACCACAGGTGTTTCAGCATAGATAACCGTTGGCTCTGGCTCTACGTACACATGCTGAGTCTTTGACGTGTGCATAACAACGGGCTCAGGATAAAAATGGAACTCACACCCAGCCATCATTAATGCACCAATAATTGCGTATCTCAATTTCATATTTACCTCCTGTTATGTATAAATAGTAGTCTTTATGATGTGCACGTACAAGACAAACATGTACAACGGTTACAATCGGGCGACATAGTTATATACACAACGGAGGTTTAATAGCATGGCAACAACAGTCGCAAAGACAACATTTACTTGCAAGATCACTGAATCTATTACTATCAAGGGTCAGCCCCAACAGGTTGTAACAAACTTGTCAATTCCTAATGTCACCGACTATAGTCATCGGATTATGTCAGTGGCAACAGGTACATCAAGTATCGTTACGTTTGGAGCATCTGATGCTGCTGGTCGCATTGACAGCTCTAGATTTAAGTACCTGAGGATCACGAATCTAGATGATACAAACAACGTTAGACTAACATTTCAGCTAACCAGCAATACAGACACATACGAAGTTGTGTTAACACCTAAGACTTCACACGTTTTGACAAGCAAGTCAGGTGATACGACTACAGGAGGCGGAAATGCTTCACTGGAAGATCTTACATTAGTTAAAGGTACAGCTTCAAGCGCTGCATGTGACGTAGAAGTATTTACAGTATCTTCTTAAAGCGTGTGTAAAACCTCCTGTTACAGTATATAATAGTACTGCAGACAACAACAGCATGGAGGTTCTATGTCTACTCGTTTCGGCTATGCTTGCCTAAACATGTCGCTTTGTGCGCAAAAGCCTAAAGTCTTTTGCAGCAGAAGCATGATCAAACGCACATTTCAAGCGAAAGGTATCAACTATGCCTCAGAGCTTGCACTTGCAAACACGTCTGATCTGATCAAATACGTTGCATGGAACAATGCCCATGGCGTCAAGATTTTCAGAGTTACTTCATGCCTGTTTCCTTGGGCTAGTGAATATCGACTCGAGGATCTGCCTGACTTCGAAGGCATCAAGACAAATCTAGAAATTGCAGGTCAAATGGCACGCGACGCTGGCCAGCGGCTTTCAATGCACCCAGGTCAGTTCAATGTTCTGACTTCAGAAAGAGAACATGTAGTCAACAACTGCATTACAGATCTGCGTATCCATGGCGAAATCTTCGACATCATGGGCATGCCGCGCACCCCAGGTGCTAAGATCAATATTCATATTGGTGGTGCATACGGCGATCGTGTTTCAGCAACAGACCGGTGGTGCAAAAACTTCGAAAGGCTCCCCGACTCTGTCAAAATGCGACTTACAGTCGAAAACGACGACAAGCCCAACATGTATTCTACTAAGATGCTTTACGAGATGGTTCACAAGCGCACTGGCGTGCCTATTGTATTTGATTCCCACCACTTCGAGTGTGGACCGCAGGACAGCACTTACGAAGAGGCATTCGAGATGGCAGTCAAAAGTTGGCCCAAAGGCATTCGTCCTCAATGTCATCACTCAAACAGCCGCAAGAAATATGAAGATCCAACTGCAAAGGTGGTTTCGCACAGCGATTGGTACTATGAGCCATTTCGCGACTTAGGTCATAGTGTTGATGTTGTCCTAGAGTGCAAAGCTAAAGAGCGTGCTCTGTTCAAATACATTCGTGACTTTGTCGACACTAAAGCAAAAGAACCTAACATTAAAGTAGCTTAAAGGAGAATGATCATGTCACAACAAAAAGTTATCCCATACGCTGACAGAAAAAACGCGTACATTATTATCAAGAAGATTGAAGATGCATATGGCCCAAATACAGGTTCAGTCATTTCTATCGGAAGTACGCTTAAAGGTGATGTCGACAACCCAACATGGAAAGTACATGTACCTATTGAGCTAGCTAGTGCAGTGGTACAAGCTATGGGCGATATTACTCTGAGCCATATTGATTTTGAAAGGCTAGCAAAAGATGAATGTCTATAAGAAACTATTGGTATGTATTTTCGTTATTGCAGGTTGCTCTGACTCTAAGCCGAATCCACCGGACACACCTCCGGACCAGCGTCCTCCAGCGCTAGGAAAGGCTGACGACGTAACGGGCTCAGGTGTACCGTATTTCTACCAGTACGACAACTTGTTACACCCTGGATCTTCATGTCAGAACACAAGCATCGCGATGGTTCTTTCACACTTGGGATGGTCAGGAACTCCTGATGATATTACTGAAGAGTGGGGCAAGGACTTTGCCCAGTCTCCCGGAAACTTGAGCTATCTGTTTAATACACTTTCAAATGAACACTGGCTAGGCGGCGTATTGTGGTCGACAACGGAGGGTTCATTAGAAGAGTTTCGGTCTTCTGCATCGCAAGACAACATCATGATTGTGCACGGTTACTTTACGGGATACGGTCATGTTCTAGTTGTCACAGGATTCGACGGAGAGAACTATAGAGTAAATGATCCTGCGGGAGAGTGGAATCTAGAGTTTATGGGAGGCTATAGCAGAGATGATTCAAGGGGCAATGATGTATTGTACCCCAAAGAAGAATTTGAGGCAGCAATTAGTACTTCTGACGGTGTACACTTTTTACCAATTTGGTACCATGTATTAAGGCGCATGGCGCAATAGAACAGGAGAAAAAATGGCAGTCTGGAATAATTTCGAAGAGTTTTCAAATTACATCAATCACCGGAGAGCCAATGATAATATGCCGCTGGGTATAATCATGACATGTGGCGGGTTTGACCCTGTACATGTAGGGCATGTGAGGTGTATTCAGGAATCCTCTTATCTTAAAAGGGACTATCCAAGTGCCGTTCTAGTTGTAATCGCTAATGCAGATGAGTTCTTAATGAACAAAAAAGGTTATGTCTTCATGCCAGAAGCTGAACGCATGGAAGTTCTGCATGCAATTAAAGGTGTAGACCATGTCGTAAAGTGGTATGACGGTACCCAGAATTGCATTGGTGCGATTGAAAAGATTAATCCTAACATCTTTACAAAAGGTGGGGATAGAAGCTCTAGGGACAAAATTCCAGAAGCAGACATTTGTGACAAGATAGGTTGCAAGATTAAATTTGGTGTAGGCGGGAGTGACAAACCACAGTCTTCATCCTGGCTAGCAGACAATCTTAAAAATAATCAAGCACGTGCATAAGCACTGAAAGGTGAGCCTTGTGGCTTGGACCAAAGAACTGTTAATTGATAGCATGCTCCGCAAAAAAGGGCAGGCGCTTAAAACCGAAAAATCTTTACTTAAGATACGAATGAAAAGAGGTGATATTACCCATCAGGAATACAACGAAATCATTGAAGAAACTAAAGAATACTATAAGCAGTGGAAAGACTTTAAAGAACCAAAAAAGCGACAACGACGACAAGGATTAAGATAATGACTAGAGACTACAAAGCAATGTTTGCTCACATCAAGGCAGCTGAACCTTTTAAGGTTGGTGCCAAAGTACATCACAAAGACGATATCGGAACAGACAAAGAGGGGCAAGTATACGAAATCACTGTGGAGCATGGCTATAGCAAGATGTGGCTAGACCCATATCGAGTTTGCTCATATGAAGACCTAATTTTAGTTTCAGAAGCTGTAAGTACGCACAAAAAGCTGTCAGATACTTTTACTAAGCTTGGTGTGAATGAAGATACTGAGGTCAGCTTGACATACGAAGACAGTGCTGATGTTATGCATTACACTGGAGAAGCAGAAGAAACAGCAGTTTCAGAAACCGGGACGATTGAAGCTCTAGTCGATGCAGCGCGCTCAGGTGTCAAGTTTAATGAAAATCTAATTGAAGACATGAGAGATCAGGATCATCTAGAAAATTACGATCGTGGTGACTTCGATTTTCAGAACTACTGTACAGAGGTTATCACAGAGAACTTTTATGACTACCATGATTATATTGAGTGTAGCACTGAGCAGTATGATCACAAGCGTGGAAGCACAACTGTCACAGCAACACTTACAGTTACAGTAGCCAACCTTCTAGAAGAAGAGAGTGGACTCGACAGCCTAAATGGCTGGAAAGCAGAGTTTCTCACAGACACTGGTAATATGACCATCGAGTTGTAGATAATATGAGTGACAAAGTCTATTACGATGAAAGCTGCTATGTCTGCTCCTTAGAGATTAATGCAGTTAGAAAGAAAGGAGAGGCTTGTGGAATACAGTTCGTTGATATTAGCAGCCCTGACTTTGGGTTTGCTGATCGGGACTTTGAAAGTGAAATGATTGGCGAGTTCGACGGCGAAGAAACAGTCGGTATCGAGACATTCAGATTGCTGTACGAAAAGATGGGTTTTAAAAAGTCTGTAGCGTTTTCAAGGTTGCCTATCATCCGGAACGCTTTTAACGCTGGATACTACGTGTTTGCCTATTGGATTCGACCGTATCTACCCAAGAAATCA
>VMHT01107484.1_pt1 | contig 34854 bp, 33 predicted proteins | sample 4693611 | NCBI WGS metagenome assembly VMHT01 (sample SAMN12280063, study PRJNA550983) | marine metagenome | isolation source: seawater sampled from same location over 5 years 0.02-0.2 micron viral filtrate | place: USA: collected off the coast of southern California halfway between the port... ...
ATTTCATATTTATATTTCTTTAATTGATTTTATATTTTTATTTTTATAATATTCTTTTACTTCTTTTATACTTTTACTTTTCATATAGTATTTAAAGTTAGTTTCTTTTCCTCTTTTATTCCAAACATTATTAGAAATTATTTCAAACATTTTCATATTATTATTTTTTAATTACACTTATATTATCCAATACACTTCGTATTTAATTTGTAAAATAAAAGTATACTATTTGTTTACAATTGTAAAATAGTTTACATATGTAACTCAATACCTACAAGTGTAGTAAATTAAAATAAAATGTGACATTAGGTATATATAGTTATAATAATAAATAGCAATTGTCACACTATTTACTTATTATTTAGGTATATGTAGTTATGCTATACAATGCTATACACCATTGGTGCAACGGTTCAACTTTATTTACAGTGGAGAGAACAGAGTAACGCCCACTTGAATGTTATTTAGTCAAATCAACTCTTTCAATTACTACATCTCTAACATTGCTTGGCATGTCAGTTGACTGTGACCAATACTTTCTTTTAATCCAGCAAGGCATTAGATTTAACTTAGGTAACATTACCTTAAGAACCTCATCGTGGTTGTATGTTATTTGTTGACCTTTATTGTTTACAAAGGTAATGATTTGATTTCTACCGTACCAGTTATCTCTGACAACAAAGTTGTTTCTTGTAATTGGTGGGAATATCTCGTTTAATTCAGTTTTAGTTAATTTAGAGTACATTAGTTTATTCATAATTTTAATTGTTATATTTATATTATCCGTTATTGTTCGTGTTTTACCTGTAGATTCCGAAGCTTGCTGTTGATGCAAAGTCCAGGAACATTAATCCATATATCATATACGCTATTGCTGTTGTAGCTACTCCTCCGAGTGTGAATGCCCATGTTAGTATTACGTAGTGAGTGAATTTTCTTATTTTATTATTCATAACTTATTTATTTACACTTATATTATCCAAGTAACATCGTGTTATGTATGTAAAAGGTAAAAAGTTTTAACAAAAATGTTGTAAATAGGGGGCCGTGGGGTAAATAATTTTATTTTTTATTTATAGAATATGAGGTAAATATGGTGATGTAACCCATTACTTCCCTGTATGACATTAGCAAATTATGTATACTTAATAATAACCTATTGTCACGTAATAATAAAGTATGGCACAAAAACTAAGTAAGAAAGCAAAAGCTGCTAAAAAAGTAAGAGACAAGAAAACTGCAATGACAGCTAGACGTAAGAAAATGAAAGCAGAAAATCAAAGGCTACGTAAAGCAGCAAAGAAAAAAGGTATTAACCTTAAAGGAAAAGATTACGATCATAAAACTAAGAAGTTTACAACTGTAAAGAAAAACAGAGGTAACAGAGGAAGAGGAACTAAAAAAGAGTAAAACCGCGTAATTATATACGCATAAACCAAAACCAATGACATTTTATTACAAAACCTATTCCTGGGCGAATAATAGTAACCAAGGGGTATCCGAAGAAACCAGAAATACATGGGAATTTTTCGCAGACAAAAAAAACTGGAGAATTGTACAACTACCAAATGGATTTTATCAAACTGAGTGTTTAAGTTTAGATGCTAACGGTAAACCAACTGAAGATTGGCACGATGTAACCAGAAGAGAAACACTTGAATCAGCAGAAGCTGCAATCGATGGAAGTATTGAGCATTACAAAAAAAGACTAGAGTTCGCAAAAGGACCCAAAGTTGTAAAAACCTTTAAATAACCACTTATACTAAAAAATTTAATTTAATGGAATATAATAACCCAAGTGAGATAGTTAAGGATCTTTCCTTTGGAAAAGATGCTAGAGAAAAAATAATGCACGGGGTAGATAAACTTGCAAGCGCGGTTAAATCTACATTAGGTGCATCTGGAAAATGCGTTATATATGAAGACGCACTAGGAAGACCGGTAATTACAAAAGACGGTGTAACCGTTGCGGAAAGCGTAGTCTTGATAGACCCGGTCGAAAACATTGGTGCAACTTTAATTAAAGAAGCTGCAAAAAATACAGTAAAGGAAGCAGGCGATGGTACCACTACGGCAACCGTCCTTGCACATTCTTTACTGCATTTAGCCAATAATAAAAAAGACAATAATAATATAAGAGATATTAAGAATGGTATTCAAAGTGGTTTGCATAAAGTTCAAAAGTATCTTAATAAAAAAGCTATTGAAGTTAAAGATAATATGCTTGAAAGTGTTGCGGCAATTAGTTGCAATAATGATACAGCTCTTGGAAAGGTTATATCGCAAGCTTACTCAAAAGTAGGTAAGGATGGTGTCGTCCTTATGGAAGAGTCTGAGACCCATGACACATACGTAAAATTCGTAGAGGGCACTAGAATTAACTGCGGGCTCAAATCGCCATACTTTATGACAGACAAAGATAAAGGTAAAGCAATATTAGATAATCCATATGTATTAATAGTATCTTCACCTATACCTAATATACGTAAAATACAAGGTGTATTGGAGTTTGTTATTAAAGCAAAAAGAAGTTTGTTAATCGTTGCGGGCGTAGAACAACAACCTATGGCAGCATTACTTGCTAATAAAGTAAAGGGTAACATTAAAGTAAATGTTGTAGATTTGCCTGGATTCGGCCCAACAAAACAAGATACAATTGAAGACCTTGCGATCCTTACCGGAGCGAAAGTCATAAACGAAGAATTAGGAGATGATCTCGATTTAATACAACCTGATGTTTTAGGTGAGGCAGTTCAATCTGTCACAGATGATAAACACACAGTATTACAAATAGCTGATCAAGGCACTGTGCTTAATGAACGAATTAAAACAGTTGAAAATAAAATCAAGGAAGAAAAAAACCCATTCTTTAAAAAGAAATTACAAGAAAGACTAGCTATGCTCAATGGGCAAGTAGCTATGATTAAAGTTGGCGCAGACTCTAAAGTTGAGATGAAAGAAAAGAAAGACAGGGTTGAAGATGCAATATATGCCACTAAAGCTGCATTACAAGAGGGTATTGTTTCAGGCGGGGGTGTTGCTCTATTAAATGCTTCCCAAAAAATTAAGCCTAACGGCTTGGGTGAAAAAATACTATTAGATTCAATTAAATCACCATATAAAACAATATTAGACAATGCTAATTTAACATATATCGAATATCCAACCTCAGGTATGGGCGTTGATGTTGTAAATGAAAAAGCAGTGCGAATGATTAGCAAAGGCATTATTGATCCTGTGCTTGTGACAAAAACAGCACTGAAAAATGCAGTTAGTGTAGTTAATACAATATTTTCAGCAGATTGTGTAATTAATAATGTAAGAAACTATGAAGGCAATTAATTATTACGTTGTTATTGAAAAAATAAAAGAATCGCCAAAAAAAGTTGGCGGCCTTGAACTAACAGAAGATCAAAATAAAGATGTTAGATATTTAAAGGGTAAAGTTATATCTGCTGGTAATCTAGTGGAAAATTTGAGCAAAGACAATATAGTACATTATGATAAGCATGCTGGGCATGGGATCGAGTGGCAAAATAATTTATATTATGTATTAAAACTTGGCGATATAGTATTAGTTGAATGAGATTAAGTGCTAGTGACATAAGAAATTTAAATTTATTAAAATATTATAGGCTCATTCGAAAATGGGCCTGTAAAACTTATAGCCTATCCGATGCTGATCTAGAATTACTTATTTATTTAGATTGTAAAGAACGATTTACACGTAATGATTTTATTGATGGCACCTACACATACAGTTGGGATAAAGATAGATGGGAAAGACTTAGAAGGAACGGTTGGATAGATGTGTGGAGGCATCGTAATAGAACAACAATAAAATACAGTATATATAAAACTTCTTTTAAATGTAAACAATTAATTATGCGAATATATCGTATAATGCTTGCAGAAGAAGATTTACCTACAAGTGAACGAAGTAAGTTTTACAATAATAAATCATACACGGATAAAGTTTATAACAAAGCTATAGATGATATGATTAAAGATAAAGACAGATAGTATGTATAAAATGAAAAACAACATACACGGTCTTTTAGGTATTAATAAAGAATTATCTACCTATAATGTACCAGTTTTTGAAAAGAATTTAGGTGATGGATTATGGGGTGCGGCAAATAATGACATGACAATTCATATTAATAAAAAATTAAATAAAAAGCAAAAACAGCAAGCTGTTGAGCACGAAATGGAACATATAAAACAATTTAGAAATGGAACTGTAAGATATGATTCTAAAAATATATATTATAAACCAAATTTAAATTCACCTATGCAAGTAATACCTCGTGATAAAATAATAGAGGGTAATCACGGTTTACCATGGGAAAAATCAATTTATAAGAAAACAAAAACGTATGCCAAGTAAAAATGCTCCTTCAAGGAAAAAATCAAAAGGATATTACGCTAAAGTAAAAAAAGGTAGAGGAACTGGTAGTAAAGCCGGGGGAGGCATGACAGCTAAAGGCGTAGCTAAATACAGAAAAGACAATCCTGGAAGTAAGTTAAAAACAGCAGTTACAACACCTCCTTCTAAATTAAAAAAGGGTAGTAAAGCTTATAAGAGAAGAAAAGCATTTTGTGCTAGATCAAAAAGTTGGACAAGTGAAAGAGGTAAAGCAGCAAGAAGAAAATGGAATTGTTAATATGATTAGAAATAAACCAAAGGGTTTAGGAGACTCAATAGAAAATTTTACAACAAAAACAGGAATAAAATCTATGGTAGATAAAGTTTCAGAAGGGCTTAACATACCGTGTGGATGTGAAGGCAGACGTAAAGCTATGAATGCTTTATTTCCTTATAAATATAAAAAATAAATAAGATGGCAAAAAAAGTATCAGAAGCAAATAAAGGTATACAAGCTTTAGCAAAAAAAGCGCCTGAAGTTGTTAAAAAAATGGGCTACGCAATGCAAATGGGTAAAATAAAAAATACTTCACCTATGAATTTTTCAGAGCAAGACGAAATAACAATGGCAGGCTCTAATATGTTTAATTTAGGTGGTTTACCTGATGTTAGTAATATCCCTGGTGAAATTTATGGAACAGATACTAGTTCTAATTCTTTAACACCAACTAGTAGAAAAATAGAAGTTGATCCAGTTAATATATCAGGTAAATTTAAATCAAAAGAAGATAGATTTGGTAAGGATAGTGAAGTTGTAAAACAAAAAAGTAGAATTAGACAAGAAAGAGAAAGAATAAAAGGAGAAAGACTTAAAAGAAGGGCTAATAGAATGGCTGAAAGAAATAAATAAAAACTCAACAAAAATGTACAAAAAAGAAAAATCACCTACGAAAATGGGATACTCAATGAAAATGGGCGCTGGTAGTAAATATAACAGCTCTATAAATTTTAAAAAATCTGATGAAGATTTAATTTCTGATTCACCAATGATGATGAATGATCCTAAAAAAAATAAGCTAAAAGATATTAAACCAGAAACAGCGCCTGAATCTGCCGGCCCTAGACCAAAAGGAACTAATTATGACCCAGCTAGAGGAGGTTATTTTCCTTCTAAAAAAATGGAATATTACGATAAAATTAGTGGATATAGTGGGTATAGCAAGGCTTATGATCCAGCTGATAAAACTTTTAAAAGCTCTAGAAAACAAGCCGCTAAAGATTTAAAAAAAGTTACTAAAACTGGAAAAATGATTTTTAAAAGTATGTAATGTCTGATAAAAAGAAATTTAAAGACACAACCGTAGGTAAATTATTGTTTGGTGCGGCTTCAGTTGTTTCACCACAACTTGGTGCTGTATTAAATGGTATAACTTCGCCTAAAGATGCAATTGCAGAAATAGGTAAAGCAAAAATATCTACAGACGATAAAATTAAATTACAGCAATTAATATACGATCAGCAGAATAAAGAAATGGAAGAAATAAGTTTAAGATGGAAAGCAGATGCTGCTTCTGGATCTTGGCTTGCAGCAAACGTACGACCTATGGTTTTAATATGGTGTATTGTTGTTTTTTCATTTGCTGGTATATTAGATTCAGTAAATTCAATAGACTTTCAAATTGGGCCTTTATGGAATGATACTTTTGAAAAAGTTATGATGGCGGTTGTTATTTCCTATTTTGGTTCGAGAGGGATTGAGAAGTCTGTTAACATTATAAAAAAATAAATTAAATGGCTAGAATTAGTAGTTATAATCTAGATACGTCTGTATCAAAGACAGATAAAGTTATAGGAACAGATTCTTCTGGGAATACTACTAAAAATTTTAAAATACAAGATGTATTACAATATGTAAATGATTCTGGTTTATTAAATATTGGTGATTTACTTACTTTTCAATATCAAGATCAAGGATCAACTCCAGCTGATGGTCATTTTCTTTTAAAAACAGGTGGTCCTTCTTTTAGTACAATTACAGAATTAACTATATCACACAATGATCTATCTAGTCAAAATATAAAAGATTTATTTGATTATTTAGTAGGCCAAAATATTATTATATCACAAACAGATAATAAAAATAATTTTGGTCATTTTGTATTTAATAATTTAGTTCAAGTAGGTGGTAATTCATATTCAACTATGTCTATAAGTAATTTAGAAAGTAATGATGGATTAGCAGCTGATAAATACTATACTATTTCTTTATCTAATAAAGGACAATCAGATAAAAACTTTGTTTCAAATGACATTACCTTTACAGCTAATGTAGGACAAACAGTAAACCATAATTTAGGAAAAAATCCTACAGTAGTTCTTGTAGACTCAGCAGGAACAGAAGTTGTAGCAGACATACAACATAACTCAACAACACAAATAACAGTAACAACAACATCAAGTTTTACTGGTAAAATATTCGCAAATTAATAAAAAATGGCTTTACAATACTTAACGCATATTAACTTAAATAAAAATGAATTACAAAATGCAGTAATTCAAAACTTAGGTACAGCACCAGGCTCACCTGTAGAGGGTCAAATATATTATGACAGTACAGGGGGTGATAAATCTATTTACTTTTATAATGGATCTGCTTGGATAAATATATCAGGGGATATTTCAGAGGTTGTTGCGGGATCAGGTTTAACCGGTGGAGGAGATTCAGGCTCTGTAACTTTAAACATTGGCGCAGGCACTGGTATAACAGTAAGCGCTGATGCTATATCTACAAATGATGGTCAAATTGTACACGATAACTTAAATGGATTTGTAGGTAACGAACATATAGATCACAGCGGTGTAACTTTAACTGCAGGGACTGGATTATCAGGTGGCGGTGATATAACAGCTAGTAGAACTTTCAATATATCAAATACAGGAGTAACTGCTACAACATATGGTTCTGGGACAGCAATCCCAGTTATAGCTGTAAATGCACAAGGGCAGATTACATCAGCAAGTACAGCTGCAATTAGTACTGATTTAACAATAGCTGCTGATTCAGGATCAAATGATGTTGTAAGCATTGGAACGGATACTTTAACATTTGCGGGTACATCAAATGAAATTGAAACAACTGTATCAAATAATCAAATTCAAATAGGTTTACCAAACAATGTAACAGTAGGCGGTAATTTAATTATTTCAGGTAATTTAACTGTATCGGGTACTACAACTACAGTTAATACAGAAACAATAAATTTAGCTGATAATATTATTACTTTAAATAGTAATGCAACTGGAACACCAAGCGAAAATGCGGGTATAGAGATTGAAAGAGGTGATTCTACTAATGTGTCTTTAAGATGGAATGAAGGAAGTGATATATGGGAATACACAAAAGATGGATCAAACTTTAAAACTATTCAAAGTGTACAAGAAAGTACATTTGCAGCATCCATCGGTGATGGATCAAATACATCTTATGCTGTTACACATAACTTAGGAACTAAAGATGTAATTGTACAATTATATGATGTTAGCACTAATGATACTGTTTTTGCAGATGTTGTAAGAACTTCTACAACTGTTATTACTGTTTCATTTACTTCCGCACCTACAACAAACGACATTAGAGTCCTTATTACTAAAATAGGATAAAATAAAATAAAATAACTTTATGTCTAAAAGATTTTTAACTGGCGCAACTTTTGCAGGTGATATAACATTAGATGATGATTTAAATTTTTCTACTAATGGTTTTGCAGACATATCAAATACTGGTACTGGTGCAATGCGATTTAAACCAAGCAGCCAAACACTTGCTTTAACTTTAACAGGCGCAAACGCAACTTTTGCAGGGGATGTAACTGCAAATGGTGATGGTAGTTTTGGAACATCAGGTGCAACAAATAATTCCAGTGTAAAAACACTTGACGGCTCTATAATTACAAAAATTCAATCACAAACAGCAGGAGACACAGCAGGAATACTTGGAACTGAAAGCAACAATGTTTTAAAATTAGTTACAAATAACTCAACTGCTATAACAATAGATACTTCACAAAACTCAACTTTTGCAGGTAATGTAACAATTTCTACAACTGGTCAAGGTCTTAAAATATCAACAGCAGCAGGTCAATCACACTTGCAGTTTACAGATTCTACTAATTCTAAAAATGCTTTTGTAAACTATGACAATGATGTCTTAAAGTATTTTAGTAATGGACCAGTTGAACAATTATCTATAAGTAGCACAGGTGCAACTTTTGCAGGAAATGTAACTGCAGATAAATTAGTTATAGATGGGGCATCAAATAGTAATGTGTCTCAACTTGCACTAACAAGAACAGATTTTTCTTGGGGTATATTTAATGAAACTAATCTAAGATTTTATGTACAAAGTGGAAACACAACCACTCCAAACACACAAGTTCTTGAAATAGGAACTTCAGGAAATTTAGATTTGTCAGCAGGTGGCATATTAAAAGGAATGAGTGTTTTAGAATTAAAAAACAATGGTAGTACTGATGGTTCAGCAACTTCTCCAAGATTATATTCTCCTGCATCAGGAACTTTAGCTTTTTCTGGTAATGGTGCAGAAAGAATGCGTATAACATCTGGGGGTGATATTGCTGTTGGTGTTACATCAGCTCAAGGAAGAATACATATACACAACTCAGGTACATCTTATTTACATATCAGCAATGACACAACTGGGTCTGGTTCTGGAAGTGGAACGGATATTGGGGTTTTTACAGGTACATCTGATTTACAAATAAACAATAGAGAAGCAGCATCAGTTGCAATTTCTACAAGTAATACTGAAAAAATGCGTATTACTTCTGGAGGTGATGTAGGAATTGGAATTAATGCACCAAATGCAAAAGCTAATATTGAAAATGGTCATTTATTAGTTAGTCAAAGTGCTAATACAACTCAAGAAAACATTTTATTACAGGGAGCAGGTTATCATATAGGTTCTACATTATATGGTAATGTAAGTATTAGGTCAAGTTATAATAATTCAAGTAATTCAGGTTCTCTTAATTTTTATACTGCTGCAAGTGGTACTACCACAGCAGAGAAAATGAGGTTAGATGGAGATGGTAATTTGGGCATAAATTCAACATCCCCATCAACATATAATGCACAATTAGTTTCATTTAAAGATGGTGGTTCATTTGCTTATTTAGGTCATAATAATTCTGGGGGAACTTTCCCTAAAGTATCGGCTTTAAGTTTTGGCAGTAGTGCTGTTTCATTTTCACATACAACTAATGGTGGAACAAATGCTTTAACAGGTTCAGCACAAATAGCAGCTATACAATCAGCTTCAAGCAATGCCGTTACTGATATGGCTTTTTATACAACAGCAGGTGGAAGTGTAACAGAGAAAATGAGACTTGATTCATCAGGAAATTTAGGCATAGGTATCAGTCCTGTAACTTTAAAATCTGCAACAACTTTACAAGTAAATGGAAATGCTAAATTAGGTGATGCAAATGATAGAGGTCTATTATCTTTAGGAGATATAGCTTCAACAGGTGCAAATGCAGGTATTTGGAGAGGTGCTGCAGGTGCTTATGGTTCAGCAGGTAACTTCTTAAACATAGGAGGTTATGATGGTATTACCTTTACAACAGGTAATGCTGATATATCATCTCAAACAACTGCATTAACCATAGATGCTTCACAAAATTCGACTTTTGCAGGTAATGTAACTGTATCAAATAGTTCTCCATCTATTAATTTAACAGATACTGATAATTCAAGCAATATTGCTTTTTCTTCTGTTGGAGGAGCATTAATTGTTAATTCAGCATCTGACCAAGTTTATCAAATTGGTGGAGCTGAAAAATTTAGAATTACAAGTTCAGGGGTTAGTGTTACAGGAAGTGGAACTTTTACAGATGATGTTACAATAGATAATAGTTCACCTGAATTATACCTAACGCCTGATTCAGCTAAATATAGTTGGATGATAGCTGCTCAAGAAAATGTAGACCAACATTTTGAAATAACACCATCTACGACAGTTGGTGGTTCTACTTTTAATGCACCTGCTTTGAAAATAAATGGTGCAAACAATGCAGCAACTTTTGCAGGGGATATTACTGCAACATCTAAAAAGTTTATATCAACAAGTTCTTCAAGTGGAGACTATGTTAGATTATATGCAGGTGGTGGAACTGCACAATGGGATATATATGGTAGTGGAGAAAATTTAAGATTATCAGAAAACTCAAGTGGTGGTGGTATATTTCAAGTAGATTCAGGTGCAAGTTTTGGAGGTGAAGTATCTTTAAAATCAAGATTGAATTTACAGAGGTCAAGTGGTGGTGCAACAACTTTAATACAATTTAAAAATGAAAATGGTGTAGATAGGGCGCATATTGATTTTGGGGGGACAAATGAAGAATTAAGTTTTTTTTCAGGTTCAGGTGGCTCAGAACATATGCGTATAGACGGTTCTGGAAATGTTATTGTTAATGATACAAGTTCAGACCTTTCATCTTCAGGTAGAGGTGTAATTGAAATTAATGGTACTTCTCAAGCTATTTTAGGTTTAAAAGTTAATGGTGATGTAAAAACATATTTATTCCAAAACGGAAATAATGTTGAATTAAACAATACTGCAAGTGGTAGTTTGACTTTAAAAACTGCTGCAACTACAGCTTTAACCTTAGACTCGTCACAAAACGCAACTTTTGCAGGGCGGGTTGGTATTGGTGGTGATAATCCTGGCGACAGACAACTTTACGTTGAGGGTACAGCATCAATAATAGAAATTGCATCAACAACTCACAATCAAAATGCTTCTGTTTGGTTTAGAAGTAATAGAGATGGTACCAATGCTGATAGATGGGAAATAGGCACAAACATAAGCCAAGGTAGTAATTTTGAGCTTTTAAATAGAGCTACAAGCACCGCCGCTTTTCATGTAGACTCATCAAATAACAATGCAACTTTTACAGGTAATGTTTTAATTGGTGCTACTTCAGCAGCAGCAGGTGTTTTAGTTGTTGATGGTAATAGTGCTAATAATATTTGGGTTGTGGGTAGAGATTCAGATGGTACAGGTTCTTTAAGTTTTAGAAATGCTGCTGACAACGCTTATAATGCAAGACTAGAAGCTGTGAGTGGAGCATTAAAATTCGAAACTAATGGTACTTTAGCATTAACCATAGATTCATCACAAAATGTAGGAATTGGAACTGATTCGCCTGATGAAAAATTAGATATTACAGGTGGTTATTTAAAATTTAATGGTGGTGACTATGGTTTAAAAGGTTCTGCATCATTGTCATATAATGCAACATCTGACCATTATTTTCAATCAGGTGGCAGTACTAAAGTAACTTTTAAAGCTGGCGGCAACGTCGGGATCGGCACAACTTCGCCTGGTTATAAATTGGAAGTAAACGGAACTGCTTATATAAATGGTGAAACTACTGTTGATGACACTTTAAAAGTTGCAGGTACAATACAAATTACAGGTACTGGGGCTTTACCTCAGTCTGGAGCAGGTATATATAGACCCGCTAGTGATACGTTAGGTTTCTTTACTTCAGGTAATTCAAGAATGCGCATATCATCAAGTGGTGATATATTATTTGGTACGAGTACAAAAGGTAATGATTTTGCTTATTTTGAAGCAGCAGATAATAATAGAAGAATTTTACACGTTGGAAGTTCATCAACAGGTTCTGAAACAGTAGTGATTTTCAGAAATCCAAATGGAGCTGTAGGAAGTGTAATAACAGATGGTTCTACTACAAGTTTTGGTTCATCATCGGATTATAGATTAAAAGAGAATGTAGTAGAAATGACTGATGCTTTAGATAGAGTTAGTCAATTAAAACCTAGTCGATTTAATTTTATTGCAAATCCTGATAAAACATACGATGGCTTTTTAGCACACGAAGTACAAGATATAGTGCCAGAAGCTATAAGTGGAGATAAAGATGAAGTAGATGAAGATGGTAACGAAAAGTATCAAGGAATTGACCAGTCTAAATTAGTACCATTATTAGTTGGTGCGATACAAGAATTAAAAGCAGAAATAGAAAATTTAAAATCACAAATAAATAATTAAAATGGCAAACACTTACAAATGGACCATTAATGCATTAGATGCAAAGGTCGCAGTAGAAGATGGCAACGAAAACGTTGTATACACAGTACATTGGGGCTATAGTGCTACTGATGAAAATGAAGAGCACTCAGTAAGTTCTATTGGAACTTATGGAGTAGAATACGATGTAGCCAATTTTACGGCTTATGTAGATCTTACAGAAGAAATGATAATTGGTTGGTTAGAAAATGGATTAGATGTAAATTCAATGAAAGCAAATTTAAACAGCCAAATTGAAAAATTGATTACGCCAACTGAAACAACTTTTCATATGCCTTTTGCTTCTACTGTTGAATAAAATCCCGTAGAAGAAACTACATAAATTAGAAAACCAGTAAAATAAGTAATAATAATAAATAAGTAAATATAATTTAATAATTTAATTTTAAAACCATGAATGAAAACAAAATTACACCAGAACAATTAGAAGAACTACAAGGATATGTAGGGAAACTAAACAATGCGGCAACGCAAATTGGAAACCTCGAATTACAAAAGCACCAGATTAATCATGCTGCTACTGAGGTTCAATCTGATTTAAACAAATTCCAAACGAAATTGGAAGAAAAGTATGGTAAAGTACAAATCAATATCCAGGACGGAACCTACAAACCAATTGAAGAAAAAGAGGTTGTAGAACCCGAAGTAGTAGAATAAAATCATGTCATTGGTAAGAAAAATTAGTATAGGTAGAGATTATAAAAATGACGCTATGCACTACGCAGTAGGGCAAGAAGTATATGGTGGGCACGTAATATGTGACATTGTAGAAAAAGATAATAAGTTTTCTATTTATATTAAAAAAAATAACGAAATATTACCGTGGAAAGATTTTAATAAAAATATGGCTATAGCTGTTGAATATAATTTACAATATTAATGCAAAGTTTATTTAACTTTATAGTTAAACCTAAAAACGAAAGATACGATAATAAAAAATATATTGACGGCCAAGAATTATTGTTAAATACAGAAATTTCTAGCCATCAATATGTTAGTCGTAATGCTATAGTGGTAGCAACACCTAAATTACAGAAAACTGAAATGCAAGTTGGTGATGAAGTTATTGTACATCATAATGTTTTTAGGAGATGGTATGATGTTAGAGGTATTGAAAAAAATAGTAGAAGTTACTATAAAGAAGACAAATACTTTGTAACATTAGATCAAATATTTTTATATAAACGAAATCATAAATGGCAAGCGCCTAAAGATTTTTGTTTTGTTAAACCAATTGAATCAAATGATGTTATTGAAAAAGAAATACCCTTACGTGGTATTATAAAGTATATTGATAAAAAACTTAAAGATATACAAAAAGAAGATTTAGTTGGTTTTACACCAAGCAGTGAATATGAATTTATTGTTGACGGTGAGAGAATGTATAGAGTACCAACAAATTCAATATCTATTAAGTATGAACGCGAAGGAACAGAAAGAGAATATAATCCAAGCTGGCTATAGAGCAGTTAACGAACTTATAAAAGTAGCTAAAGAACCTATAATTGAAACTGAAGATGATGTTTCAGCCGATAGATTAAAAAATGCTGCAGCAACTAAAAAGCTTGCAATATTCGATGCGTTCGAGATTTTAAATAGAATTGAAATTGAAAAAGCATTACTTGAGGGAAGAAATATAGAAGAAAAACCAGAGTCATTTAAAGGCTTTGCTGAAAGAAGATCTAAGTAATGTATAATCAATCGTTATATCGCGTTATAGAGCCTATAAAAATAAATACTATTAAAAGACTTAATAAAGCAAAAAAGTGGAAATATGGCTACGATAAAGATTATGATGTAGTTGTTATTAGTCACACTGGACAGGTTGGTGAAATATATGATATACAAAATTTAAAAATAGCATTACCGCCGGTGCCAAAAAATTTGAATAGTGGAAAAAATAAATGGACTAAATCAGATTATCCAAAAGAGTTAGAAAAATTAAAAACTATATTTGACTGGAAAGATTTACCAAATAATTTTAAAGAAAAATGGAATGGGCATATTAATAGTGAATTTACCAAACGTGATGAAGGTTATTGGTTCTATAACAAAAATGTTCCTACTTATATCACTGGCTCTCATTATATGTACCTGCAATGGACTAAAATCGACGTGGGTGCTCCAGACTTCAGAGAAGCAAATAGATTATTCTTTATATTCTGGGAAGCTTGCAAAGCAGATACAAGATGCTACGGAATGTGCTACCTCAAAAATAGACGGAGTGGCTTTTCATTCATGGCATCGGCAGAGACTGTTAACCAAGCTACCATCTCTTCAGACTCTAGGTTTGGTATATTATCAAAAGCAGGATCTGATGCAAAAAAAATGTTTACAGATAAAGTCGTACCAATATCCGTTAATTACCCATTCTTTTTTAAACCCATACAAGATGGAATGGATAGACCTAAGACAGAATTGGCTTATCGTGTACCCGCAAGTAAATTTACAAAAAAGAGTATACTCACAAACCAAAGGACCGAGGAGCTCTCAGGGCTGGATACTACCATCGACTGGAAAAACACAGGAGATAACTCGTACGACGGTGAAAAGCTTTCCCTCCTCGTCCACGATGAAGCAGGTAAATGGGAGAGGCCCGAGAACATACTCAACAACTGGAGAGTTACAAAAACCACGTTAAGATTAGGCTCAAGAGTTATTGGTAAATGTATGATGGGCTCAACAAGTAACTCATTAGACAAAGGTGGTGAAAATTTTAAAAAATTATACAATGACTCAAATGTCACAAAAAGAAACCGTAATGGACAAACTCGTTCAGGACTCTATAGTTTGTTCATACCTATGGAATGGAACTTCGAAGGATTCATTGATTCTTATGGATTACCTGTATTCAATACACCAAAAAAAGCAGTCGAAGATAATTTCGGAGAACTTATTGATGTCGGGGTTATTGAACACTGGGAAAATGAAGTTGCTGGATTAAAAGGAGATCAAGACGGTTTAAATGAATTTTATAGACAATTTCCTAGGACTGAAGAGCATGCTTTCAGAGATGAAACTAAAAATAGCATATTTAATCTTGCTAAGATTTACGAACAAATTGATTTTAATGAAGAAGCTAGATACTCTGCTCTTGTTACTCGCGGCAGTTTTCAGTGGGAAAATGGGATCAAAGATTCGAAAGTAGAATTTGTACCAAATTTAAATGGTAGATTTAATGTAAGCTGGGTACCAGGTAAAAATTTACAAAATAGAGTAATTGTAAAAAATGGAACCAAGCACCCAGGGAATGAACATGTCGGTGCTTTTGGCTGTGATAGTTATGATATATCTGGAACTACTGATGGCAAAGGTTCTAAAGGATCACTGCATGGCCTTACTAAATTTAGTATGGAAGAAGCTCCCACAAATAGATTTTTTTTAGAATATATAGCTAGGCCACAAACAGCGGAGATGTTTTTTGAAGATATACTTATGGCATTACACTTTTATGGTATGCCAATACTTGCAGAAAATAATAAACCAAGATTGTTATACTATTTAAAAAGAAGAGGTTATAGAGGTTATTCAATTAATAGGCCTGATAAAGTCTGGAATAAACTATCAGCTGCTGAAAAAGAGATAGGTGGTATACCAAACTCAAGCGAAGACATTAGACAAGCGCATGCTGCTGCAATTGAAAGTTATATAAATTCATATGTAGGAATTAAAACAGATGGTGATTACGGTGATTTATATTTTAATGAAACATTAAATGATTGGGCTAAATTTGATATAAATAAAAGAACAAAATTTGATGCTGCGATAAGCTCAGGGCTTGCTATTATGGCATGCAATAAAAACTTATACACACCAAAACCTAGCACACAATTAAAAAATAAAGTAAACTTTAGTTTTGCTAAATATGATAATAAAGGCAATTTTTCAAAAATAATACAATAAATGGCGAAAGTAATAACAAAAGGTATTTTTCCAAGTCAAGCTGTACCAGATGCAGAAAAGTCATCCTATGAATATGGGATGCAAGTTGCAAAAGCTATTGAAGCTGAATGGTTCAAAAAAGACTCAGGGAGTACACGTTATTTTGCAAATAGAGATAATTTTCACAGATTAAGACTATATGCAAGAGGTGAACAGAGTATACAGAAATATAAAGATGAATTGTCCATTAACGGTGATTTATCATATTTAAATTTAGATTGGAAACCTGTTCCTATTATACCTAAATTTGTAGATATAGTAGTAAATGGTATTGCTGAAAGAACATATGACATAAAAGCATATTCAGTTGATGATATTTCTACACAGAAAAGAACTAAATATGTAGAAAACATGATGAGTGATATGTACGCTAGAGATTTTAAATCTAGAATACAACAAGCAGTTGGTGTAAATACTTTTAAAACTGATCCTAAGAATTTACCAGAAAACGATCAAGAACTATCACTACACATGCAGCTAAGCTACAAACAATCAACTGAAATTGCACAAGAACAGGCTTTAACTAATATATTTGATTTAAATAAATATCATTTATTAAAGAAAAGATTAGATTACGATATAACTGTTTTAGGTATTGCGGCTGTTAAAAACAGTTTTAACACCGCTGAGGGTATTAAATTAGAATATGTAGATCCTTCAGATTTAGTTTATTCATATACCGAATCACCATATTTTGATGATATATATTATGTAGGTGAAGTAAGAAGAGTAAGTTTAATTGATCTTAAAAAACGCTATCCTGAACTTACCGAAGAAGATATAAAAAAAATAGAAGGTAAAGGTGGTAATTTAAAATTATATAATAAATCATATACAACTTCAGACGCTGAAGATAAAAACTATGTATATGTGCTGTATTTTGAATATAAAACTTTTGAAAATCAAGTTTATAAAATAAAACAAACATCTAGTGGTGCTGAAAAAGCAATTGAAAAAACAGACCAGTTTAATCCACCGAAAGACACAAGATCAAGATTTGAAAAAGTAAACAGATCAATTGAAGTATTGTATCAAGGCGCTAAAATTATTGGGCATGAAAATATATTAGAATGGAAAAAATGTGTTAATATGACACGTCCGAAATCTGATATAACTAAAGTTGCAATGAGTTATAATATTGTATCGCCAAGAATATATAAAGGTAAGCCTGAATCATTAGTTGGCAGAATGACGTCGTTCGCAGATATGATTCAAATAACGCATCTTAAATTACAACAAGTACTCTCAAGAATGGTTCCCGATGGGGTATTTTTAGATGCGGATGGTATTGCTGAAGTGGATTTAGGTAATGGAACAAATTACAATCCGCAAGAAGCATTGAATATGTATTTCCAAACAGGTTCTGTTATTGGTAGATCAATGACACAAGATGGTGAATTTAATAATGGTAGAGTACCTATTCAAGAATTAAGAGCAGGTGGAGGGAATGCAAAAATTTCAAGTTTAATTAATAGTTACAATTATTATTTACAAATGATGAGAGATGTAACTGGTTTAAATGAAGCAAGAGATGGAAGCACGCCTGATAAAAATGCGTTAGTTGGTTTACAAAAATTAGCAGCAGCTAATAGTAATACAGCTACAAGACATATATTGCAAGCTAGTTTATATTTAACATTAAAAACAGCTGAAGCGGTTTCTTTAAGAATATCTGATGTTTTGGAATACAGTAACACTAAAAAATCATTTATACAATCTTTAGGTAAATTTAATGTAGGTACGTTGGAAGAATTATATAATCTTCATATACATGATTTTGGTATTTTTCTAGAATTAACACCGGACGAAGAAGAAAAACAATTGCTTGAAAATAATATTCAAATGGCTCTTCAACAGCAACAAATAAATTTAGAAGATGCTATTGATGTAAGAGAAATTAAAAATCTTAAGTTAGCTAATCAATTACTAAAATTAAGAAGAAAGCAAAAATTTAGCAAGGATAGACAAATCCAAATGGAAAATATCCAAGCTCAATCACAATCAAACGCGCAGTCAGCCCAAGCAGCGGCAGCGGCAGATATTCAAAAACAGCAGGGTATTGCTGAAAGCAAGGTGCAAATCGCTGAAGCACAAAATCAATTTGATATTGCAAAACTTGAAAGAGAAGCTCAAATTAAAAAAGAATTAATGCAATTTGAATTTGAATTGAATATACGGCTTAAAACAGCCGATGCAGATGTGATTAAAAATAAAGAGAAGTATAAGGAAGATAGAAAAGACGAAAGAACGAAAATACAAGCATCCCAACAAAGTGAATTAATAGATCAGAGAAAATCTGGTAAACCACCAAAAAACTTTGAGTCCGCGGGATTTGATAATTTAGGTGGATTTGGATTAGAGCAATTTGATCCGAGATAAATTTTAAACAATTATATAATATTTTATTATGGCAGAAGACATTAAAGTTTCAGCTGTAGACGAACAACCAAAGTCTATGGCCGAAAAAGAAGAAACGGTATTAGAAAATGCCGGTATATCCACTAAAGAAGATGGAATGTACAAATTAGATTTAAACAAAATTAACGAACAAAAACAACAAAAAGATGCCGTTCCAGAGCAAAGCACAGATGAGATTCCTGTACGCAACGAATCCAAAACTAGCGAAGAAGTTCAAAAACAAAACATCAAAGAAAAAGCTGAAGAACCTACCGGAGAAAAAATCAGTAATGCAGATGTGCGGGATGAAGAAAAAGAAACTCCGATATTAGAAGAAATAACGAATGAAGTAGAAACTAGTGATGATGAAGCTGCATCGACCGCAGAGCAAAAAGAAAGTAAAACTGAATCGGTTGAAGAAGCAAAAGTTAAAGAAGAATTAAATTTACCAGAAAATATCCAAGACTTGATTAAGTTTATGGAAGAAACAGGTGGAAGTTTAGAAGACTACACTCGATTAAACGCAGATTATTCAAATGTTGATGATAGCACATTATTGACAGAATATTATAAACAAACCAAACCTCATTTAAGCTATGATGAAATACAATTTCTTATAGAAGATGAATTTTCATTTGATGAAGAAATAGATGAGGATAGAACAATAAAAAGAAAAAAATTAGCTCATAAAGAAGCGGTTGCAAATGCTAAAGGTTTTTTAACAGGGCTCAAGGATCAGTATTACAAAGAAGTCAAGTTGAATTCTAAGTTAGCTCCTGAGCAACAAAAAGCAATAGATTTTTTCAATCGTTATAATAATGAGCAAAAGCAAGCTGAAGAGTTACTTCAAAAGCAAACATCACATTTTAAAAATGAAACTAATAAAGTTTTCAATAATGATTTTAAAGGTTTTAATTTCAAAGTTGGAGACAAAAAATTTAGATTCAATGTGAATGATGCAAATAAAGTAAAAGAAAATCAAAGTGATTTATTAAATGTTTTTAATAAATATGTTAATGAAGATAAAATGCTTACTAACGCACAGGATTTTCACAAATCTTTATTTGCTGCTTCTAACCCTGACACACTAGCAAATCATTTTTATGAGCAAGGCAAAGCCGATGCAATAAAACAAATAACCGCAGAAGCTAAGAACATTAATATGAATCCTAGAAAAACTGCAGATGGTTATGTTGAAACAAGTGGCGTTAAGGTTAGAGCAATAAGTGGCGATAGTAATTCTAAGCTAAAATTAAAACTAAAAAATTATTAAAACTAAAAAATTATTAAAATGGCAAATGTAAATTTTACTGCTGGTTTACCGACTGATCTTACTCCTTATGTAAGTAAATCGGTACTAGCATCAAATTATTTAAACTTCCATGGTTCAAGTGGGGCAAACTGGTCACAACAATATTTACCAGAGCTATACTCTGAAGAAGTGGAAAAGTACGGAAATAGATCTGTATCTTCGTTTTTAAGAATGGTCGGGGCGGAAATGCCTATGGCTTCTGATCAAGTTATTTGGTCTGAGCAAGGAAGACTACACTTAGCTTACGAAGATGCTTCTATTACGGACGCAGGCGTAATAACTATTGCAAGCAGTGGTACTCACGCTGTAAGAGTTGGTCAAACGATTGTATTATCTGATAATCAAACGTCTCCAACTATTATAAAATGTTACGTATCAGAGGTAAACTCAGGCTTAACTACTTTAACAGTAATTCCTTATACAGGAGCTGCTACAGTTGGTGCGGTTACAGGGTTTGATACGGCAACTGATAGCGGATCGAATAAATGCTCATTCTTTGTTTATGGTTCTGAATTCAAAAAAGGACAACCGGCTATTGATGGATCAGTAACTCCAGAATTTGAGTCTTTTACAAATAAACCAATTATTTTAAAAGATAAATTTGAAATTTCTGGTTCTGACGCTGCTCAAATTGGTTGGGTTGAAGTATCAGGCGAAGGTGGACAAAATGGATACTTATGGTATTTAAAAGCTGAAGGTGACACAAGAGTAAGATTCGAAGATTATTTAGAAACATCAATGATTGAAGCGGAAAAATCCACAACAGCAGGTGGTGTTGATTCAATTTTAGGAGCTAACTCAGGAACTGAAGGTTTATTCTCAGCGTTAGAAAATAGAGGAATTGTCGGTACAGATGCATTCGATGCATCTTCTGATGTGATCTCTGACTTTGATTTAATTCTAAAAGAATTAGATAAGCAAGGGTCTATTGAAGAAAATATGTTATTCTTAGATAGAAACTCAAATCTAATTTTAGATGATGGTCTTGGTGCAGTGAATGCAAACTTTAGTGGAGGTACATCTTTTGGTGTATTTGAAAATTCACAAGATATGGCTTTAAATTTAGGTTTTTCTGGATTTAGAAGAGGATCTTATGACTTTTATAAAACTGACTGGAAATACTTAAACAACAAGTCTACAAGAGGTTTATTTGCGGACATTAAAGGTGTTTTAGTACCAGCTGGAACTTCATCTGTATACGATCAAATTTTAGGATCTAACATTAGAAGACCTTTCTTACACGTAAGATACAGAGCTTCCGAAGCAGATGACAGGAAAATGAAATCTTGGATTACGGGTTCAGTAGGTGGAGCATCTACATCGGGTGATGACTTAATGAGTGTTCATTATTTATCAGAAAGATGTTTAGTTACTCAAGCTGCTAATAACTTTGTATTATTTAAGTAGTATTTAAAGTAAATTTTACCCTCGTTGTAACTACGGGGGTAATTTTTACCTCTATTAACATTTTTATTATATTATATCATGGCAAAAAAACAAAAAGCAGAGGTGGCTGTTGAACAACCAATAATGGTTGCTCCACCAAAAAAACAACAAGTAGTTAAAAATACTTGGGAAAGAAAAGATAGACAATATTATTTATTAGGCGATAAACAACCTATAGTATATATATTAAAATCTAAAGGAATAATGTGGTTTGACAAAGAAAAAGGATATGAAAGAGAAATCAAATACACACTAAATCAAAAAACACCATTTGTAGATGAATTTAAAGGCGAGATAAGACTTGACCATATTGTATTTAGAGACGGCGTTTTAAATGTATCAAAAGAAAAAACAGTTTTACAAAAAATTCTTTCAAATTATCATCCAGAAAAAAATCGTTCATACGCAGAGCTTGATACAGAAGCGGTAGCTGCAGATGATTTAGATATAATAAGTTTAGAATTTGAAGCATTATCAGCGGCAATGGAAATGGATATTGAACATGCTGAGGCTATTGTAAGAACTGAGGCCGGTAGCAAAGTTTCAAAAATGACATCCAAAGAGTTAAAAAGAGACTTACTTATTATGGCTAAACAAAATCCAGCTTTATTTTTAGAGTTAGCAAATGACGATAATATCAATATAAGAAACTTAGGAATTAAAGCGGTTGAAAATAGATTGATTACACTTTCAGCAGATCAAAGAACATTTAAATGGGCAAGTAATGATAGAAAATTATTTACAGTACCATTTGATGAAAATCCATATTCAGCTTTAGCTGCTTGGTTTAAAACTGATGAGGGTATTGAAATCTATCAAACAATTGAAAAAAGACTAAAATAAGTCAGTAGTGGTTGAGCCGCTACGGCGGCTTAATCATTATATAAATTAAAATTATGGCAATATCAGTTGATGCAGTATACAAAACAGTATTATCAATATTAAATAAAGAATCAAGAGGTTTTTTAACACCTGAAGAATTTAATAAAATAGGTTCTCAAGTTCAACTTGATATACTAGACCAACATTTTTATGATTATAATCGTGCAGTTATAAAGCATAATGCTGGAAGAGCTGTTGAAGATTATGGTAATATACCTGAAAAAATAGAACAAAAAATAGATCCTTTTTTTGCGCAAGCTGATATTACTTTAACAAATGGTATTGGCACTTTACCTACAGATTTATATAAAACAATAAATATTAGTATAACTAATAAAACTATTCAGTTAGAAAAAGTAAATAAAAAAAGTTTATCTTATTTATTATCTTCGCCCTTTACAAAACCTACAACATCATTTCCTGTATATTATCAGAGAGCTACGGATATTATTGTGGAACCAGCGTTGTCAAGTGGTAGTTGGGCATTGGGTAATTTACTTATTGAATATATAAAAACACCTGCTGACCCAGTGTGGGCATATGAAAAAAATACTACTACAGGTGCATTAACATTTTCAACAAGCACAGGTGGAAGTGTGATACCTACAACAGGTAAAGTGGATTTTACGCTACATGATTCAGACAAAGTTCAATTAATATTAGGTATATTAAAATATGCTGGATTAATAATAGCTGATACTACAATAGTACAAGCTGCAGCTCAAGAAGAAAATAAAACAATACAACTAGAAAATTCATAATAAATGGCATTTATAACGGAAACAGCATATCAGTATTATAATACTAGTCAAAAGTTTACAGCAACAGCTAATCAAACAAGTTTTACATTAACATTTGATCCGTTGCCAACGGCTAAAAGTAAATTTTTAATATTTGTTAATAATTCAGAAATTGATGATGATCTGTATTCATATAATAATAGCACAGGTGTAATTACATTTGCAACAGGTAGAGCGGTGAGTGATGTTGTAATAGTAAAGCTTAAAGAACAAAAATTAGGTAGTTATAGATATACACCATTAGCTGATATTATAAATAACTATATGGTTGCATACGTAGGGGATGGCAAATTAATAAACGCAACAAAAAGAAGCGATGTGTTATTTCATGCTAAAAGAGGTATACAAGAATTTAGCTATGATATTTCAAGAGTTGAAAAAATACAAGAAATAGAAGTTGGCACAAGCTTATCAGTGCCGATGCCACAGGACTACGTGCATTATGTGAGAATATCACACGTTGATGAAGCAGGTATTGAGCATATAATATATCCCGCAAGATATACATCTAAACCATCTCAATCAATATTACAAGATAGTGATTATAATTACTTATATGATAATGATGATAGCTTGTTAACAGGTACACCCGTTACAGATACAAGATTTCAAGCATTCGATGTTAAAAATATAAACGGAGCAGTTTCAAATGAAGATGTTAGTTATGACGCAGATAGAAATAGTGAAAGAATTATAGAATTTGGTAAAAGATTTGGATTAGAACCAGAAATTGCACAAAAAAATGGTGTATTTATTATTGATGAAACAAATGGGAGCATTGGCTTTAGCTCTGATTTAGCCGAAAAAGTAATTACAATAAAATATGTATCTGATGGAATGGGAACAGATGCTGAAATGAAAGTACATAAATTTGCTGAAGACGCAATATATAAATATATAACTTATGGTGTTGCAAGCGCAAAAGCAAACTTTCCAGAATATATAATAAATAGATTTAGAAGAGAAAGAAGAGCAGCCATGCGAAACGCAAAATTAAGATTATCTAGTTTAAAATTAGGTGAACTTACCCAGGTTATGAGAGGGAAAGCTAAAACAATTAAATAATAATACATGCCAGAAATTAAAAACAATTTTCTTCAAGGTAAAATGAATAAAGACCTTGATGATAGATTATTACCTAACGGCCAGTATAGAGATGCACAAAATATACAAATATCTAAATCTGAAAATTCTGATGTGGGTGCTGTTCAGAATATTAAAGGAAATAATTATGCATATAATGCTACGCCTCTTAATTTAGCTTCTGGTGTTGAAACAATTGGTTATTATAAAGTTTCTTTGACTGGTGAAATATTTTGGTTTGTAACAAATTTTACAGGCAATGATACTGTAAGTTCTAAAGATATGTCATATGCTACATCAAGTATAAACGGCACTCCTACAGTTTGCGCTATATATTATTGGAATGCAAATCAACCAAATACCTCTCCGCAAGCTATAATAGATAGCTTTAGATTAAATTTTTCAAAAAATCATCCTGTATTACATGTTAATTTAATTGATAATTTACTATTTTGGACTGATAATTATAATCAACCAAGAAGAATAAATTTATCTCAAGCAACAGGACAGGCTATTGGCACTTTTTATCTTAATGATAATTATTTAGAAGATAAAATTAGTGTTGCACAATATTCTCCGCCATCTCCCCCTAAGGTTACCATGAGCGCTGAGAGCAGCTCTGATGTCGGTAGTTTGCATATAAGAGATAAATTTGTTAAATTCGCGTATAGATTTCAATATGAAAATAATGAATATTCGTTAATATCCCCATTTACACAAACTTGCTTTCATCCCGGTAAAGGTAAAAATTTTAATAATGCAACTTTTGTTGCGAACGACGCGGGTATATTGTCATCTACAGATGAAAGTAACGCTGTAAAAGAAACAATAGTGGAATCAATGCAAAATCTAGCTAATAGAGTTGCTTTATTTATTGATTTGCCTTCTAATATTGACAAATCAAATGTTGGTGCGTGTGATGCAAATGGAATATTAACTGGTACTAGTCATAATATAGATAATCCTAATGGTTCAATATCTGATAATGATATTTTATTAACTGCTAAAGGTGATGAATATATTGTAAATGGTGGAAATAAAACAACAACATTAACTACAAGTACTAGTGTTTCACCATCAATTATAAATAACACAAGATTATATTTTTTTAATAATGTAGCTGATTATGATGATAAAATGCAAATTAAAAAAATACAAATATTATATTCTGAATCGGATAGTGCCGCTTTGAAAGTTGTAGAAACTTTAAATTTTAATGAAATTAAAAGCGATATAACGCATAGGGTTGAGCCTATATCTAACAATATTAGTAAATTAATATATGGTTATAAATATATATATAACTCAATAAAGCCTATACAAACTTTACCAGAATCTGAATTAATTAGAATTTCAGATGTTATACCTGTAAAAGCTCATGCACAAGAGGTTAGTGGAAATAGAGTTATTTATGGTAATTTTAAACAAAATAGATCATTAGATACTGCCGTTAATAAAAGTTCATTTTTAATAACAAATGGTGATCAAACAAAATTCAATGATCAATATTTATTATCTTCAGTAAAATCAAATAGAGAATATTCTGTTGGCTTAGTTTTATCTGATAGATATGGAAGACAATCAACAGTATTTTTACCAACGACTAGCACTACATTTGTAGACCCTAAAACAGGAACTGTTACAAATGGAGCAAGTTCTTGGACACACTCTGCACTAAAAATTACTTTTAATAATACAATAGGCGATGCTTATCAAGCAGATACAAATCCGTTAGGTTGGTATTCTTATAAAGTTGTAATTAAACAATCGGAACAAGAATATTATAATGTATATGCTCCAACAATAGTTGATAATATACCCACAAGTAATGTAAGATCATGGCTAGTGTTGCATGGAGACAATGTAAATAAAGTGCCTAGAGACGTAACTGATGTCAATACCGAAACAGGTACGCAAGGTTCACAAACTAGACTATTACCTAAAATATTAGATTTAACTGGTACACAAACACAACAATCAGGAAATTCATTTATTGATGTTATTTCAATTGGAACTAACCAAGAACAAGGGTTTGGTTCAAGTAGTACTGATGAATTTTATTTAAATGAAAAAGGACCTTTATTGGCTGAATTGCCAGATGGATATGGAAGAAATCACGCTTCTAGCACTACTTTTGATAATTTAGTTGTATTAGAAACTGATCCTTTTAAATCTGCTTTAGATATTTATTATGAAACTTCAACAGCCGGTTTAGTTTCACATTTAAATGCTGCTATAACAGAAACATTAGGTGTTGTGCCTTCAAGTATAGCTTTATCAGCTTCATCTTTTGCAGAAGCAACAGCAAGCGGTGGCACTGTAGCTGCAATAACATCAACAGACACAAATAGTAATCCTGTAAATACACCATCTTATACTATTATATCTATAACAGATGCAAATGGAACAAACAGATCCGGCGCGTTTACAATAAGCGGAAGTAATTTATTAACTGGTGAAGCATTTGAATTTACAAATACAAATACAGATGATTATACTATAAGAATAAAAGTTACAGATAATGGAGGAAATACTTTAATACAAGATAAATCTATATCCGTTACAAATAGCAACCCAACAATAAATGTAGGTATTGCTTTAACTATACCAGCATCTACAATATCTGGAACAGCAATTAGAACAATAACAGGTACAAACGGAAGTGCCAAAACAAGTGCAAATACTAATAATTTAACATTTTCTATTACAAGTGGTAATAGCGCTGGTAAATTTAGTATAAATGCCTCTACAGGAGTACTAAGTACAGCCTCTAGTGTAACATCAGGTGATTCTTATACATTAACAATTCAAGTTTCTGATATTGCAAATGCTACAGCTTCAGATACTTTAAGCATAACCGTTAGCTCTGCATCAAGAACAGCTTTTTGGAGAAGTAATAGTGGTTATACATCTGCGTCTACTGCTGTAAATGAACCAACTCTTGTGCAAGTTTATTTTGAAAATACAAGCGGCAATCCTGCTGGTAATTTACCTGAAATAGGAGATACTGTTTACGACTCAGCAACAGGAACAGCTGTATTTAACAGTGGGGCTGCTTCAAACGGATCAGGCGGAAATTTCCATTCTATGTGTGGTCCTTCCTATTGCCAAGCTAATGAGCCATTATTTGTATTCAAAACAACTAGTAGTGGTGTTGTTGTAGTAAAACAAATAGGTTAAAATAGTAATAAAAAATGTAATAATTTATAATATGGCTTATACAGTTGAAGTTCAATTTTTTAATACATTTATTTTAAGATCAGAAACTACAAACACTTTGTATGTAGAAGAAGCAAGAATAAAAGGCGGCTATAATGAGCCATTTGTAGGCATTGGGCCTAAAGCGCATTTAGTAGACGATACATATGCCGAAACAACAAGAGAAAATGCTTTAATATATTCTGGTATTTATAATTCTAGAACAGATATAAATAGAACAAATGTATTTAGTGGGGGTGAGCCTATAACAAGGGCTGTTGATCCTGCAGATGGTAGTATACAGAAATTACATGCTGAGGACACTAACTTAAATATATTACAAGAAGATAAAGTAAGTTATGCTTTAATTGATAAAGATGCATTATTTGCTGCTGAAGGAGGACAGCTTACGGCATCAGGTGCCGCTGTGATTGGTCAAGTAATACCTTATTTAGGAAAATATGGTATTAGTAAAAATCCAGAAAGTTTTGCCTTTAAAGGTGGTAGAAAATATTTTGCTGATAAAAGTAGAGGAGCAATACTTAGATTATCAAGAGACGGTATTACTGAAATATCAGCAAATGGCATGAGAGATTATTTTAGAGATAATCTTAAAAACGTAACTAAGATAGTTGGCGGTTATGATGATCACTCTGAAGAATATGTTGTTTCATTGCAAGGCCCTACAAATGAAATTGAAGGAGGTTATAATACTTTAGTTTTTGATGAAAATGTTAGAGGCTGGGTAAGTTTTTATACATATAAACCAGATTTTGTTTTTAGTTTAAATAAAGATTTTTATAGTTTAAATAGCAATAATTTGTGGAAACATTACAGTGATGATGTTGATTATAATAATTTTTATTTAAATAATAATACATTTTCACCTTCTCATATAACTTTTGTGGCTAATGCAGAACCTTCTTTTGTTAAAAACTTTAATAGTATAAATTATGAAGGTGATAGTAATTGGTCTATGGAAACATCAATTACAGATTTAAATATACAATCTTACAAAATATCTGGCTCAGATGATACAACTTTATCTGGAGATATAATACCACAATTTGTTAAAAAAGAAAATAAATACTATTCTCAATTAATGAATAAAGATACAAGTGATGGCGACGGACAGATTACAGGAGACAATGGCTTACAGTTTAGTACATCGGGTTTAAAAGGATTTTTTACAACAGTAAAAATGGAAAATAGGGCCACTACAGGTGTTGAATTATTTACTGTATCGCATAATATAACAAAATCAAGTTAAATGAAATTAAATATTCGTAGACTCAATGATGAGGACTACAGTACACTAGTGAAATGGTGGGATGCATGGCCGGAATGGCAAGCCCCTCCTAAAACTTTTTTACCAGATACTGGTTTTATAGTTGAAAAAAATAATGTTGGTATAGTAGCAGGTTATGTATATATGACCAATTCTAAGGCCGCTTTACTTGAATGGATAATATCTAATCCAGAATATAGAGAAAGTGACAGAAAAGACGCGATAACGCTCTTAATTCAAGCTGTAGAGCGTGTTTTAAAAGATCAAGGTATAAAACATGTATTTACGATTGGCAGACACAAAAGTTTAATAAACTTACATAAAAAATTAGGATGGTTAGTTGATGAAAAACCATCGTACGAAATAATAAAAAATTTATAACAAATGGCAATATTCAGTGCAATAAATGCGGGCAAAGCAAGAAAGCAACAGGGCAAAGCTCAGGATGCATTAAATAAACTTGTTAAAGATAGGCAGCCTATAATAAACCCTTATGAAAATGTAACTGATTTAAGTAATATGGTAAGTAATCCATTTGCTAATTTACAGGTTGCAACTAAAGCAGCTGAAATGCAAGCTGAAGAAACTGATATATCTTTAGCAAACACATTAGATACGCTAAGAGCTACAGGTGCTGGGGCTAGTGGAGCAACAGCGTTAGCACAGGCGGCATTAAGAAGCAAAATGAGTGTTAGCTCTACAATAGAACAACAAGAAGCGCAAAACACTAGATTAAGAGCACAAGGGGAACAGTTTGCTCAACAGCAAAGAATAGCGCAGTCTGAAAGAATACAAGAAGCTGATATATTAGGTAAAACATTCCAATTTCAAGCTCGAGAACAAAGAAATGTTGCTGATTTGTCTAGGCAAGCTAGTTTAGTACAACAATTTGGGCAACAAAGAGCTGATGCTTTAGGCGCAATGGGCACTAATACAACCAGTTTAATAGATTCCGCTGCTAGTTTCTTTAAAAACCCTTAAATAAATATAATTATGGCATTACCAAGAGTAACACCCGGATCATATAACTACGGAGCATATGCAAATCCTACACCTATAAGATATAAGGGTGGTTTTGGAGAAGCGTTAGCTGGTGGAGCAATAGCTGTTGCAAAAGTTGTACAAACTAATAAATTAAAAAAACAACAAGATGCTGCTAAATTAAATAAAATAAAAGCAGATGCTTTAGACAGCCAATTAAAATATAAAAATTCTTTATATAAAGCCAATCCTAACCCAGGAGAGCAAACACAGCAATCATATAATGAATTGGCAAACATGTGGTACCAAAATGAAGTAGATTTTAAAACACAAAAACCAAGAAAAGATGGAACTGTTTTGGATTTTGATGGTCATTCTGCGATGAAAAATAAATTAAACAATGCTTTATTAATTTCAGAAAGCGCTGCTAATTGGGTAAAAGAAAAAGCTGAGGGTGAAATGCCTAGTATAACACAAATTAGAGAAAGCGATAAAGATTTCAAACTATGGTCAAGAGATAAAGCATTAGTTAATAGTAATTTTAATGTTTCTTATGATGAAGATTTACAGCCATATATAGAATATTACGAAGTTGATTTTGATAAATACATGGATGGTTCTTATAAAAATATTGATGACATACCTATGAATAAAGTAAGCATGAAAATGTCTGATATATTTGATGATAAAAATTTATATCGACCCCAAACAAAATATTCCTGGGAACAAGATCAAGGATCAATAGATAAATATGCTGCAAATTTAACTAAAGATGGAAAAGCTTTTGCTACTGGTGCAAAAAATGGTTATAGATATTTAACAGATAATAATATTAACACTTGGAAACAAACATTAACTAAAGATTTTAGCACGGATATAATTAATACAAGAGGTAAACAAATTTATGAAGATATTCTAGTTGATGAAAATGGAGAAAGATATGGCTATGGCTCTTGGGAAGGTACGCCTGAACAAACAAATAAAGTAAAAGAAGCTTTTACTGATAAAATATTAGAAAAAGTTCCACGAGTTGGTGATAAAATATCAAGTACTGAAAGTAAAGAAGATACAGAAGAAAAAGATATTAATGAATTTACTGAAGAATTTTTGATGGATCCAGCGGGTATGTATAGTGATATAGTAATAAAAAGCGTTACTGAAGAAGGTTTTGGAGCTAGATATGATAGACCAATTCCTTTTGGACCGCTAAGACCCGGAGAGCCAGATGATATATCAAAAATAGTTCTTAAATTACCAGAAGAAAAAGATCAATCAATAGATTTAACCAATAGAGAAAAATTTGGACAATTTTTTACTGAAATAATAGATGCTACAAAATATTCTTCTGCACAAAAAACAAAATTGCAAAGTAAGAAAAATATAGATGAAGCATATGCTAAATTTCAAGATAATTATAGAAATCAATTTCTAATAGAAAATTAATTATGATTAAAGTTTTATATAATAATAAGGAATACGATGTTCCTGAAAATGAAGTAGATAAATTTGTTTCTATTTCTCCCGGCGCTCAAATTATGAAAAATGGAGATCCGGGAAAGACAGATCCCACAACACCGGGTGCGGTTGTGGAGGAAACTGTAGCGCCCGATATGGATTTCACTTCGGATCCTGGTTCTTCGGATTCACTAAAAGAATTAGCTAGCACAAGACTTCCAGGTAGTTTTATTCCATTTAGAAAACAAATTGGATTTGCGGCAAGTCTTTCTGATTTTGGTACAAAAGCTTTAGAATACATAAAAGGTGTATCTGAAACAGCAACAAAATACAGATCTACTCAATTAGTTGAACAAGGCAAAATTACTCAGGAACAACAGAATCTGCTTTTAAATAATATACAAGAAGATTTCACAGGACTACTAGAACCTTTAAGAGCTGGAACTAGCAAAATTCAAGATCTTTCTAGCAAAATGAAAGATGTTGTTTATGAAGAAGCTGATAGATCTGTATATGATGAATTTTTTAGCGAAGAAGGAAATGCTTTAGACGGTTTAGATAAAATTACAGATAATGTTATAGAAGCTTTACCTAGTGTGATGTCTGTTTTCGCGGGGCCTGCCGGAATGGCAACATTATTTGCTTCTGCATCAGGAAGTGCATATAAAGAAAAAACAGATGCGGACCCAAACGCGGCAGGTGATTTATCTACATTAGCTATATCAACAGGTCAAGGTGGGGTGGAATTAGTTAGCGAGTTGGTTACAAGAGGTATTTTAAAAGGATTTGGTAATACAGTTTTTTCAAAAATAACACCTAATGCTGCTAAAAATTTATATAAAAATGCTACTAAAACTTTAGCTGGAAAAGTTATAACAGGAGGTACTTTAGAAGGGGCTTCTGAAAATTTAGCGCAAGAAGTAAATAGACGTATAGATTATGAGTGGGGGGATAATAGAAATATTGATATGTATAGAAATCCAGATGGTTCTTATAATGTAGGAGATATAGTAGAAAGAGGATTTGAAACTTTTATTACAGGTTTTATAATAGGTGCACCTTTGGCTAGTATGAATAATAACCCGCCTATGCAGTCTTATACATTAGAAAAACTTTCTCCAACTGCTGCAACAAAACAAACTTTAGAGTCCGCTAAAAAAATTAAAGAATTAGAAAATTTATACGCTAAGGCTCCTAATGAAGCTATATTAGATGAAATATTAGAGCTGCAAAAAAGTGTTGTAAATAACAAAATATTAAATAAACAAGTTCTTGAGTCATTTGATAATACTGAATTATCTGAATATGTTGAAAATAAATTTAAAATTTCAGAATTAAAAAGACAAAAAAATTTAGCTAAAGATGTTGAAGTAAAAGATCAAATTGATAAAATAATTAGCAAACAAGAAAAAAAAGTAGACAAACAATATAACGAGCAAAAAGCCATTATATTAATGTTAAACTTTGGGCCTAATGTTACTAATACAGAAGTAAAACAAAAAGTACAAGAAAGTAAAAATAAAAAAGCATCTGACGAAGTACAAAAAATATATGACGAAAAAGGCGTAGATGGGGCATTTGAAATACTTGAAAAGTTTAAACCTATTACCAATAATTTAGTAAGAAAAAGAAGAGAAGCACCTAATTATGATGAACAACTTTTAAGAGATGAAATTGAAACAGGTGAAAGAGGTATTTTAGATTTAATAAGAGAATATAAACCAGACAGCGGAAGACCATTAGCAGGATATATAAATAAATTTTTACCAGCTAGAGCTATAGAAGCATCGAAAAGAGTGTTAGGCGAACAGTTTACACAAGATGTAACTGAAATAAGAGAATCAAGAATTGAATTAGACGATACTACTCAAGAGGTTTTAGATTTTGTAAGAACAGAGCCAAAAGCAAAAGAACAGCTAAGAGATATAGCCGGCATTACAAAAGAATCTGTACAAAAAGATGCTACACAAATATTAAAAGGTAAATTACCAGGTATAATAGAAAAAAGCGGTAGAGATAAAAATGAAATACTAACCGCTATAAATAAAGCTGCTGATTTTAAAATAGCTGATGCTGTTCTTGAAGAAATGGGCGGCAACTTTAATAATAAACAAGAACAAAACAGTAGGTTTACAACATTTATGGATGTTAACTACGATGCTATAATTAAAGCTATCCCTAATTCTGTGAAAAATAAGTTAGCTTTGTTTGAGGCTAAGCAAGTTGGTAGAGAAACAATGCAAGAAGGTGATGCCGCTGGTAAAGGCGTATTTGAATATAAAACACCTACTAAACAAGAATTTATTAATTTTTATACTGAAGGTGCATTAAATGGTTTAAGAGCTAAAAAGAAAAGGTTAGCTAGTATATTATCACAAGAAATAGGTAAAGATGCAATAGCAGAAGTTTTAGCTGATCCTAATGTTCAAAAAGAATTTTTAGAAAGACAAGAACTGCAAGGTAAAGAGATACCTGAGGGTGCAATACCAAAGTTATTAGAAAAAATAGATAGAGCAATAGAACAAATAGAAACTTTTGAAAAAACAACTCTCCAGTCAGGAATAATACCTATAACAAAAGGTGTTAAAATTGCTCTTAAAACTTTAAAAACAGCAATTCAAGCAGGTAATACTTTTGCTGAAGCTATAAGTAAAGCTATAACAGCTTTTAAAAAATCATTAAAAGGCAAAGTAACTAGTGCTCAATCACAAGCTGCGGTTGATGTTATTAATTCTTATTTAGAAAATGAAAATGATTTAGAAGGTATAGATGTTAATGAATTATCTTCTGCAATAAAAGACGCAATAGAAAATCAAGTTAATTTAGGAAAACAAGGGAGTAGATTTAGTTCTGAAATAAATAAAGTTAATTTATATGAATCAATAGATAAAAATAAATTATCTTTTAAATTAAAAGATTCAGAAACTTTAAAAAATATATCAAAAAATAGACTAAATGTAAATGATAAAAATATAACTGATGAGTTTAAAGGGCATAGTGAAAAATTATCTGAATTATTACCTTTGAATAGTAATTTATTAAAAGGTAATAAAACTTTTTTTACAGGATTATTTGGTTATCATAGAAGATCAACCGGGGATGGCAAAACACAAAAATTTTATGATAATTTTGGAAAAAATAAAAAAGCAAATTGGATTTCTGAAAAAACTAGTAATTTATTTAATAATATAACAGAAATTATAACTGCAACAAAATTTGAAAAATTACAGGAAGAAATTTCAAAAGCTAAAACAAAAGAACAAAAAATACAAATAGCTAAAAATAATTTAGAAGCATTAAAACAACAAAATACTAATGTTAAAAATACTTATAATGCTTTTAATAATTTTTTAACAGACTACCTATATAGTTCTAAAAATCAAAAAGAATTTGAGTCCAGGCTTGATTATATGATAAAATTAAAAAGATTTAACTCTAGTAATATTAAAGGAGAAAGAGATTTAGTAATATTAAATGGGTTTTATTTTGGCAAAGCCGGCAAAACAATTAAATTAGAACATGTTAAATCCAGCAGCCAACAGTCCTTTGAAAGCTTACTATCTA
>VMHT01220866.1_pt1 | contig 34851 bp, 56 predicted proteins | sample 4693611 | NCBI WGS metagenome assembly VMHT01 (sample SAMN12280063, study PRJNA550983) | marine metagenome | isolation source: seawater sampled from same location over 5 years 0.02-0.2 micron viral filtrate | place: USA: collected off the coast of southern California halfway between the port... ...
AGTTACGAGGCAAACAATCTATACTTGATAAGTTCCGTGGTAAAAGACGAGGCAGAGAAATCGGTCAACAATTAGGCACGGCTCCAAAGGGAAGAGCTTTAAATCTTTCAAAGAGTCAGAAGTTTGGTGAAGCGGCTCGCCAAATAGGTGCGGCAGGTCTTGCAGATACTCTTGTTTCAACAGATGGCACACAAACTTTAGCAGATTTTTTTGAAGGTGGACCCTCACAAACATACGAAACTTTAGGTTTAGAAGGAAGAGAATTAGCGGCTAAAAGAATATATAATAAAATGATGCACGGATTAGAAGGCAGCGTTTTTGCAGGTGTTTTACCACCCGTCTTAGGTGCAACCATTAGCGGGACATCGAAACTCGGTGCACGAACCACGAGAGAAGTCGGATTAGGATCATTGGGTGCAGGTGTTGGTGCAGGTTATGAAGTTGTTGGTTCTGCCATTGATGGAGAAATACCAGAGTTCGCAGATGTTTTAGCAAGTGCAGCCAAAGGTGCAGGTGTAGGTGTTGGTGCTGGAGTGAGTTCAAGAGCCCTTGGTGCAACAGCAGATGTAGTTGGTGGTGCTATACAAAGACAAGAAGACAGATTTTTAAAAGGAGAGTCTATAAATAGTTTAGACAAAGCAGTCACTAGGGCGGTATCCGTTTTTAGATATAGATCCTTTTTAGATCCAGCAACTGCAAGATTAAAATCATTAGTAAACCCAGCCGTTGAAGGTGATATAAAACTTGCTGAAAAACAATTAAAAGAAATCGATAAAGAAATTAAAAAAGCTTTAAAAGATCCAGACTATGCAGACAAATCTGTGTATACAAAAGAAAAATACATCAATAATTTTATGGATGTTCTTGAGGGTAAAAAATATGCAGAGTTAGATATACCAAGACCATTGTTTGATTCTTTTTATAAAGCAAAACAAGCCATCGATAGGCTATCAGAAAGAGTTAAAGAATCCAGTATAGTTAGAAATTTACCAGAGGAAATAACACAAGGTGAGAGAATTACTGGTATGCTAACGAAGGACGATTTCAAAGCTATGGTGGATAATAATATAAATAACGGAGGTTATTTATCTAGACTTTATCAAATATTTAATGATGATACATTTCAATTGGCACCACAAGCTAGATCATCTTTGGTGGATCAAATTGTTGAAGGCAAAGGTCTTGATATAGGTCATGCTCAAAAGATGCTAAAAGATGAAGGTGGTAATTATTCAATAGACGATGCTTTTGTAGCAGATTGGAAAGCAGATACAACAGCTGCAGCGGCAAACAATAGACCTAAAGAAGTTAAGTTAACTCCTAATCAAGCAGAGCGTTATATAGATATTGTAACTAAACATTATAAGGGTTTAAAAAATGCTACACCTGGTACTTCAACGGGTGTAAGTATACCTGTCGTTAGACTAAACCCTGGTGTTGTTAGTAAACCTCAAGTCGATAATGAAGTTATAAAGACAATCATGGGAGAGATAAAAACTCCTAAAGAAGCTTACATACATACAATTGCAGAACTTTCTAACTTTATTGCAGCCGACACATTTTATACTGGTTTTAAAAGATCAGCAGATGCATCTATAATTGGCACTGCCACAAGAAACGCAGATAGTTTAGCAAGAGGAGGAGCAGGTGATGAGATACCTTTATATGTTAATACAAATGCAGAAATGCAAGCTAGAGTCGATCAAATAAATGCAGAACGATTAGCAGCAAACCCAGATGCAACAGTTCAGAATGGTGGTTTAATAAGAACTTTAGATCAAGCTCCCGATGGACAAAAAGAAATGATGCAAATCTTAGACAGCATGAGAACCAGAGGTGGTAAAATGGATTATGTTGTACTAGGAGTAGACGCAGAAGCAGGTGCTAACAAAGGTGGAACTACTAGTCGAAGTGTTTACGGTGAGATGTATGGGTATGCTATCCCAAGACCTATGTTTGACGCTATGACTAATGTTGTGAATTCGAAACATCAGCCGATGGTTGATTTTTTTAGAACTACTTACGGTCCTTTATTACAATTAAAAGGTGCCTCTCAATATGTAAAGACAATCCTTTCTCCAATTACTCAAGTTAGAAACGTAACGTCTGCCGCTATGTTTGCTTTAGCTAATGGTAATGTTGGTAGAGGTGCCGGTGTAATGGAATCGGTTGACATGGTTCTAAGAGATCTTATTGACAAAGAATTAAAAATAAAAGGTAAAACAATAATAGACTATGATTTGAATGATGAAGTACTAGATTTTCTAGTTGATCTACAAAAGCGTGGTGTTATTGGTAGCTCGGCTCAATTAAGAGAGATACAAGCAAACTTAAAAAAAGGTTTAGGGTACAGAGACACAGGCCCAACTGGAGAAGCTGTTCAAAGAGCTGCTGAACTAAAAGGGATACAAGCACCCACTAGCATAGTTGCAAATGAAGCGTCTTCCAATGTAGCAAGTAAATTACAACCAAAAGCTAAAACAAAAGGTGAAGCCTTTGTAAGAGGTGGGGTTAATTTGTGGAGAGGATTCAAGGATACGGCAGAAGGTTTATATAAAGGTGGTGATGACGTTTGGAAAATATATAACTATCAGTTTGAATTAAACAAACTTAGGAATGCTAGAACAAAAATGATGAACTCTGGTGATCCTTTAGGTGCAGACATAAAATTTGGACAAATTATAAACAAAACTAACGATGAAACTATTGACGAGGCTATGAAAAGATATGCCGCAGATAATGTTCGTAATCTTGTACCTAACTATGAATTAGTTCCAGACTTGATAAAAGGACTAAGAATGGTTCCTCTTGGTAACTTTGTGGCTTTCCCCGCAGAAATATTAAGAACTGGTTTTAATATTTTAAATACTGCTGCAAAAGAACTTTCTAGTGATGAACTTGCTATTAGAGAAATAGGAATGAAAAGATTAATGGGGGGTTTAACTGCGTTTGGTGTCGCAGGTGATGGTGTTCAACGATTTGCTCAAAAGTTAACAGATACTAGTGATGAAGAACTTGAATCAGCTAATAGACTAGCGGCTCCTTGGCAAAGAAATTCTCAATTTATACCCGTAGGTAGAGATAAGGATGGCAATTTTGAATATATCGATTTTAGCCACACTAACCCTTATGATCTTTTGTCTAGAGGTTATAGAACTATGCTTAATACATACAGAGAAAGTAGTAAACAAGATAGAGGTTATGGAGAGACTGCTTCAAGAATAGCTTGGGAAAGTTTAACTGAATACTTACAACCTTTCTTAGATCAATCCATGATCTTTGCTGCACTTCAAGATACTATGCCAAAATATATGGCGGGTAGAGGAGGTGAAACAATGTCTGGTGCGAAAGTATATAGAGAAGGTGACAGTGGATCAGTTGCTTGGGAAAAATCTTTAGTTCATATATTTAATACATTAATGCCTAACGCTATACCCATCAGAGTTCCTATTGGTGCAGAATTTGGAATAGCTGGAGGTAACTTTCCAGACGGTGTTAAGTCTGTAGAAAAAGGTAGATTCGCAAGAGGAGTTTTTGATTCAGACTCAATAGAACCTTCAACAGGTAGACAATATGATACTGGCTCAGAATTATTCAGAGCATTTACTGGTCTTAATACTCAAACAATAGATAGAAAAAGAATTGCATATTTTAAATCTCAAGAATTTAAAAGTGCAAGATCTGATGCCGCTAGTGTTTTTAATGAAGCAGTTAATTTAGATGTGGCAGATAAAGATCAATTTATAACTGCTTATGAAAGAGCCGATGATTCTAGACTTAGAGCTTTCAGACAGTTTTCAATAGACATAAATGATTTAAGAAAATTAGGTATGTCAGAAACAGAGATAAGAAAAGAATTAAAAAGAGCTGGATTAGGTCTTGATGAAACAGAAGCTGTCTTGCGTAATAGATACTTACCTTTCACACCTAGTGATAAAAAAATAGAAGAAGCTCGAAGAAAAGGTATATTGATACCACAAGGAGAATTAAATAGATTAATGCAATTAAGAAGAGGTATGTCTTTAAAGCCAGAAGAACCATTATTTGGTATTGAAGGCAATGAAACATCAGATGACTTAATGGATTTCTTTAGTTCAAATCAACAACCACCCGTTCAACCCGTTCAACCTGCTCCTCAACAAGTTGTTGATACGAAAGATATGGACATAGATATAAATAATATGGTAACTAATGCTTTTAACATACAAACAAATCCAGTGACTAGAACTAGTCCTACGGTTCTTGGAAGCGACCCAACAAGCGTAGCAAAGAACATGGATATTGCTAGGAGAACAGCGTGAAACTATCAGACAACTTTTCATTAACAGAATTTACTAAATCACAGACAGCCGAAAGAAAAGGCATAACTAATAAACCTAACGAAATACATGTTATGGCTATGGAATCTTTGTGTCATAATGTACTAGAAAGAGTTAGATCAGCATTTGCCAAACCAATAAATATTAATTCGGGCTATCGAAGTGTTGCTTTGTGTGAAGCTATTGGATCAAAATCCACCTCACAACATTGCGATGGAGAAGCAGCAGACATAGAAATATATGGCGTAAGTAATTACGACCTAGCAAAATATATAGAAAACAATTTAAATTTTGATCAATTAATACTAGAGTGTTGGGACGGTATTGACCCGAACTCTGGATGGGTACATGTTTCTTATGTAAACGATGTTGCTAATAGAAAAGATGTGCTAACATATACAAGACAGAACGGATATACGAAAGGTATTATATAATGGAAGATGGACCTTTTAAGCAGTGTTTAGAACAAAGCACCGAAGGTGTTATTAGACAAGAACTAATAACATATAGAATAGAAGATGGTGTTTTAAAAAGACAAATAGTCACAAGAGATTTTATTGAATCTGGTGACTACCATGATACTTCATTCTCACTACCTTTGGTGACTATGCATTAATGTCCACTTTAATTTGTAACTTACCTTCTGTAGACGTATGGGTCAGACGAGAATATTTAAGGGATCATCAAGATGGACATGGGGAATTCGTAAAAGGTGTCTGGGTTAGTGCTAAATCTATTCCTGGCAGAAGTTTTTATTTTGAAACTTACCTTCCTGATTATGGTGCTTTGTATGACAAACTACCTATTTCAGCATTCCTATCGAAGCCCAATACCCCGACCACAGATATGGATCTTTACAATCTTCAGTTTTGGAATTGTATGGATTATGGCGTGGTATCTATTCATAAACAATTTATAGGATCAATGGACTTTGAGATACTAACAAGGGATCACGGTACAATGACGGGTACATATATTTGTACTCTTGATAATTATCATCAAGACCCAGACGTAATAGATTATTCTACCAGCGAAACACCAGCAGAACATAAATCATTTAATCTTTTAGAATTAAAGAACGGACAGTTCTGTTTGTATCCAAACAATAGAATGAGAGTCTATGATAATTCTTTGACACCTCAAGAGCCATTGCAACCAGACTTCAAAGTCAGTACAATAGAGTACCAGGTTGAAAATGGTCAAAAATTTAGACTTGGTGATACTGACGAATACTTTTGGAAAACCAAAGATGAATGATAGAGTTTGCTTTAGTCTATATGATAGGCACGATAATAATTAATCAAGATCAAACATTCCCCAATGTTAATGATTGTCTGTATTTTGCCAGACGATTAAACGAACAACCAGAGATTCCATACCCAGATGACAAGTTCAGAAAGATTACAGCCTATTGTAAGCCCGTGCCAAAACGTCTGCAAAATAGAAGATAATATTTGTATTGGGTGTTTTAGGACTCTTGATGAGATATCTGTGTGGTCTAAGCTTTCAAGCCAGAAACGAGCAGAAATTATGGAATCAGTGAAAAAACGAGGCTCTCAGATGCCTCAGAATCGCTGAAACATAAGGCTCTGGTATGATTGGTACCTAAAATAGTCTTTTCTTTTGTACATTTAAGATAGATACCCTACAATTAATTCATGCTTTTTTGGAACTTATTTCTTTCATTTTAGCCTAGTTTTTTATTTTTAAGAACGAATGTATAAATAAAATGCAGAGTTAAGCATTAACAAACAAAAAAGGAATAGAAATGTTATCGAAGTGGTTTTACAATTTTAAGATAGGAAGAACAGTTTCAGCTTTACATAGTTTAGATGACGCTACATTAAAAGATATAGGTATACATAGATCAAATATTAGATCACATGCATACGAAATTTTTGAAAATGAAAAGCCTATAGATGATCCTATGTCAGAGTTACATGATTTGTATGCAAAGTCTACTTACTAATCAACTTCGCCCCAATTGTCACATAGAGCAGTATCTACTTCAAAAGGTATCTTTAAGTCTGGTACACAAGTTGTCATGATTTCTACAATCTTGTCGGCTTGTGCTTGACTTTCTATATTAAAACACAGTTCATCATGCACAGTTAAAGTTGGACATAATCCTTCTTTGTAGCATTCGACCATAGCTCTCTTGGTTTGATCAGCACTTGATCCTTGTATTAATCTATTCAAAGCTTTGTATGTATAGGCTCTTCTAATTCTACCTTTACTTCCATATTCTTTGATAGCTTGTTCCATAGGTAAAGCTCTGTTAAATCCAAAGGATACAGGCTCATACATATCAAACCTACACTTACGACCTAGCCAAGTTCTGATAACTCCATGATCTTTTGCACGAGTCATAGCTTTTTCAGATAAAGATTTTAAAAAAGGAACTTTTTCATTATACGTTTGTAAAAGTTTCTCTGCTTCTTCTATTTCTATATCCATAACATTAGCAAGTTTACCTTTACCCATTCCATACATAATACCAAGGTTAACTGTCTTGGCTTGTTTTCTAGGTATGTTTGCCATATCTGCAACCATTTGATGAAAGTCGGCATTGCCTTCATGATACATTTTTACTACGTCATCTATTTGTGGGTGTCGATCTACACCTGTCAAGGTGGCACAATAATGAACTAACCATCTTGGTTCTTGTGATGCATAATCAAAGGAACCCCATTTGTGGCCCTCCTCCGGGATAAACAAACCACGAATTAATTTTTTGATCTCAGGATCTCGTGCAGGTATCTGTTGCAAATTGGGGTTGCTTGAACTAAATCGTCCTGTTACAGTTCCTCCACCATCGGATCTTAGGGAGTGAAAATCACAATGTATTCTACCATTATGAGAATGATCGAGAATAGTATCAACAAATGTCGTGTTAGCTTTATTTATTTCTCGGATTTTTATAATCTTTTGTGCAATTGGATGAGTGTTGTTCGCAAGAAATTGTTTTGTAAACATGGGAGCCCCGGACTTTTCTGTGCGAGAGTACGGAAGTCCCACGGCATCAAAGACCTTTGCTACAGATGTGGCGACCCAAGGTTCAACCGTGACTCCAGTTTCCTTGACTATTTCATCTATAAGTGATTTTTCTATTTTAGTTAAATCTTTTTTAGTTTGATGTGCCTTTTCTACATCAACACGAACTCCCTTTGTTTTCATCTCAAACAATACGGGAAGCAAATCTGTCTCTAATTCAAAAATACTTGTGCACTCTTGTTGAGTTATTTTCTTTCTTAAATTTTCCCAAAGTTTTAAAGTTATCAAAGCATCTTGCTCGGCATACTTACCTACATATCTAGGAGGTAGTTGCCACATACCAGATTTAGCATCAACACCAAACTCTTCTGCAGCAGACTTTAATAATTTTTCATCCTTAAATTCTCCCAAGTAATCTCTAGCAAGTGAGTTAAGATTATACCATTTTCTATTTTCATCTAATAAAGGTGCTGCAATCATTGTATCTATGATCTTACCTTTAACTTCTATACCCTCGGCTCGAAGCCAACCTAAGTCATACAAAGCATTATGAAATACTTTAGTTATTGTTTCGTCTGCACAAAGTTTTGTTAACCAACTATACACGGGATTCTTCGGCATGTTGCCAACCTTATGCCCCGTAGGAAAATACCAAGCACTTTCGCCAGCACCAACGGCTATTCCTATTATGTATCCATCTTTCCTAGTCCACCCAGGCCCAAGAGTTAAAAGGTTTGAATCTTTTGTTTCTAAGTCAATAGATATAGTTTTATGTTGTGATAAATCTGGAAGTGTTTGAGGTGGTTCCCAATCAGAATCTACATTGCCCCACGAAACATCTTTAATATCTTGATCTAGTAAGTGATATTGATCATGATTTGTCATTTATAATTTCTCCACCTAAAGCTGCATATCCGATAACGTCTAACCATGAATCGTCTTTGTTAATATCTTCGGCAAGACGAGCTACCTTGACTCCTATCATACAAGCCACCACTTCCTCTGGAGTTATTTTTGCACCATTTAATTTTTTATCTAATAGTATAGTCCATATATCGGCTATACGTTGATGGTTCTTTTTAGCAGGTCCATACTCCTTGGCTCTCTGTCCATTGATTAGTTTCTCTGCTTCTTTTAAAAAAAATTCTCTATTATGTTTCATATGTTAAACCTATTTAATGCTGTTGATTCGATTAAGTGCAATGTTTTTTTAGCACGAGTTGCTCCCACATAGAAAGTTCTTATTTCAGAATCTTGATCTAAGCTTTCAACACAGGCCTTGGTTGAGTCAAGTAGTAGAGCTACGTTATCCGCCTCTCCACCTTTGGCTTTGTGAATTGTCGATATCCGAATCCTCGGAGTCCCCGTCAGTATCCTCTCCCCTCGTCTCCTCACTGACATTATGTATGCTACTTCCTGATCCGAGACTTTCAAGACTTTTTGCCACGGCGTCTCGTGTGTAACGCTCAAACTGCAACTCTCTAAAATATCGTCTAGAGTATAAGTTCGTTCTGCATCTAGGGACGATAGTGACTTTCTCCCAGATTTGGAAATAATATTCGGGTTCAATATTTTCGCAAAGCTCTTCAGTTCTGCTGAAGATAAGTTTTGGTTTTTGCATAGTTTAAGCCATACCTCTATTCCGTTAATAACATTTGGGGAAATAGACCAACCAGTGCCTTCTCTCCAATAGAGATACCCGTCTTCTTTGAGACGATTACAGACTTTATTTGTAATGTAATTAGTTCTCGCAAGTACCAACCATTCGCCACTAGTTAAATCTACATCAAGTATATCTCGATGCCATGTTATGGTGCCATCTTTTTTGGCGGGTTGCCATACTTTTGATTGTCTGGTAGCGACTTTTTTTATTAAGTCTTGTGAAAATTTGTGGATGGTACTCGGTACACGGAACGATTGTGTTAAGAATAATTTATCATCACAAGCATTTAGAAAGTCAGAAACCTTTACACCCATCCAAGTGTATATAGCTTGATCATCATCTCCAGCGTAGTAAACCTTCTTTGAATTAGGTACTAATACTTCTTTAACCATCTTCCATTGCAGAGGTGCTAGATCTTGTGCCTCGTCTATTATAAGTAAATCAAACTTAGGAGACGTTCCTTGTTCTACAAATTTTTCAATCATATCAACGAAGTCTAATTTATTTTTAGCATCTTTATAATCACGATATGCTTTGTCTAAATTTTTCAACTCTTGCCAATGTAAGGTGTGATCCCAAGCATCATTAAACTGTTGTTCTAAAGATACTTCTCTAACACGAGCCATCTGTATAATGGACATATACTTATCCCCACCAGCTCCTATTTGAAACAAAGGTCCTTCTTCTAAACTAACTGTCGGAGCAGACCTAAACTCTAAGCCAACAAGCTTACCAAGATCATTATAATCAGAACCTTTAAACACTCTTTTACTTTCTAAACCTAACCATGTGAAAGCAAGGGAGTGTAATGTTCTAAAGTAAAGCATCTGTTTTATATCTAGACCGAGTTCAATAGCAGACCTATCTCTGGCTTCAGTCGCAGCCTTACGGCTAAATGACATGAAAGCTATCTTAGTAGGATCCATTCCATCTTGAATGCTCTTCTTAATTATATCAATTAAGGTTGTTGTTTTTCCCGTGCCCGGGGGTCCAAAAATTACTGTCTCCATTAACTATCCCAATCAAAATTTATTGATTCAGTTCTAGTATCTATGTAATCTTTAACCATTCCTATATTTCTAACCATCTCTTGATAATAAACTAATTCGGTTCTTTCTTTTCTTGTTAGAGATCCAGGAAGTTTTCTCATAGCTCTTTCTGCCATTTTAAAATATTTTAAATAATCATTTAAAACCTCAACACAAATATCGTTCATCAACTTTGTGTCTGCTCTTACATCACTTTCCACTACACATTCCTTTCGCATATATTCGCACTGCCTTGGGATGAATCTTCCAAGCCTCTTCAACAACATAGTCCTCTATTAATTTTTTATCTGCCATACACTCTTGTCTACTTTTAAACTCAACTTTAGGTTCATAAAAACCACATATTGACTTACCACCATCTATTCTAGGTGCCTCAACCAATACAATACAAAAAGCTATTAATACTTCCATCAGAACGGTGCCTCACCTGCTTCTATCTTTACGGGTTCTATTTCTACTTCTGAAGAAAACTCTGGGATCCACCAAACACGAATTGTTTTCCAAGTACCTGTTGATGTTTTAAATCTTTTTGTTACAGAACTATCTCCGTTGTTTATCTCTTTTAATCTCTCTTGTACTTGTGCTCTTGTGTAAGTATCAAACTTCTTTTGTCTCATAAACTCCATCAAAGACTCGAGCCTAAAGTAAGTCTTATTTTCTTCTGCCTCGGTGTATGGTTTACCTAACATAATCTCTTCAAAGGTTTGTGCTTGTACTCGCCCCGTGCAATAAGTTTCTAACAAAGATATAAACTGTCCTTTGTATGTAAGTTCTTCGGGTACATTGATTTCATTACAGTTCTCTAGTAATCCATTGATTTGTTCTTCCCAAAGATTATCTCTTAACTTCGGGGGCATGAAATTTAATTGTTCCATACATGCTCTTTGAAATAGTCTTGGAGTTTGTAATTCATCTGTTGTTAACTCAAGTCTTCTCCCACCTATATCCACGAACCATAGTCTTGGCTCCGATAAGATAACAGATAGTCCACTAATTGTAGGCATAGATCCAACACCAATACCATGTTTTAAAGTTCTACATACTCCTTGATTACAATGAGAAGACATAGGTTCTTCTTTACATAAATATTGATATTCTTTTTTTTCTAATGTGTTTTGTATTGCCACAACTTCTGATGCCGTAAGTGGTGGTGTAAAGTCTTTTGCATTATGTTCTTCTAATTTAGATTTCCAATCTTCGGGAAAAGCTTTTTGTAAGAAAACACCAAGATGAAAGGCAGCTCGGTTTCTCCCCCCTTCGAATATACCTATTGACATTAATGAACGTAAGCACGGAACATAGTTAGGATATAATTCGACTGCCCCACCGATTGGTATCTTTAAGAAATCTTTCGGATTCGTTTTGACTTTTTGTATCTCTTCAATGAATTCCTGTAACGAAGCATCCTTATACGTTCCCTCCTTTTTGAGGATCGCATAACGGAAAGTCTGTTCGGAATCAAAGTATGGTAAATTAATAAAGTTACCCACATCGCCCCTTTCGACAAGAACTTGTTCTTGCTTTGGGAATATTTCACACCGACCATGCCCAAGTGCTGCAGAAATCTCAGCAGCTTTGTCTCTAAAATCGCTCGCATTCATCCACTCCTCAAAGAAAAAGAATATGTGTGCACCACCAGATTTACTACGGCACACGATACACGGAACATTAAACTTCTCTAATTTATCTATTAATTCATTATGATCAAGAGGGTATTGATCTATATCTAAAGCACCAAACTTACACTTGTTATCTTCATTGATTGGTATGGCACCGACACCTTGTTTACCATCAATGTGTCTTTGCATTAATTCAAGTGTTAATGGATTTCTTACAATGTAAGATTTTGCTTTTTGTTTACCAGCCATTCGTTGGGTTGACACTTCTGTCTGCCCATGTGCTGATCGAAAACCTTCAAAGGCTTTCATTAATTCTTCTGCTAAATTCACTCTTCACTCCATAGAAAAAAGAGCCGTGGCTTGGAGGACATAGCCACGGCTCAGTTAATTAAAACGGTATTTCTTCGTCCTTCTGACTTGATGACATTTCATCGGCAGAAGCCGCAGCCATTTTAATTTCCCCTTTTCTAAAACTTTGATACATAGTCCTAGCCTCTAACATCATAGCCTCTAGTTCCTTTGTCATCTCAGTTACACGATCAACCTTGTAGTTATACCAACTACCTTGATCATTGCTTTCTGCAATAGTCTTAATAGACCATGCAGTTCCATAGAGAGGCATAGGCTTACCCGAAGGTAGTCTTATGCCATTCTTCATAGTGTTCCATCTACGAGAGACTTTTAACTGTGTCTTCTTCATATCAAGAACTGCTGGAGAACTTAACTTAGTTTCGGGATCCATCACTTGCACGAGATGTTGATGAGTCCTAACTAACTCATTACCAGACGGCAGAATTTCTGCCGCACCTTCACGAGTTGTTAAAGTTATGTCCTTATCATCGGGAGATAGTTCTCTAATGAAACCACCACCACTTGATCTAAGGGCGAACTCCAGGAACTTCTTTTCAAAGAAACAAGGTACAACAATTATTCCTTCTTCTGCTCGGAAGACTTGTTGAGACACAGTATTAAAGATGTCGCCTTGTTCGGCTCCCTTCATATACATACTGTCTTGCTTGTTTAATTGTGGCGATAGTGCTTGTAGTATCCTTATAAAAGGAATTTGCATATCGTCTGTTGTGAAGTTTTCAAGACCAGCACCAGCTTCCTCTTCAAGTAATGAAGATAAATCTGATACTGCTACTTCTGTCTTTGTTTTTTGTGCTACTGCTTGGGACATTACTGACCTCCTTTAATCTTTGCACGGTTACCAACATAAACTCCAAACGTATCGAAATCGACCTCTTGACCATCTTCGATTCTGTTCTTTATCCATGTCCTTAAAGTCATTGGGTGTATATGGGTTTTTTGGGCAGGATTTAGCCCTTGCTTTGATAAATCATCAAGCACGGCCCCCGCTACATTATCTTGACCCATCCCAAATTGAACAACGACTTCGTTCTTAATTATATCAGCCTCGCCAATAGAACGCAGAAAGTTAAATGCTTCTGCCTTCTTATCTTCAGGAATTCTTGCTGATACAAATTTTTCTACGGAGACTTTGTTCCCATCTACTGTCAGACTTTGTACTCCAAGCTCTTCCATTAATGAAGGTATGTCCTCCTCATCAATAGTTCGCTTTTTGTACTGCAAGTCTTTCAAGTATTTTTCGGCATCCTTGACTTGTTTATCTAAGTCAACAGTTTGCCTTATAAGTGAAGATAGTCTTTTAGTACCATCTTCTCCAACCTTATCAAATGCTTGAGGGTTGGCAGCTTCTTCTTCAAACAGTGAAAACACATCACTCATCTTTCTCTCCTTCTTGTTTAAAGTTTATACCCTTCGGTATTGGAACTAAGGTTTTAACCCCTAGCTTGTTGCTTGTCAATAGAATTTGTTTGACTCTTTTTCCACATGTATTCTTGCTTAGTGAGAAAAGAAATCTGACCGCCTATTGATCGGTCATTGTCTTGCGACAATTCTTTTAGCATATTCCAAGTCTTAATTGGTACTGCTACTGATTTCCATTTTTCTGAATCCATTTGATTCTCCCTTTATTTTGTTATGCCTAAGATTTACTATAATGTCAAATAATTTCTTATTTATTTTTATATGACTTCTTTTAAAGGATGACTTGGCTCCATCCTAGCTAAGAATTGTTTTGTTTCTTCTATACTTCTATCTAATGCAAACTGCCACGATCTTGCCGTAATGTCTGAATCATTAATGAATGTACACATGTGTATTTTTTTAGTTACACCACGACACATACCTACGGGAAGAAATTGTATTTTTCTTTCGGGTAAACAAACCAAAGCTAATATGTCACAGTCTTCTTTTGTGTATGGTCTTTTTGGATTGTTACCTTTACTTGTTGTAAAGCTATATTGTTGTCCGTTCTTCTTGTAGTTCGCATTCGTATGAGTCGATGTCTTTACTTCTATTCTTTGAGCAATCGGTACACCAAATCCTTTTATGGCAACTACATCTGTCCCATCTTGTTTGACCAAGTCACATTGAACTCCTAGCATTGTTAATTCGAAAGCGGCAAAAAGTTCGCCAGCCGTTCCCGTTAGTTTCTCCGATCTTATACTTTTAGCCATTCTAATACTTCCTCTCCTAATGTTTTGGTTGCTATTTTATCCTTTTGTAACAAGGACTTAACTATGTGTACATCAACTGTGTTAGGGCACACTAAATCAACATATAGCACGGGTTTATGTTGACCTATTCTATGACATCTGTCTTCTGATTGTTTTCTTGACTCCAGGTTAAAGTCATTGGAGTAGTAAATCACATTCGATGCAGCCGTTAAAGTTATACCTCGACCACCCGTTTGTGCATTACTGACAAAGAACCTCGTCTCTGGATTTGTTTGAAAGTTATGTATTGCCGAGTCTCTATCTTCTTGAGAAGTGTCCCCATAATAAGTGACCACGGAACCCGATCCATAGGTTTTACATAATTCATTTTTAATTTTCTTTATGTCGTGACGAAACCTAGACCATATGATTATTTTGCCATCCATTTCTTCAATGACTTCCATCATTACTTTTATTCTGTTATTGGCAATCTCAACAGTTTCTCCATCGTCACTCACAAGATATCCACAAAGCAGTTGTTGTAGTCTAAGAAGTCTTGTCATAACTTCGGGTGCAGTAACCATCTCTCCATCTTCCAGAAACACGACCGAGGTTTTCTTCATGCTTACATAATGTTCTTGTTGTGTTGATGTTAGTTCTACTTGCCTTGTTGTATAAATCTTATCGGGTAGATCCAAAGCTTCTTTCTTCGTTGTTCTGTGAGCAAACAGTTTTAGTTTCTGTGTTAGTTCTTCCAAATTTTTGTAGCCAACAACTTGATTGAAACTCATACTGCCCATTCTTTGTTGTTTAATAATGGCGAACCTTCCTTGGAAAGACCAATAACTATCGTATCCAAGAAGTCTTTTATTTAGAAAAGCACATTGTGAATACAAGTCTAAGGGCGATTGTGTTATCGGAGAACCCGTTAGTATTCTTTTATACTTGGCAGTCTCTCCAAACTTCATGATTGATTTTGTACGTTTTGCTTTTACATTTTTGATTGTTGTTGACTCATCAATAGCGAGTAAGAATTCACTTCTGTGGGTAAACGATTCAAGGAACACGGGTGCTTTTTTTGTAACGAATGATTCTACATTCATTAATAGTATTCTAAACTTATCTCTTTTGGTTACACCTTCACTTAATTTTTTCTTTTCGTTTTTTGTGGAACTAGCTTTCCATAAATATATATCTGCATCTATATCATCGGGTAAATGGATTGGTATCTCATTGTTCTTCCAATTCATATACACACCCTTGGGGGCGACAACAATGGCAGTATCAATTTCTTTCTGTTGCCAAAGCCAATATATATTATCGATTAAAACTTTTGATTTGCCACAACCCATCTCCATAAAGTATGCGAAATTTTTCTTGTCGTGACTTTTTTGCAAAGCATCCTCTTGATGAGCATAAGGCTTTGTCTTGTACTTGAATTGCATATAGTCCCCTTATATGTGTGTTAGCGATGAACTCGCAGAATGTCTTTCTTTATATTTGTCTCTATATCTTTCTTCTGGCTTGACGGCTTCAGGATCATCCGTCCCTCTAAAATCTGTTTCGGGTAATTCACTTTGCTCTTCTGTTGTTAGGAAGGGTCCCCAATATCCACCCCATCCATCTAAAGCATTTCTTTCTCTTCTCTTCCAACCTTCTAGCCTAGCTATCTTTTGAATCGTCTCCCCATCCGTCCCAATCTGGTTCGAAATGGATTGTGTATCCCTCCCAACTTCCCACATCTTCTTCGCTACTGCTACGGCTAGGTGTGGATGATTTGGGAAAAGGGATGACGTTATCTCTATTTTTAGAGTGTAGGTCTTTCTTTTCATTTTTCTTACTCATCATTCTCCTCCTCTTCAAGTCCATTCATTATACCAAATTTTGCAGACTCGAGGTGCCAAAGCACCTCGGCTGGGTCTTTCATAGTTGTGATCATCTGAACATATCCGTCTTCTACATTTGTTCCTACAATCAAAACTTGATCGAATTGTTTTGCAGCCAACTCACATACCAAAGGCACGGGTTTTGCTGTTCTCTTAACTTTATATGGGAATTTAAGAATGTTGTCACTCATTTTAATTGAGCACCCTGGCAACAGTCCTCAATGACGGCATGACATAGAACACATTGCTCATGTCCATGCACTTCCATTGTTTGTAATGTACCTTGGCATCTTGGACAACGAGGTGCACAATGTGTTTTTACTTCTTCTTTTGTCCATTCGTAGTTTGCTTCTTCCATTTTTCATTTATCTCCGATCTTAGTGAATGTGTGTGACCATTGTATTTCATCTCAGTATATTTAGAAGCTAATCGTCTAGCGTCTTGTGCCTCTTCTTCCATACCAGCAGATGCAAATTCAATTGCCTCATCCTCGAACCTCTTTATTAATGTACTTATGAGCCTCATAATCTTTCTCCTCAACAATATCATAATCAGTATCTATATACTCATAACCCATGTGTTTCCATGTGTTCTTATCTATTTCCCTAGCCAATGCTCGCTCGATTGCCGTTTCTTCATTAACTGCATTTACTCTAACAACTTTTCTTACATTGGTATAAAGCACTATGTAATGAGGATCAACTTTCGTATAATTATTTGTTGCTATTACATAATCTTTTTTACTTGCACTCTTTAACATTTTTTTAGTACTTGATTTCATTCTTATCCTCCTATTAATTCTTCAAGTTCGTAATCACTTAATGTTTCCAAATAACTTGGATCATCAAATGGATCAAGAGGTTTTACTTTAGGTTTGCTTACCTTTACCTTTACTTTTTCTTTTACAACAACTGTTTTTACTACAGTTTTTTCTGTTAAGAGTTGTTCTATTGTATTAAATCTATGTCCACAAGAACTACACTTACGTCTTCTTTTAATGGCAGATGCCTCTCTATGAATTTTCTTACAGAATTTTAAAGGTCTACTATCCACAACAGACGTAGCACTATTACATTTTACACAATTCATTTGTCCCCTTATGTCCTTTCAAAAATTTTTTCACATTTATATTTAACTTGATGAGGAAAAGGAACCATGACTCGTGTCATATCAACCATCTCATGTATCCTCCCCATACATTCTTCTATCGTGTTGTAGCCGTTCGGAGCCTCCAGATCATGTAACTCGAAACAACTCTTCTTGTCTCCCGATCCATGAACCAAGGAGCAAACTAATAATAATGCTTTGAACATTTAGATTCTTGTTTCGTTCAAAACTTTTTTCCAGGCCGACATAAGTTCATCTGCATAGATATAACCTCCGTCTACTCTTCTTAGATCTTCACAATTATCAGACACTACTCTTTCTAATCTGTTAATTGCTTCTTCTATAGGCATGTCTACTCTTCTGTCTAAAGTTTCCATTTTAAGCTCCTAGTTTTTTATTAATTGTCCTAAATAATCTTATAAAAGTCAAGCAGTTTAATTTCATATAGTGTTTCTCTCATAATTTTTTGTTTTATTTTTATTTTTTTCAAAATAGGTGTGACGAGTGTTATACTGTGACGAGTCGTCTGTAATCGTTTGTAGGCTTTAAATAGTTGGTCACACTTTTGGTCACACTTGGTCACACTTGAATAGGTTACGAGTGAAGCCGCAAACATTTTTATTCGTTTTGAATTGAAATAATATGAGAAAAAACCTATTATACTTTTATGGCTAAAGAAAAATTCCTTACTAATAGACAAAAAGAATTCTGCAAACTTGTGTGTGAAGGCATTTATAGTAATGCCGAATGTGCAAGAAGAGCAGGATATTCCGAAGGACAAGCATATAAGACTGCAAGTCTTTTGTTGAATGGTCGTGACTTCCCGTTGGTAACTGAACATCTTAAAGAACTCCGAGAGATTAGAGAAAAGAAATATGGTGTTAGTCTTATGGGTCAACTCAAACGTCTACATGATTTAAGTCGAGGAGCTGAGGCAGAAGGTCAATTCTCATCTGCGATTAATGCCGAGAAGATACGCTCTGCACTTGGAGGCTTAACTATAGATCGAAGAGAAACAACTCATCAGTTAGATCAATTATCTCGTGAAGAAATAGTAGCCAGACTCTCTGAAATAAGAAAACAACATCCATCTGCTTTTATTGAAGGTGATTTTAAGGTGGTCGGAGAGGATAAGGGGAGGACAAAACTCTCCGACCAAACATAAGCAATTCCTGATATTGCTCCGTGCAATTTCTGTTTAGCATTATTAAACCTGGGAAGTCAAGTAACTTCAATATTATTCCTCTCTGCATGATCTTCCAATTGTTCAATAACATTATCAATACAATCTTTAATTGTAAAAATAGATCCGTTAGAATCTTTAGGAGATTGATCAAAAGTTGTAAACTTAGCCATTCTCCTTATGTCATACATATCGCACAACATATCTTCTATATTCATTTCATTAAACGCCATTTTCATTCTCCTTAACATCCTCATACATTTCCAAACCAAACTCATAACCTTGTTTATAGTAAGCAGAAAACTTTTTATAATCGTCTGCATTACCTTCTATCAAAGCATCTCTTACTCCATCTTTGAAGAAGTTTAAATAACCTCTTCTTTTTATGTCTATTGGTTTGTCCATTTCAACTCCACCTCCTCTTCCTCCTCGATTGTATCTTCTAACTGAACCTCAGATATTAGTTCTGCATCATCCATAGATGCTAATCTTTTTATAATGGATAATCTAATAGCATCTGCCGTTATAGATTTTTCCCAATCTTCAGTCTCGTGATATACACTAAAACCTAAAAAGCCACGACTATTATATATCATTTTTCATATCCTCCTTTAAAGCTAAACCTATTTGCATTGCTATTTGAGGAACTATTGCATTCCCCAACATCCTCAATCTTTGGGGTCTGTTTTTTTGATCGACTGTGACTCTTGGGACTCCTCGAGGTTCGTCCATCCAATAGGATAACCCATTAGCCACTCCGTCCAATTCGCATTGAGTCTGCCGTCTCCCTCCTCTTGGAAAATCTTGTGAGCCAAGTCCACTTGTCTGCCGTCCCTCAATCTCTTCTTGTAGTATTCGTGATTGCCGTTGTAACTGTGTTTCACTAAACCTGCATTCGGTGTCGGATATTTCCATTCCTTCATTCGAGGTGGTCTCAGAGTTACTCCGTTCATCATTGCTTGAGCCTCTTGTTCCGTCATCTCTCCTCTCTCCACTTTCTTTCTGAAGATCAATGTCATTCCCTCCGAGGCATGACCGAATCCCTTCGTTGTTGGAGTTGGATAGTTCGTTTCGTAAAGAGCCATTGTTTTCTTGTCCACTTGCTCCCTTAGATTGCTCGGTCTCTTCCGACCTTTTCTGTGACCCTCTTGCAACTTCTTCGTCCCCTCTTCCGATCTCGGAGGTAGAGCATCCATTGTATTCGGTGTCGCCCACATTTTTACAGATGATCCAGAGTCTGTCTCTTTTGTGTCTCGCTCCGACACTTGAAGCCGAAACAACAAATTGCCTCGTATGGTAGTTGATCCTTTCCATTTCAAAGAGTACCTCGTCAAGTCCCATTGAGACATGCCCATAAACATTTTCGAAAACACAATAAGTGGGTCTTGTTTGTTCAACAATTCTATGGATGTACGGAAAGATGTGGCGAGGGTCTTCTTCTCCTCTGCGATTTCCCGAGACCGAGAAGGGTTGGCAAGGGTATCCACTTGTGAGTACCCACTTTTCTCCTTTGTTGATTTTGCTTGAAATAAATCTTCTTGGGTCATTTGCGATCTCCTTAACATCGTTATAAGTTGGAATGTCTTTCCAATTCTTTTTTAAAACTTTTCTACACCATTCATCAAAGTCGCAGAACATTATAGGCTCTGCGAATTTTGCCCATTCGAAACCGAGGGAGAAACCTCCGATTCCACTACATAAAGAAACTTCTTTAATCATTTACTTCCTCCATATCTTTTTTTAAAACTGCTTCGCAATCTTGACATGCATAGTATGGTAATTGTATTGAGTCCACTAATTCTGTTTTATCAAAAATATTACCACAACCATCACATATCCATTCTTCACAAAAGTTAATCATTCTTTTCCTCCAAAAGTTTTTGGACTTTTTCTTCTACTAAATCTCTAAACCAATCACTATCTGTAATTACGTCTAAATGATGTTCTAGATAATCTTCTAACAAGGCAGATATCTCTAAGAGTTTATGGTCTTGTGCCTCTTTCCTATCCATGCCTTTCCAAGGTGTTGAATGTTTCATTCTTCTCTCCTCCTATCAATATAAACCCTTAGATGAGTTGATGCATATATAGGTTGACCAAACTCAAATAATCTCCAATTAGCATCTTTCTTTAAATGTTGACCTTTGACAGTAATATAATAACCATCTTTATTTAAAAACTTCTTCAAGCATTTAATAAAAAGACGACCATATGGATTGTTAGGAACTTCTGTAAAATGATAACGAGGAACAGAGACGACACCTTGTCGTCTCCATTTCTCAATTGCTTTGGCTTTTATTTTTCTAGCCATTATTTAAGACCTCCTCAATATCCATATTCTCAATCTGTTTTTCAACTCTTGTTTCAAGTTCTTTACTAGTTTCCAGACCAAGTTTATCTGCGATTTTATCAAGAGTGTCTTGACCACTAGAACTCATTCGATCCCAATCCCAATACATTTGATCAACCCATTCTCTAAGTTGATTAAGATCGCTTAACCTTAATTTATCCATTTGCTTGAGCCTCCCTTTGACCTTTAAGAAAAGTATCAACATCTTGTTTACCAAACAACTTTTTTGCTTGGTCATCAGATATAATATACTCGCCACTCTTTTGATTATCTGTAATAATCCAAGGCAACTTTCTTGATTTTATTTTATAACCAACAAGAGTGTATCGTGGGTGTTTTCTCTCCAAGTCTATATCAAAGTACTTTGCATAATGCTCTAAGTCTTCTTTCTGTTTTTTCTTAGCAATGTCTTCAACAGAATTACCTTTGAAAGTAACAATCAATTGAAACTTTGCTTGGTCTTCATCGAAAGAACAATTACCAAGAGTATATTCGAAAGGAATTTTATCTCCGAAACATTCTGCTTTTAATATGTCTTGTAGGCTCGTTCTTAGATTTCTAAGAATTGGTTTTGAAAATTTATCTGTCATTATGTCCTCCATTGTCAGATAGTTTTTGTTGATAGTCTTTACTAGGTTTTCCCCAATAAAGTCTATATCCCTCTTCGGAATGCTTTTCGGCACAATCTTCGCACCTAAAATAATCTGCATGAGTAAAGTCTATTTCACTTTCATCAAACATTTCTGCACACCCATCGCAAGTTACAGATTTTGATAACTTGTTTCTATGGATATGATGGTATAGATCACTTGCCATTATTAATGCCCCCATCTTTCTACACCAACGATTTCAACTATATGGTCTTTATAATTTGGGTGTTTTTCAAAATCATTCTCAATATCAGAGGCTAATCGTTGTATGTCTATATAAAGACGTTTTCCATATTCTTCATTTTCTTCTTCATCAACGTAGTCAAACACATCTATTTTAAAGTAAGATTGATTACTCATTATTTTTCTCCTAAATTAAGTTAAATTATATGCACTCTATTTTGCCACTAAAAAGGTGATAGTCATTAATTTGTTCATAAATAAAACTATCCTCTATATTGTATATTTCATGGTCTTTTGGTAATAGCTTTCCATCTTTTGAATGGAGTTCAATTTGCCCATGATTAATTTCCCATGTAATAGGATAATATTTTTCTTCATAGTATTTATATTCTTCTTCCCAATCTTTAAATTCTTCTTTAGCCATTATCTATCCTCCCAATTATTTTTATGATTATGTAAAGCATTGATGCCAAGATTAAATATTAATGTATTGTGAAAATCTGTAAGACGTTTTTCAACATCTTCCACATTAGGTTCTGTAATTATATCTTTTAATTCATTGATTATATAAAAGAGACAAACTTTATTATCCAATTTAATATCATCATCTACCATGACTGCAACCTTTCTAAATTTACTTCTTGTTGAAACTCGTGTAACAATTCTTCTGCATGATCAACAAACATCTGCGATCCATAATGTTTGCGAACTTCTTTTATTACTTGCTCATTAGTTAAATCTTGTAGTTTTTCTCCAACAAATAATTCAACCTCTAACAATTTATCTTTTAATCTACTCATTTAAATCTCCCTCCAACATTGTAGTCTCTACATAAAGTTAATATTTCCTTAAACGTCATAGCATCGTATAACTTGATGCTATGCTCTTCTTCGAAATACTCCGAGAAACTTCTCTTATCACTTGATAAAAGTAAATTCCAAAGTAATTCAAACTTGCGACCCTCTTGTTGCCAACAAGAATTTCTATCTATAATTTTTCTTAACTCTTCATAAATGGTCATTATTAAACCTCCACAAATTGGTTAATATCTTTTAATTTATTTATGATTATTGTAGTCTCTTCAATTTCTTGATCTAGTATATCATCAACATTTGTATTCAATAATACATTACCAACTTTCATAAGCTTGAATTCATGATATAAAGGATAGTTTGTTTTAGTATACATTATAATATTCTCCCTTAGTGAGTTTTAAAAATAACTTGTCTTTTTGGTTGTTCCCAACATAAACCACAACTACCACAACTATTGGTTAAACCAATTTGTTCGGGGCATTGTATAGATTTGTCTTTTTGGGGAGTTTGTAATTCTTCTGAATTCGCAGAAAATTCTTGTTTTAGATCATTACTATATCTAACAGAAAATCTTTTTTTATGTTTAATTCTTAAACTTAAAATTGCTTGGGCAATGTATCGTGATTGTTGATATTTTGAACTAGTACTATTTGCAGTATATCCATAAATGGCAATGTTAGGATATAACTTTAACATCAAATCCCAAAAATAAACATATTCAACATTAAAAAAATCGCCTAGTATATGCAATCTTATTAATGCTTTTTTACCTTTTAAATCTTTAATGTCATCGTGAATTTTTGTTGTTAAAAGTAATTCATCTTTATTACTCATTCTGTGTGCGAATGGCATATTGTTACCAAAACAAGTTTCCCAATGGAAACAATCTTTTGGACAAGTTTCTCTTTCAACTAATGTTAATGTATAAAATTTATAATCTTTGAATGAACCTTTTAAAACTTTTTTCCCAAGCTTTTTATTTGTGCTTGGTTTCAAAACTTTAAATTGATAATCTTCTAAATTATGTATATTCTTTTTATACTTTGTAGTAACTAACATTTTAAATCCTCCGAATAATATAAGTAATTATGGGATAATATAATAATCATGTCAAGCGAAAAAAACTTTTTTAAACAAGTAAAAGCATCATTAAACAAATCTAATTTTATCCAAAAGATAGAAAACAAATATAATAGTGGTTTTCCAGACCTAATTATTATTACTGAAACATTGCCATTATTTATTGAATTAAAAGCACCTATAAAAGGAAATAGGATAAAGCTTGAAAAGTCCCAAGTATCAACACATTTAAGGATAAACAAGAATAATTATATTTCTTTTATCTTAAAAAATGACCCTCGCACCTCTAATGCATTTTTATTTGACGGATATTCTGTAGCAAATGCGATAGTTTTGGGGCAAGAAGAACCTTGTTTCGTGTTTCATGGCTCAATCGGTCGATGCATTGCAAACTGTAATTCCTTGGCACAAAGAAAAGTGAGTTTTGCGAACTTTTCTTTGTAAAATTGCTCATTGCGACCTTAAAAAAATTGACAAAATCACAAAGTGAGTTTTGCGAACTTTGTGATTTAAATGCGAGGGAGAATAAAAAAAAGAGGCTTTCGCCTCTCTTCTTTAAATGATCCGATGTCTGAAATTATATTCTTTCCAATAGCAGTTTTTATCGTGGCTCATTTGTACTTGTAAATGATTAACAACCGAGAAAGCCATATCCATTCCACAACCTCCGACGACAATCGCATCATGATACTTATTCATTCTATAATCTAAATAGTCCGAAATATAACCATTTAAAAACCTCGGTTGATTGTCCACAATACAAAAAAAACTTATATGTCTTGTCATTCCACTTTGTGATACATGACGGATAATGCAGAAAATTTCTTGTTCTTGGTTTAAAATTTCGTCAAGCCTAACTTTAGCATTATAATGATTATCTTGTTTAATTTGCTTCTTAGTCATTCCCTCTTGTAATATTGCATTCATTTTATTTGCCCTCCATTTTCTGCAATCTCAATTCCATTTCTTTAACTATTAAAACTAGTTTTTGAAGTTCTTTAACTACTACTATTATTGGATCTTGGTTTTTCATTTTATGTCCTCTTATCTTGGTTAATTGTTCCTTATAGGATAATCTGGGAATGAGAATAAGTCAAGCAAAAACCTGGAAATGTGCATCATATTTTGTGATACCTCGTATCAAATCTTATTGTTTGACTGTGACATTTATATCACAGAGTGTGACATTTTTGCGACTTTAAAAAATTTGACAAAACGAAAGGGAGCTTGCGAGTCTTTCGTTTTAAAAAGCTTGCGACCTCTTCTCGGAAAGCTCAAACTCTGAAATAAAAAAAAGAGGCTTTCGCCCCTTCTCTTTACCAATCTTGGTAACCCACATCTTCGGGTTCATCGCTATTTGTCAAAAGCTGCTGCCGTTGGCGATCATGCTTCTCGCACAACGCCAACCCACCAAAGGGATCAGTTCTCCCACACGGAACAAGAATCTCTTTATAGTCAAATCCACGGGGAACAAAAAAACTTACTTTATTATCACACATATTATTTCTCCTTAGTTAAGTTATTTAGATTCCATTGTATAGGAATCTCTGGGATAATCCAATCAAGAAAGATGATACACCATATCAATTTTTCTGATACTGCGACCTTAAAAATATTTCCAAACGAAAGGAAACGAAGTGGTCGCTTGCGATCCTTTCGTTTTAAAAAGCTTGCGATCCTTGGACAAAAGGCAGAGGCTATGAAAAGAAAAGGAGAGCCGAAGCCCTCCCTTTTCCACCAAGGAAACTTGTTCATTCTGTCCATCCGATAGGAGCCTCTTCATCGTAGTCTTCGGGATGACGACAACGAGTTCCATCTTTCATTAATGGTTGACCATTATCATCGTACTTTCCCCAATACGGATTGACATGCCACACATCTCTGTCACTACATATCCAAGGAGAATCTTGGTTCTGCTCTCCTCGTAACCTTGCATCTTCTTTATCCCATTCGGCATCAGTTGAATAATTAAATTCGTTATGCTCTTCTAATTGTCTATTCATTATTTCCTCCTTAACTTTCCTTTTTTCTTTATAAGATTAACTTCTCTAGTTATATGCTTCAATGATACATTGGCTAAAGCTCTTGCTTTTCTCTGCGAGTCTATTATTTCTTTCAAGCCTTCTTTTGGAATACTGCGACCCGATTGAATAAAAGCCATTCTCATCGGAACAACTTCGGTATCATTACATAAAGTACAACATCTTCCATTGGAAAGAGGAAGAGCACAATGCCCTTCCTCCCATCCATTTGATTGTACATCTATTTGGTTAGTACAAATGGAACACTTCATTTACGCATCCTCCTTTTCTAACTCTTTTATTTCTTCTTCAATTCTTGTGATTTCTTTTAGAAGATTGAGTTCTTGTTTATTAACTTCGACCATCGCTTGTTTAAGACCAATTAATGTTCCACGCTTGTAACAAAGAGTTAATGTATTTTTATAATCATCCATATTTTTATAAAAGGAAAAAGGGAGCCGAAGCTCCCAATTCTACCCCTCCTCCTTTTTTGATTGAAGTTGATCAAGATACTCTTTCTTGACCATGACATAGTTTGCATCAAGAGTGTTGACCAACTTAGTAGTTAAGTTGAGCATTACCTTACTAGTGACTTCGTCTGCAAAGTCTCCATTAAGTTTGTCTTGAAGTTCTGAGATATCATCTCTTAGAGATTGAACCTCGTGGTTCTCGGAAACTGCATCTTCGATGCGAGAGTCTACTTGCTCGTTAACAAGTTCCTCTATGGCGTATTGTACATCAGACATATTGTCCTCCTTGGTTGTACGTTAAGGGATTATTCCCTATATATGTTATACCATGGGATTAAGTGGGAGCCTAATAAATAATTGTTATTTGCCATCATATGTTTTGATACTGTGTATCAATTAATATGATAGGCCTGGGTACGATTTTACTTGACATGTGACATATATGTCACACTGCGAGCTTAAAAAATTTGGCAAAACACTAGCTTTGTTAGCAGAACTTGAACTGAGGTAACGAAGTTCTAGTGACGCTTGCGAAGCTAGTGTTTTAAAGGATTGGGGTTACTATCGCAGATCCAGAAATAAATTAGTATAGTAAAGAGGGGGCACCCCCCTAAAACGGGGGCGGGAGGGTAACTTATATGCAGTTAATTACAAAGATTGATAAATTCATTCGAATGTATTATTGTTCGGGTATGAATTATGAAGCCTTACCCAAAGAAGTGTTACAAGAAGTTCTGTTACTGGAGCAACAACATAAGCGACTTGAAACCAGAGAAATAGCCCAAACTAAATTTCTAGCCTATGCTAAACATGTATATGAGGGATTTATTGAGGGTAGACATCATCGTGTTATTGCCGAAAAGCTCGAGGACATTGCATCGGGTAACTTGAAGCGTTTGATCATCAACATGCCTCCTAGACACTCGAAATCAGAATTAGCGTCATATTTAATGCCTTCGTGGTTCTTGGGACGTAATCCTAAATTAAAAATCATTCAGGCTACCATGAACACGGAACTTGCTGTAAGATTCGGTAGAAAGGTTCGTGATCTCATTGCCGATCCCATATATGCTGAGATCTTTCCCAAGACGGACTTGAAACAGGATAGCCAGGCCGCAGGTCGTTGGGAGACTAGTGCCGGTGGGGAATATTTCGCTGCAGGGGTGGGTGCTGCAATGACGGGTCGTGGTGCCGATTTGTTAATCATTGACGATCCACACTCGGAACAAGATGCATTGTCCACGGTTGCTTATGATAATACATACGAATGGTATACTTCTGGACCAAGACAGAGACTTCAACCGGGGGGTACCATCATTATTGTGCAGACAAGATGGTCTAAGAAAGACCTCACGGGGCGATTAGTACAGAATATGGCAATGGACAATATGTCCGATCAATGGGAGGTTATAGAATTTCCAGCGATACTTCCAAATGATAAACCATTATGGCCCGAGTTTTGGGAAACGGACGAGCTATTAAAGGTCAAGGCTTCACTGTCCCCGGTCAAGTGGAACGCTCAATGGCAACAAAACCCAACCTCGGAAGCCGTTGCGATGATCAAGAGAGATTGGTGGCAAGCGTGGGAGAGAGAAGATACACCCAGATTAGATTATATAGTGCAGAGTTATGATACGGCATACTCTAAAAAAGAAACTGCTGACTATAGTGCTATTACAACTTGGGGTGTATTTGAGCCGAAGGAAGATGGTGTACAACATTTGATAATGTTAGATGCGAAGAAGGGGAGATGGAATTTTCCAGAGTTAAAAGAAATTGCTTTAGAAGAAAATGAATATTGGGAACCAGATTTGATGTTAATTGAGGCGAAGGCATCTGGTCAACCGCTTGCTGATGAACTAAGATTATTAAATCTTCCCGTTACTACGTTCAGTCCTGGCAGACGAAAAGGTGGTGGGGGTGTTGATAAAACTATGAGGATGCATATCGTGTCGCCTATTTTCGAATCGGGTAAAGTATGGTATCCTGAAGGAGAGAAATTTGCAGAAGATGTTATAGAAGAAGTTGCATCTTTTCCGAATGGCGATCATGATGACTATTGTGATAGTATGACAATGGCAGTGATGCGTTTTAGGCAAGGCGGGTTTATTGATTTAAAAGGCGAAGAGATTCCAGAGAATTGGTATCCAAGACGAGCAAGGGAATATTACTAATGTCAGATCCAAAGAAAAAAATTAATAACAAAGTTAATGTAACTGTTACTAAAAAAGATAATTTAGGTTTATCTCCGTCAGAGATAAGAGAAGACAAAAAGAGAAACAAACTCAAACGAGGTGAGATAGTACTTAATTTGGCTCCGTCAGGTAAAATTAAAGGCGAAAGACAATCAGATTTACAAAGACTAGAAGAGATCAAGAAGAGTCAAGCCGCAGAGGATGCAGCTAAAAAGAAAAAAGCAAAAGGTAAAAACAAATCTAGTGGTACTTCTGTTTTAAAAACTGGCATTAGAAAAAATAAACAATACATAGGTAAGAAGCTCAACATGGGTGGAGCCATAATGAAGAACCGTGGTGGAATGTTTAAAGGAAGTTACTAATGTCAGACTATGAAAAAGAAAAAAAGAAGATAAAAAAGAAAACTAAGAAATTAGGTCTTTTTAGTGCAGGACCAAGTCCTATCAGAATAGCTGCTATAGCTATGGAGAATAAACGCAGAAAGAAACAAAGAAAAAAAGATCTTGCAGCATTGCCTATGAAAGTTGATAATTTTCAATTTGATCATGAGCTTAGAAAAACAAAACAAAGCGTGGGTATGAAAGATCCAGAGTCAAAGACTATGAAGTTTGAAAGAGTAAGAAAAAACATGGGTGGTGTTATGAAAGCTCGTGGTGGAATGTTCAAAGGTACTTACTAATGGCAGGTAAAAAGAAAACTAAAGGTAAAGTAGTCGATTTTACTGGTAAACATAAATTAGATAAATACTTGTCAAAAGAAGAGATAAAGCAATTAGATCCGTTTGGCGTGGATCTTCTTCTTCAGATTCAAGAAGGTGCTAATAAAGGTAAGAAAAGAAATTTAGGCGGTTATAATGTTACTAATCGTTTTTCAGATAGAATGCTTCCTAATAAAAAGAGAACAACAAGGATTACTTAATGGCTAGAGATAGTGCTATTGATTTCAGTGTCGATCAAGCTCAAAAACTTTTCGGCAAAGGTATCGAGGTTATTGGTAGAAGAACTGGTATTGAATCTTTATACAACTATGGAAGAGAAGTAGTTGAGCAACAAGAAGAAGATATACGTCAAGGAAACTATCAACCAGAATATACAATGGGACTTCGTGAAGCTTATACTCAAGGTGGTATAGGTAATGCATTAGGTTGGCTTGGTGAAAAGACTCAAGAAAATTTAGCAACAAGTGCTCCTGCATTAGTCGGTGGATTAGCCGCTGCTTTGACGGCTCCGTTTAGTGTGCCTGCTGCAGCCTTGATCGGTGGATCGACACTCGTTGGTTCGGGCATCATGGGCACTGGTGAAGTCGCTCAAGAAATGGAAGACAAAACTGGTGAGTACAATGATGCAGTCGCCATCGGTGCAGGAACCATTATAGGGTTACTTGATCGATTTGGTGCTGGAAAAGTGATTCCAAAAGATGAACTACTAACCATGACAGGCAAGCAGTTAATTCGTGCCTTGGGTGCAGAAGGCAAGATAGACGCAGCCAGAGAGATAGGAAAACGAATTGGTAGAGCCACGGCTTTTGAAGGAGTGACCGAAAGTGCACAAGAAGGAGTTTCTGTTGGAGCTACGACATTAACTGGTGGAGAATATACTGGTTTAGAAGTTGCCGATAAACTTTTAGAAGGTTTTGCTTTAGGTAGCACTATGGGTGGTGGCACGACAACGGGTATTGAGGCATTCCGTCAAGCCCCGGGAGCCGTGAATAAAGTACAAGATATGTTTTCTGGTGGTCCAGGAACGGGAGGTTTTACTCCACAGATGGCTTTTGCGGGAGCCTCATTTAGTCCAGACCGAGCACAATTGCAACAAGTTCCGTTGACCACATCTGAAATACTCATGAATCAAGGTCCATCGAACCAAGGTTCAGATAAGAAGACACCAGAGGAATTAGAAGCAGAACGAATTCAAAAGATAAATGAAAGCACTGAGAAAAATTTAAACGCTACTACAGACGAAGAAGTAGACCCAACAAAAAACTTTTTTAATGAGAATATGACGGGTGAGTCTACGAAAGATAATCCGACTGTATCTCCTCTTAGAATTATACTAAATAATTTAAAGAAGGATGAAGAGCAGAAAAAATCTGCGGGTACTTATGTAGAAAAAACTGGAAAAGATATTATAGGAGATTTACGAGCTTCAGAAAAAGGTAGACCTGGGCTAGTTGGTTTCATGAGTAACTCTGAAGTTGAGACAGATATAACGTATACGGACAAGTTTGGTCCTGCCGAGGGTGTTGATGGTAAAACATTTGGTAAGGCAATGAAAGAAGCTAAAGGTAAGGTTGAGAATCTTCCTTTATTACCAGATGGCAAACCCATGTATCGAGTTACAGGAAGAACACCAGTAAAACAAGAAAAAGCTATTTTAACTTTCAATAATGACCCAATGGGTACATCAGATTCAGTAACTCAAAACAGAGGTGGTGAAGCTTATAACTCTGGACTTGAAGAATTTCTTGCTCGTAATAAAGACGAAGTATTAACTTACGATGACGTTATTAAAGCTTTTGATCAGACAAGACCACAAGTTAAGTTAGAGGTTAGAAGTAAATTAGCGGGACAAAACCCTGGAGGATTGTTAGTTAATGCAGCTAATCCAGAAGCAGGAAATACACTTGATCTTTCAAATGTGGTGGGAGGAGTAGCTCTAGAATCCACACAAAGAATAATGCAAAACTTTGTTGATGAAAACGGAGATAAAGTATCAAATCCTATGGATTTCGAGGTGGATTCAATTGCAATTATTTCTCATGATGAAGGTAAGGCAACATTAAGATCTGGTGTTTTAGAAAATAGTGGTACTATAGACGCTATAAAAGAATCAAAAAGACGACCTGGGGATACAGACGGTTCTGAAATAAAAGGTGACACGGAACCTTTAATTATTGGTTCGGGACACGACTACCATCAAAAAGGTGCAGCCTATATAAGATTAATGGTTGTTCGAGGTGAAGATAATAAACTTTATGCTGTTGTAGAAGAAGTTCAAGATGACGAGTCAAGAATCAAAGAAGAAAATCTAGATGTCGCTACTCCTATGTACTCTTTAGGGAAAACCAACAACCCAGATCAAACTTTAGAAAAAACATGGACTGACAGATTTAGTGAAGTTAAGTATGGTAAGATTCCGAAGCCGATGTTACAAGAACGGTTTGATAATTTTTATCAAGATCCTATTGAACAAGGACAAGTAAACCCAGTTGATATTCCCGACAAAAGACGACCAACATCGTTACATTCATTCAAAGCACAAATGCCATTAGATGCGGCTGGTAATGAGCTACCTAGAGCAGGTAATTATCGTGCTGGTAAATCTAGAAATATATTTGATGCTTCTGAAAAACAAAAAGTCATTACTATGGATAAAATAGAACTTGGTATGCCTTTTGAAGATTCAGTTGTAAAACTAAGTGGTCAAAGACAAAAGCTACAAGAAGCTAAAGATATTGCATTTGATAAAGTAATGAAAATTAATGATAAATTTTCAGCGTTAGAAGAAGAAACACAAGAAATTAGATCTTTAAATATTCTTCCTAGAGTTAATGTTGATTTAAAAGAAATGATGCTAGAAGATTTGGTAAACAATCAATTTGAATTTACTGGGGCTATTAATAATTTAATAAAAGATAAAACGGCTATTTTAGGAAGAGATTTAAATTCAGATTTCTATCGACTTTTGGAAAGTAAGGAAGTAAATGCTAATTTTATTGCTCCTGCAATAGAAGCGACATGGTTTAGATTAGCTAAAGAAAACAAATTAAATCTTGGTGTAAAAAAGCAACCATACTTTGCTGGTAATAACTTTTCAATAGGAGAAGTTCAAACAGGTCCTCGTTTACGACCAAGAGATGCTGGTAGTGCTACATCTAGAGGGGGTCACGAGTCTCAACTAGTAACTGAAGCAAAAACTGAGTTAAGTGATTACACAAGACCGACTAAGGCAACTCTGCAAGAAGCAGGTATTGAGAATCAATATTTTAAAGCAGATCCAATAGCTCTGATGCTTAGTCTATTTCCAGGAAAAGTAGATCTTATGGATGTCGATAGTTATTTAAGAATGGCAGAGAATCAAATTACAATGCTACCAGACGATCCTAGTAATGTTTTTACTAAAGCTAGAACTGCAAAAGAATATTTTAAGGCTATGCAAGAACGTACAAGTAAGCCAGACGCTTTTAGAAAAACAATGAGTATGATTATGAAGGAGGTTATTAATAAACAAGCTGCTAACGTCCTAGAAGCTAAAGTACAGAAACATATCTTTCAAGAACATATTTTAAAAAGTACAAATTCTGATAACACAATGCCTATTACAGATTTAAATGAATTAATAATAGCTAATTATAAAACGGAGAGAAACACAGCAGAGGATCTTGCTAGTGCAACTCCTTCAGAAAATATACAAAAAGGCAGAGTAGACTTGAAAGGACTTCAAGCAGATGTTATGGAAAGATTAGGTCCTAAATCAATAAAAGATATTGAAGACTTTACTCAAGATAGAGTTCTTAAACTAGCTAAAAAAATAGGTTTTATGCCACAGAATGAATCCAGTAAAGTATCTAACTTTAAGAATTTGTCTGATTCTGAACAAGCAAAACTGTACACTAAATATATGATAAATGAGCCCGAAGCCTATTTAAGTAGATCGGTATATGCTCCTTTATTTGATAAAGCTTTTATACAAGCAAGAGAACAAAATGATCCTAATCGTCAGAAGAGAATGGAAGAAACCAAAAAAGCTTTACAAAAAGATTTAAAAACCTTTGGAGATAGAGCAAAAAAGGCATCAGCTGAACTTGGTACTATTACAGATCACCGAAAAGAAGTAAAAAGAAGGATAGATGCTTTTAAAAAAGCTATCGGGGAAAGAGCTCAAGAATTTAAATATTCTCCAAAAGAATTACTAGATGCTTTTCAAAGGCTGGAGGCTCACTTGGATAACGATGTACTTTATATGAGAGATTCGGCTCATTCATCTCAAGCACAAGCATCGAGAGCAATTATTAAGGGAGCAATTAATCAGCTTCCGACTTTAAAAAATCTTTATAATGAACCTATTGCAGGAATCGTGTTCCCTGCTAAAACAGATCTACAAGATATGTCGGGAAGAGCTCAATTACCACCAAATACCGGTCGTGCTGCACAACGGGGAACAGCTCGCTATTTAGCGGCGTTAGAAAAACATAAGAAGGCAGGACTTACAAGTTATCAGATTGCTCCAAATTTAGTTAAGAAACAATTTCAAGATGCTTTACTAGATGAAAAAGGTAATTCTAGAGTTAAGGTGGATGAAGGGGTAGAGTTTAATATGATTGGTAAATCGGGGGCAAAAGCTAAACTAAAAAACCCTGTTCAGTTTATATTAAATATAGAGCCTGGCACTGATGGAGAAAAATTAGCAAGAAGTAAATTTGTTTTTAAAGCAAAAGGTGGTACAGTGGATCTTAGAAAGGCAGTGTAATGGCAATAGAACCTAGACAAATAGCAGGAATGGTAGAAGGATCAATGGGAGCAGGGGGTCAAATGATGCCCGAAGAAGATAGTCTTCAGATTGAATTACCAGAAACAACAGAACAATTACCCGAGGGTATCGAACTAGCGGATGAAGAGGCGATAGAGATTGAAACCGAAGAATATAGACATGATGCCAATCTCGCAGAGGTTCTTGACGATGACATTCTTGGAGAACTATCATCTGATATACAAGCTAAGTTTCGTGAGGATTTAGAGTCTAGGGAAGATTGGGAAGAAGCCATATCTAAAGGATTAGGGTTACTAGGTATAAATTACGAAGATCGAAGTGAACCCTTCTTAGGAGCAAGTGGTGTAACACATCCTTTACTGTCTGAAGCTGTAACACAGTTCCAAGCACAGTCTTACAAAGAGATGCTACCGAGTGGAGGACCTGTAAAGACTCAAGTTCTTGGAACACCAACACAAGAAACTGAAGCACAAGCTCAACGTGTAGAAGACTTCATGAATTATCAGATTACTGAAATCATGGAAGAGTACGACCCAGACACCGATCAAATGCTATTTTATTTGCCGTTGACGGGTTCTACATTTAAGAAGATTTACTTTGATGAAACCAAACAGAGAGCCGTTTCTAAGTTTGTTCCAGCAGAAGATATGGTTGTTCCATATTCAGCTTCTGATTTAAGAACAACGGAGAGGGTTACACATGTAGTTAGAATGACATATAATGATATTCGCAAACTACAAGTAGCAGGAGTTTATAAAGATGTTGAATTATCTGAAACAAATGATGGCGAAGACGAAGGAGCTATCCAAGAGCGTGCTGATGAGTTGTTGGGATTACGTCCAAACCATTCTGATGACACTTATACCTTGTTGGAATGCCACATGGACTTGGATCTGGAAGGTTTTGAAGACAAGGATATGGAGGGGAATGCTTCGGGTATTATGTTGCCTTATATTGTTACCCTTGATCAAGGTTCTGGAAAAGTGTTATCGATTTCTAGAAACTTTAGAGAACAAGACCCATTAAGAAGAAAAAGACAATATTTTGCTCATTTCAAATTTTTACCAGGATTTGGCTTCTATGGTCTCGGTTTACTACACACAATCGGTGGTCTGTCTCGTGCAGCCACATCAATTTTAAGGCAATTAATTGATGCAGGTACGCTCTCTAATCTTCCGGCTGGCTTTAAATCTCGTGGTGTTCGCATTCGTAATGATGATGAGCCTCTTAATCCTGGGGAGTTTAGGGACATCGAT
>VMHT01167007.1_pt1 | contig 34849 bp, 58 predicted proteins | sample 4693611 | NCBI WGS metagenome assembly VMHT01 (sample SAMN12280063, study PRJNA550983) | marine metagenome | isolation source: seawater sampled from same location over 5 years 0.02-0.2 micron viral filtrate | place: USA: collected off the coast of southern California halfway between the port... ...
CCAAGCTAATGAAACTTGATGTCGTAAGAACTCAATTTGGCGAGGACGCAACCAATGGAATGCTATTTATAAATGGTGTCTTTGAATGTTATACATTAGAAGATGAAGTTAGAGATGTTAAAGTCCACTCTGAAACAGCGATCCCTTTAGGAGAATATGAAGTAAAACTTAGAACTGAGGGTGGATTTCATACAAAATATAAAGCTAGATATGGTGCAGGCTTTCATAAAGGAATGTTATGGCTTCAAGATGTTCCTAACTTTCAATGGATCTTAATTCATACAGGAAATACGGATCAACACACAGCAGGTTGTTTACTACTAGGAGAAACACAACAGGACCTTGATAAAGGTAAGGACGGATTTGTTGGTGGATCGGGAGACGCTTATAAAAAGGCTTATCCTAAAATCGCTGAGGCCTTATTGAATGATGAAAAAGTAACTATTAAATATTCTAATATTAATTTAGATCAACAAGAACTCTCTAACAAATCTACTGATGATGTTATATTAACAGGCATGGTAGACGCTAAAATGGATAAAATGCTTAAGGAAATTAAGAATATAAAATCTATTATTAGTAAGAAAATCCTTTAATAAAAAACTATAATTAGATCATAAAACATATTTAATCGAGGAGATCCCCTCATGAACTTAACCTGCCCAAGTTGTAATCACGCTTTATTATTTATAGTTAAAAAATTAAATTACAAATGTATGAATAAAAAGTGCCGACATTTTAATCGTAACCAATTATCTGCTAAGGTAGATGAGGAAGAATAATTTAGGAGAATTTATGGCAAACGCAAAAGCATATTGGAAGTTCATGCTGTCAAAAGCATTTAGAACAGGACTTCAATCAGCAATATCTTTATGGTTAGCAAATTCAAGTGGAATAATTGACGCAGATGTATTTCAATTAGTTGGTGTTGCTTTTTTAACAAGTTTTATAACTGTACTTCAACACGCACTTGAACAATATAAACCAAAAGCCACATACGAAGATTAAAATGAATGTAAAATTAGACGCAAAAGCCATTGGTGGTGTTATTTCTGCACTAATAATTTCTTTAATTTCTTGGTTGTTTAGATCTGTGCAAACATTAACTAATGAAGTAGCAGTATTGAAAGCAGAAGTTACAAATGCTAATGAAAGATTAGCTGAGGTTTTAACTGTAATAAGTGGAATATCGGGAGAGATAACAGAAATTATATGGAAGATAGGTGGATAATGGGCGACTGCTGTGGAAACTGCAACTGTGGTGGTAAATAAATTATCAAGAATATTAATAGTATGCCTATTAATAATTCCTATACCTGTTTATGCAGAAGAAACAACTGTAACAGAAGGCTTTGATAACCAACAGACTAACGAAGATATTACTTTCGTTTATGGTAGTAACGATACTGCTGTTGCTTCCGAAACTGATTGTTCTACTGCTCAAATACCCGGATCAATCAATATTGAGGATATGGATTGTCATGGATCAGAATATTTTGGATCAGATCGTTACCAATTGGGACTACGCAGTTCAACGGACGCACTTACTATCGCGTTCCCTAATTCAGAGAATAAGCCAATTACAGAAGTTGGATTTCTTACCTTAGCTGTTGATGACGCAAATACAGGAACTGTTTATTATGATAACTCTACTTCTGCTACTTTTAATATAGTTGCAAATGCAAGTGGTAACTCACAAGTAACTTTAACTGCACCTAGTGGAACTACTATCAATGAAATTGTGATCGCAGGTGCTTCAGATAATTTACAAGATTGGTGGTTATTTGATAACATTTATTATAAATTTACTGCACCAACACCGACTACCACAACGACTTCTACAACAACCACAACCACGACTACAACCACAACCACGACTACAATTCCACCACCACCACCAACTACAACCACTACCACTATCCCAATAGTGATTGTTGAAATAGACGGCGAAGAACTTGAATACACACAAATAGAAGTAGATGACGGAACTGTTGAAAGGGATATGGAGAGATTTGATAATTTAGATGAGTATGGGTGTGAACTTACAGATGAGCAAATTGCTAGAGGAGATTGTGATGTAGAGATATTTGAAGAAGAAATATATGAAGAAGAAATAATCTATATAGAAGATTTAACAGAAGAAGAAATTGAAGTATTAGAAGAAATAATAGAACTTGAAGCTGAAATATTAGAAAAGGAACTTGAATTAATTGAGGATCAAGAGGATTTCTTAGAGGAAATTGGATTAATTTTAACTGATGAGGAATTAGAGGAACTAACTGAAGAAGAGATTTTAGAAATTGAAAAGGAATTTGAGGAATATATAGAAGTCGTTTTAGAGATAGAGGAATATATAAACGAATTAGAGGATTTTGAGGAAATAGAAATAATAATTGAGGAAGAAATTGATTTAATCGATATACTAATAGCTAATGATGTATTCCCACCTACAAAAGAGGACATTCAAAAAGACTTAGAGAGTATACAAGATGAAATTATTGAAGATGAAATTGAACAAGAAGTATTTACAGATGATACTTTACCTTTGGAAGATGAACAACAAGATAAGGAAATACTTATTACAGAAGTGGCTGAACAACAGATCACAGAAGAACAAATTGCTGAAGAAGTTGGAGAATTAGAAGAAGTAATTGAGGAAATTATTGTTATTGATATTCCCGAAGCTACTGATGAAGAAATAGAGGATTTTACTGAAGAGGAATTAATTGAGTATGAGGAAGCTAAAGAAGAAGCGATCGAAGAATATGTTGAGGAACTTGAAACAGAAGAAGTTATAGAGGTAATTGAGGAAGTTAACGACATTGGTGTTCAGAACTTAGATCAAGCAACACAAGAAGTTCAGGAAGTAGTTCAGGCTATTGTTGAGGAAGCCATTGAAGATGTAGAGGAACTTACAGAAGAACAAGTAGAAGTTGTAGCAGAAGTATTACAAGTGGAAAAAGAAGATGTTCAGATTATTTCTGAAGCTGTTAAAGAAGATGAGGTAGTTGCTCAAGCAGTAGAGGAATATGTTGAGAGAGCTGTGGAAAATACTGATGTAGAAAATTATACTTTAGCTGATGTTGTTACTGAAGTTCAATTTGAAGAATTTTTAGAAAATCCAATAGAGGTTTTTACAGATATAAATTTAGAAGATATAAGCATTTCAAATATAGGAGATGATATGACCTCAGATCAGCGTGAAAAAGCTCAGGAAGTTGTAGTGCCTGTAATTTTGACTAGAATAGCTAGTATGGCAGCTTTCATGTTTAGGAGAGGTTAATGCTAAAAAAATTATGGAATTGGCTTATAAGAGCTATAAAAGAAACTTTAAACCTTAGTTGGACTTTGGTCGGTTTAGTTATTGCAACACTTACTCTTACAGGATCAGCTCAACAGGTTACAGGTCTTGCAACTGTGATCACTCTTGCTGTGTGGTTATTGACAATAGGATTTAGAGATTAATGGCTTCTGATTGTTGTTATACAAGAAATATTAATGGAACATGGGTAACTATTTGTAATAATAAATATGGATATTATGGTCATGGCCGATAATGGATATACTCAAAAAGAAATGTTGGCTCTTTTATTAGAGGGACAAAAAGACATGAATGTGAGGATAGATCAACTTCACGAAAAAGTTAATCAAAAGATTTCTCGATCAGAACTTTTAGCGTGGACAACTGTAATAGCTGTACTTATTGCAGGACTTAGCCAATATATGCCTTAAGACATACATTTAAGGCCCTTTTAAGCATGTGTTTAACTGTTTATGGGGTAATATTCAACTCTAATTTATTAATAAGAAATATATAGGATTTTTTACTAATGAATTGACATATTAATCTAAGATTAATAATATTATATATATGAATAACACAAATACTGAACACGAAAATAAAATGACACCTTACTTCATAAGAGTTAAGGGATCATATAAAAGATTTTCAGACACACCTGCTAAGAGGCTCAATGAAACTTATTTAATTAAATTAGGATCTAATATGGATAATATAGACGCACAAAGTATTGTTTCAAATTATGTCGGTAGAGTAACAGGATTTACACAAATGGATATTTATGAAGTTGAAGTTACAGATAAAGAATTTACAATGCCTAATAATTACTTTCATATAAATAATGAAAGTCAAGAACTTGCTTTAGGTCAAGCTACACCAAAAGAAATGCCCGAAAATCTTGTAATAGGTTTAAAAGAATATATTAAGAATATTAAGAAAATTATTGCAGATGATCATAAATTAAGGGAATTAAAGGGGGAATAATGGCTAAGGGTTTTTATCATATACCAAGTGAAAAATCATTTAACTGCTATAACTGTGATGAAAAAGTTAAAACTCACTTAGTAATTTTTATTAAAGGTGTTAAAAAAGTTCTTTGTAGAGATTGTGCAGAGAAAGCTGTTGAAATAATAAAGGGGGTGTGAATATGGAAGAAATTATTTCTTTAGGAATAACAAAATATGAGTTGATATTTTTAATATCAGCTACTTTATTGTTTACTAATTTAATTTGGAATTTTCAAAAAAAATTAGAAAAACCTAGTATAAAGGATCAATTAAAAGATACTGATATACATTATGTTAATGGGAAAAATTTACTTAAAAGTATTGACGAATACCAAGAAAATATGTTAAACAGTAAGTAAAATAAGGTTTTGGAACTTTTGTAAGTTCCAATATTCCTAGCAATATGAACGAGTAATAAATTTACTCACAAGCTAGGAGGTTGTTATGAGTAGATCATAATAACTAAACGAAAGAAGCGTGGGAACGTATTTGTGTAAAGCCCTGCCCACGCTTTTTTCTATTTAACACACATAATCTCAAATTAAACTAATATAATGTCATGCCTAAGAAAAAGGTTAAAACCAAAAAGGAAGTTCCTCATAATGAGGATCTTGGGAATAACTATTATCCGAGTGGTTGGAAACCACAAAGAAGTTGGGATAATGGCTCAAACACAGGCGAAGTTACGCATATCCAACCTAAAACTGATGATTTTAAATTTAACTCTTTATTGACTGAATGGGGTTTTGATCCCGAATTATATTTTATTGAAGAAGAAAGTATTAAATTCTCTACTTGGGATACACAATTAAAGGGTGGTCGAGTAGAACAGATGTATGCTTTTAAAGCCACTATACGAAGAAAAAAGCCTAATCATGATAAGTTTTTTAATGATCTATTAAAGCAAGTTAAAAAGAAAAATCCAATCAAAATAGCTAAAACAAAAGGAGATAATGCTTATTTTTTCATGTGTTCAGATTGGCAATTTGGAAAAGCTGAATATAACACTGATTGGGGTGTAGATGAAACAGTACAGTATATAGAAAATGCGATCATAGAAGCAAAGCAAAATATAAAAGACTTAAATAAAAATGGTGTTTTAATAGATGAAATATACATAATCGGACTTGGAGATTTGATCGAAAATTGTTATGGTTTTTTTGACCACCAAGCATTTAATGTTGAATTAACTAGAACAGAACAAGAACATATTGCACGATTAATGGTATTGAAAATATTAGACGGATTACTAGCTTTAGCACCTAAGATTGTTATCGGTGGTGTAGCAGGAAACCACGCAGAATATAGAAGTGGTAAAGCACAAGTTGCTACAACACGCTTAGATAATTCAGACACTACAATATTTCAAATTGTTGGAGAGATAATACAGGATAGAGATAGATATAAGCATGTAAAAGTAGTAATTCCTGATGATTTTTACTTAACTTTAGAGGTCAAAACAAAAAGACTTACTTTTTACCATGGCCACATGGCTGGAGGAGGTGGTAATGCTGAAAATAAACTAATTAATTGGTGGAAAAATCAAGCTATGGCTAGATTACCAAGTGGTACTGCTGATATTTTAGTAACAGGACATTACCACCACTTGAGAATATTAATGGAAAGAGGAAGAACTTGGATACAAAGCCCAAGTTTAGACACATCTTATGAGCTTGAAAGTCGTATGGGATTAACTACTTCTCATGGTATTTTGACCTTTACAGTATCAAATAAAGGTTGGGATAATTTAAAAATCCTTTAATACTTGATTTAATTTAAATCATAAATTAAAATAGAACTAGGTAAATATGGCTAGAAAATTAGTTGGTATTGAAAATGACGGAATTAAGGCGAAAGTTATTTACAATGTGGACGGCAAATATAAAGCTGAAGACTTAAAAGTTGGAATAACTACCATTGATGAACTCGTTAAAGAGATAGTTAGCAGTTAAGGGATCATTTGATTACTTCTGTTTTGTTAACTTGTGCTTTGTTATCCCCAATTACACCAAGTAGTATTACCGAATTTAAAGAATGTCAAGACAGACAAGAAATAATTTACGATATGAGGAAATATATTAATTTATTTTCATTATATTTTAAGCCCGAAGATGTAGAAAAGGCTCTTAGAATAACTTGGTGTGAGAGTAAAGGCAAGATTACTGCTGTTGGAAAGAATAAAGACGGAACTTATGATAAAGGCTTGTGGCAGTTTAATGATCGCACTTGGGAATGGTTAACACCTAAATTAAATATTACAAGCGACAGGTTTAATGCCCATGTATCTACTGCTGTTGCTAGTTGGCTTGTTTATAATGACGGGTGGTTTCATTGGAACTCGTCAAAACATTGTTGGAATATTGACGATTAAAATAATAAAAGATTAAACTTACATTATGGATATTGAAACAATTAAATTATCGGATCTAAAAGAACACCCAAGAAATTATAAAACACACCCCGAGGATCAATTACAACACATTATTAGTTCAATAGAAGAACATGGTTTTTATAGAAATATTGTTATTGCTAAAGACAATACGATATTAGCAGGACACGGGGTATTTCAAGCGTGTCAATTAATGAATAAAGAAGAAGTGCCTGTGATTAGATTAAATATAGATCATGACAGCACACAAGCATTAAAGGTTTTAACTTCCGATAATGAAATTCAAAACCTAGCAAAAGTAGATGATAGAGAGTTGAGCGAAATATTAAAGGATATTTTAGATGAGGATTTAGATTTAACAGGTACAGGATTTGACCAAGAGCAATTATCAGCTTTGATCTACACAACAAGGCCCTCAACTGAAGTTGCTGATATTGATGAAGCAAAAGAATGGGTTGGAATGGTAGATTTTGAGCCAACAGGTAAGGATATTAAAGTAATAATTCAATTTGATAACGAAGAAGATAAACAAGAAATGCTTAACAGAATTGGTGCAACACATATCAATAAACAAATCGGGAATATATCTACTATTTGGTATCCCGAAAGAAAGCAAGAGGATCTAAAGAGTATAAGTTTTATTGCTGATGAGTAAGTATCCTGTTTTTATAATTTCAAAAGGTAGACATGATGTTTGTAAGACAGCTATTCATTTTTTACAGCATGATGTAGATTTTAAACTTGTTATTGAGCCACAGGAATTTGAATTATATAAAGAACATTTTGACGAAAATATATTAATACAAACGCCATTTAAAAACTTAGGTCTTGGATCAATACCTGTAAGAAACTTTGTTTGGGAATATTCAAAAAAATTAGGACACAAAAGACATTGGGTGTTTGATGACAATATAAGAAATACAAGGTACTTTTGGAATGGAAGAAGAACTCAAATAGATCCAAATTTAGCAATATCAGAGATAGAGAAATTTGTTGATCGATACGAGAATATAGCCATAGCAGGAATGAATTACAGTTTCTTTGTAAATAAAAGTACTACAAAAAAACCTTTTTCTTTAAACAACAGAGTATTTAGTAATTTATTAATTGATAATGACTTAGATGTAAGGTGGAGAGGTCGATACAACGAAGATACAGATTTATGCTTACAGGTATTATCAAAGGGATTGTGTACAGTTTTATTTAATACTTTTCTTATTGATAAACAACAAACAATGAGTATGAAAGGTGGTAACGCTGATGAACTTTATAAAGGTGATGGACGGCTAGATATGGCTAGAGATTTAGAACGAGTGTGGCCTTATGTTGTTAGAACAACTAGAAAATTTAATAGACCACAACACGAGATAATAAGGAAAAGTCAGCAATTTGACCAACAGTTGATCCGAAGAAAAGATATTGATTGGGATAATATAGAGAAAGAAAAGACGGAATTAAAAATAAAGCAACACGATGAAATTAAAAATGAATACTTAAAGAGAGCAGTTGATAAGTATAATGAGTGAAAAAGAAGTAGAGTTTTGGAGAGATGATGAGACTTATTCTGATTATAAAAGAAGAAAAAATGCAGGTATGCAAGGTATGGGACAAAAAACTGTGAAGAATAGAGATGATTGGACACCTGCTCAAAAAAGAGGTTTGAATAATAAGAACAAAGGTAGAAGAAAACAGAACGAAGCTAGGAAAAAACTAGGAATACCCGATACTCGCTTTAGATCACAAATGGGACATGAAGAAAATTGGCGTGGTCAAGTTAAAGTTGAAGTTAAAGCAGGTAAACAAGTACAAACATTATGGAAAAGGTTTTTAGAAGCCAAATTACAATCTGAAAAAAATAATGTCATTGGGGATATAAGGCCATTTGTTTTTGTTGCTATGCCCGACGGAACGACCAATGGTTTGGTGTGTTTTGAATTGGATAAATTGCAAGATATTGTCTATTCTTTTGTTGAAACTTGGGAAAATGATCCAAACTCTAACCTAATAATCCATAAAGATTGACCTTTTTCATATAAGAAAATATTAAACTAAATTTGACAATTTAATCTAAGATTAATAATATAGTATATATGAAAAACACAAATATAACTAAAAAACAACCTGAACTAATAATTGATGATCTACTTATTAAATTATCTTTTACACATGTATCTGAAGAAAAAGTAACACATTTTATTAATGATAACTTTGATTTTTCAGATCTTGAAGATTTAGAGGTTTATGTAAATGATCAATGGGGATATAAAACACTAACATATAAAGTTGATAGAGATTATCGTTTAAATCTATACACAATCACAGCTACCACACATTTCAGCACAAAATATTCTAGAGATCACAAAAAGGTTTTCATCTACAATCCCGATTTAAAACTAAGAACTGAAAAGGATACATCTACTCATCTTGATTGGAAAATTATTGCACATGAAAAATTTATGAAAGAAAAAGGATATTTATAATGGCTAAATATAACAAAGATCAATTAAAAAGACTTAAGGAACTACAAACTGCTGATAAAAAAGCAGAGGAAATATTAAATAAAATATATAAGGGGGTGAAGTAAAAATGGGAGAACGAGCAAATATTGTTTTTGTTGATCGAAATACAAAAGACATAAGCCCGATAATCTATGTTCAAAATTTAGGTATGGCTAAAGATGTAACTAGATTACTTGGAAGAACTAAAACTCAAATGAGTGATAGAGCAGAAGTTGATTTGATCTGTGCAAGGTTTGTACAGCAAGTTACTAATGAAATAAGCTCATTTGGAGAAGATGTATTGAGTATAAGATTAACTAATGCTGATATACAAACAATGCCGAAAAGAGATAAGGCTTTTGGTGCTGAAAGAATATTTAATAATAGTATAAATGAAATTATTGATCGATATTCTGATGAGGATCATGGTTTGTATATTGTTGATGTATCAACTCAACCAACTGAAAAGAATATAAATATAACTAAAAATTCAGCAGATTGGAAAATTGAAAACATAACAACAAACAAAAAAGTAACTGATCTAAGTTTATATGGATCAACAGTAGAGTACTAACACCCAACGGGGAAAATAAAGGGGGATTATTGCTTATTATTAAATCCCCCTTTATTAATTGAATATATTAAATCTGATATTAAAATATAATATCTAGGAAAAAAAGGAAAAGAAATGAAAATAGAGCCTGTAAGTTTAGCTGAAATAGGAGAGATGACAGGATTAACTAGACAAAAACTAGCGTCTTTAAAATTTCATAATAAACTACCCGAAGCAGAGGTTACTTTAAAGTGTGGACCTTTGTGGGATAGATCAACAATTAAAGTTTATTGTGAAGAAAATAATATAGGACCTAACTTTAGTTAATTTGTCATAGTAAATTATTATAATTTTATTCTAGTACATAGGAGAATAAATGAAAAAGCGAGAGCAACAACAAAAGCTATCAAGAGCATGGCCTAAAAAATATGTAAAACAATTAAAAATGTCTTATGGAAATATTGATTATGTTGAGCACACTCAAGTTACTCAAAAATTAATAGCATTTGTAGATGAATTACAAATAAATGTAGATCCTAAAGGTTATATTTATGATGAAGTTGAGGATCAGCATGGTATCAGAAGAAAATTTTTAACAGGTGTTACTGTTCAAGTTAGTGGAATAATAGACGGTAAATTTAGAACTGTTTCTGAAGTTGGTATGTGTGATAAACCATTTTTTGTCGAGGGTGGTAAGAAAGTTTCTAACAACGGGGAACGAGCAAAGGAATGTATATCAGACGGAATTAAAAGATGTGGAATGCGTATAGGTATAGGATTAGAGCTTTGGGATACTGAAGTTTGGTTAAATGATTATTTGCAAGACAAACCTGCTACGGCTAAATCGAAACCTAAGACCACTAATAATAATGATCAATTAAAACAGAATAAAGAAAAACTAGACAAGATCATTAAAGAAACTAAAAAGGATATTGATAAAGAAATAACTACTTCTAGTTGATATTATAATTTAATTTTAATTGGAGGAAGTATGGAAATACAACAACAAATCTATTTCTCAATAATCCCCGAGTGGTTAACTGAGAGCAAAATATCCGATAATGCCTTTAGAGTTTATTCAACTTTATGTAGATATGCTGATAAACATAGTGGCGAGTGTTATCCGAGTATTAAGTCTATTGGGCAAAGGTGTCATAAGAGCCCAAGCACAGTTAAAAGAGCCTTAAAAGAGTTAGAGGATCATGGGGCAATTAAAGTAGAGAGTAGATATATAGACAATTCTCAAACAAGCAACCTTTATACTGTCATATTTGATCTCGGTATGGGTGTCAAATCTGATATGGGGGTTGGTTCAAATGTGGACCACAAACTAAAGTCATCTAACCAAAGTCATATAATACCTGTTGATAAATCTGATAGAAAAGGATTGTTTAAAGCCCTAGCTAATAGTCTTGGTTATGAGCCAAAAACGAAACAAGAAATTTCAGCTTTTAATAAGGTTATTAAGGATATATCAGAGGCAGGAGGAACAGCAGAGCAAATAGAACAGCGAGTAGAAGTATATAAAAACAAATGGAAAGGGATCACATTAACACCATTCGCCTTAGCTAAACATTGGTCAAAACTTGGTCAAATGTATGATGAAAATAAACCTGCTGAGAAATATGATTGCGAGAAAAAAGGACACAAATGGATCGATCTTGATGTAATTTTCTATTGTCAAATGTGTAAAAAAGAAAAAAATAAGTAAACTATGAGTATGAATGTAAACCCAAATAAAATAGAAGATAATTTTAACTTCGGCTTTCAAACTGTTTTTTATTATTTAGAGCAAGCTGATGATCTATTTTATTTAATAGACGGATTTGAGCCATTAGAAGAAAATGGAGCCTATGAGGGTGGTTTATTAATGAGAGCATTAGGCTCTGTATTGGCTATTAATTTATCTAAAGAAACTAACGATTTTGTAATTTCTATTATTGACTCAGAGGGAAGTTTACAACTTGTAATGCTACCAACAGGCGAGGATCTGTTGATGTTTTTATTAGGATTACGAAGAGAATTAGTTGATAGTAAATATTTTTTATAATATGGCCGAGTTTTATTAATTTTGTCATAGTCAATATTTATAATTTAATTAACAAATAAAATTCCAAAGGGGGAATAATGCCTAAACAATTTGATAAAGAATGGTTATTAAATAAAAATAAAAAAAGTATCTTTAATTATGGATATAGTTATCCCGAAGCCGAAAAGGTAAATGAAGATATTATAAATATAGTAAAACAAGAAATACAACACCTTAAGGAAAGAAAAACTAGATTTGTTGTAATGTCTAAGAATATTTTTAATAAAAAGTCTGATGATGTATTTGAGCTAGTTTTAAATAAGGAAATAGATAGGTGGAATAACCTTTTAATTGTTTTAGAAACACAAGGAAACGAAATCAAAATGTCTGAAATGTTAGAAGATGAGGCTAGGTTTAACTGCTAATGGTAGATTTTAAAGATAAAGATTTATTAAAATCAATGTTCTCTAAAACATTTTTAAAAGAAAAATTTGTCGATCAAACAAGTGAAAATTCCTATATAGCCACAGAGAATATATTGTGTTGGGATATTGAAACAGCAGAAAGTTTTGATGATCAACACACAAGAGCCTTTGCAGTTTTTAACGAGGGTGTTCCTATGTATTGTGTAGAAACTTATCCTTTAATAGACGGCAAATTGATCATGACTAAAGAGCCAAGCAATCGAGTTATGATCCCACAAGGAATATTAATACAAATGTTAGATAAAGGATTTGAGGTTGTTAAATGAGTGATAATGATAATGTAATTTTTATTGAGAATGATAAGACAAAACACATGGGTTGGGCAAACTATGAAACTTGGAATGTAGCTTTATGGATACAGAACACAGAGGAAATTTATAAACTTGCTAAACAGTTTGATAATTATAAAGACTTTATAAATTTAGGAATTAAATACTTAAACCTTAGTAAAACAGGAGATGATGTTAGCTTTACTAATAAATTACTTAATATAGAGGAATTAGATAATATGATTAAGGAATTATCATAATGCCTTTTTTTAATGATAAGAGAAAACAATTACCTAAAAAATTAAGAATGCTTTTTGATAAGCAATATAAATTAGAGAGCGAATTGAATAAAATAAAATTAGAAATAGAAGAAATAAGAAAAGAATATGAAGATTTCTTTTTTCAAATGGATAATTTCACATGAAGAAAAAATCACATAGAGAAATAATTACAGAAATACTTTCTAGTGGCGAATGGGTTTGTGGTGTAGAAATATTTAAACAAACAGGTTGGTCTTTTAGAAATAGAATAAGCGAAATGAATGCTGAGTTTGAGGAACAAGGATCTGAAGTGAAATATTATCAAGGTAAAGATTGCAATATAGATCACACCTTTGAAAATAAACACAATGAAAATATATTTATGTGGAGAAAAAATCCTTTAAAAATGAGATCTGTAAATATATCAGAGATAAAAGCAGATCCAAATTTAAGTTTAGCACCAAAAGACCACAACTTAGATGAATGGAATAACCAATCCAAAGAGGAAAGACACAAAGCAATTAAAGAAATGATGTCGAAAGCAGGTTTAAAATGAGTGATGTAACACCCTATCAATACATAGATGAATTACAAAAACGCAAGGCTAAAAGAGTTGATCCCGAATTTAAGTTAATAGCAATTCCTTATGAGTTAAATATAGAGGTTGGATCTGAATACGATAAAGATAAAATAATACAGGTTGAAGAAATATTTACTGAAATGCTTAAAAACTTTATTGAAGTTGTAAAAGAAGATTTTGACTTCCCTACTCACAAGTTAAAAGTAAAAACTATAATCAGAACAAAAGATAATATCGTATCATTTAAATATTACGATTAATTTCAAATCACAAAAACCCCCTTTTGTGTACGAAGAAGTCTAGGACTAGCAATAGCTCTAGGCTTTTTCGTTTATTGATAGTATTATGTAATAGCCACTACTATTACTCATTGCTTATATACCATATATGGTATTACTCATAACTATTGCTAAAACTATTACTATTCGCTTATATACCACATGTTGTATAAGAGCAATAGTAATGACTATTACTATTACTCATTACTATTTAATGCTCAAGACATACATTTAAGACGAGGCTAATGATAGTAAAAAGCAGAGTTGATAGTTCATTAACAGACAACTTGAACAGTACATTAACTATTACATGATCATAAAAAATTACTAATGAATTGACAAATAAATCTTAGATTAATAATATACTAATATGAAATACACAAATATTAATAATCCTAAAGGGGGAATTATGATAAAAGGAACAAAAGCTAGCTTAAAAGGAACAATGCTAGCAACTTTTGAAATAAGACTAAACGGAAAAAGCACAGGTTGGTTTGGAAACCACAAAGATTGTGTTGAAGTATTAAGCAAGCTAGATAACCAAAGGCTTAAATTAACTAATGAAATAGAAAAAAATACAGGTTTAGGTGAATTAGACCAAAACTATGAGCACAATGTTAATGCAAGACACTTAACATTTACTCATCAAAATGATAAGGCAAGAGTTTCAAGATCAGGAACTTATAAAAATGCTTATATTAAAACAATAGCAAATACAAATACAGGAAAAACAGTTTTTGGTTTTGACGGTTTTGTAGATGTTTGGACAGTTAAAGAAGTATAGGGGGAAATTAAATGAGTAAAAACCATAAACACCACATAAATTGCTTTAAACACAGTAATTGGAACTGTAAGAAAAAATGTAAAACAAAAAGGGGGAATAAATAATATGGTAGTAGCAGGATCTAAGGCTGAAATCGATAAATTAGCTAAGTTGCTCAGACAAACTGATATACAATTTAAAATCAGAAATCAAGACGGGACAACAAGCAAAGTTAAATTAGAGAAAACAGGTTGGAATTTAAAAAGAAAAACTTATTTTAAAACTAGACAATCTTTACTAGATCAAGATTACGAACTTATATTTCATCTCGAAAGGAGATGATAAAAGTGAAAACAGGTAAAAACGGTATTGATGTTTTAAGTATAAATGCAACAAGAACACCTGTTGGTGTAAGTGTTTTTAGATCAACAGACAAGCAAAAAGCCTATGAAACCTTGATAAAAAAGACTGAATTATGCTCATTAGAGAATAAAGACCTTAGAAAATGGATCAACGAGTTTAAAAAGGCTTTTAAAATGGTTATTTTAACTATGAATTGTGATTGTGGAAGAATAGAGAGGAAACATCTGCTTTATTATTACGAATGGGCAATAGATGAAAGAATTAATAAGCCATAATCGTTGATTAAATTTATTTAGGTTATATTATGAAGTTATGACTAATAATAAACCTTATAAGTTACTCGATGATCAATTAACAGAACGCTTACTAACAGCAATAAAATTAGGCTCTTATATAGAACATGCCTGTTATTATGCAGGAATTAACTCTAGTACCTTTAGAATGTGGCGAAAAAAAGCAGAACAAGGAATTGAGCCTTATAAATCCTTTTGGATTGAAGTTACTAAAGCAGAGAGTGAAGCGATCATTAGAAGATTAGGTAGGATTGAAAAAGCAGGACAAGAGGGAAATTGGACAGCAGACGCATGGGTGTTAGAGCGAAAATACCCCGATAAATTTGGTCGTAGAGAGAAAATACAACTATCGGGTGATCCTAATGCACCTATTGAAATAGAGTTAAATTGGTCAGACGGCTCAAAACTAGACAGAGAGAACGAAATTGTTATACAAAAAGAAGATGAAGAAGAATAAATACTCGAAAATAGCGACTAAAAAAAGATGATAATATTATTTTGGTCTAAATATGAAAACGAGCAAAATTATAATGATTGGATCAATAAAGACATAGAAATAAGTGATTTTCATAAATTAACCTTATATTCTCAAAAAAAATACAATAATGAAGTATTTCTTTATACCTATCAAAATATAACGAATTTACCTAAAGGAATTAATATAGAGGACGCAGATAAGGTTTATAGTAGAGCCTTAGCTTTTGAAGCCTTAAAAAGAGGCCATAATATTGCTCATATTTCAGATATTGTAAGAATTAGAATGGCTTCCTTATTAAAAGGGACTATAACAGATATGGATATGATCGCATTAAGGCCATTACCCGATATTGATAACTTTTTCTCATCTATCCCTGCAAAGAAAACAGGTGCTATGGCTATAAAATGGAAAGAAAACCACCCACCATTTAAAATACACGATAATTCTTGGAACGGGAAAGCTTTAAGCAACTTCCCAAGCAAAGTAGGTAAAAATATGGAATATGATTTCATAAAACTTGCTCATAGAATTGAACAACAATTAGAGGGATTACCACGAAAAGATACTAAGGGGTGGAATTATATTATGTGGACACTTAAAGAAATAGCACGAGATCATAAAGAAGCAAAAATATATGAGCCACTTTATTTTGGTCCAATCCCTGCTTGGTTGGGATCAAGTAAATGTTATTCATTAGAAGCACCTAGTAGATTAGACGGAAAAACTGAATTGTTTGGTTATAGAATGCCTTCTATTGAGGAAATAATAAATAAAAGCTATTTTGTTGCACATTATTTTGAAAGTGCTTTTAAAAAAGCAGATGTTATTACTGATATTTGGGATAGAGTTAAAATAGGCAGTTTGTTAAATGCAGAATTAGAGCATATATTGAGTGATAATTGGAGAAATGAGTTATGGAAACTGAATTAACCACAGAAATAAATACAAGAAAATATAAAGTAAAATTACCTCAACTGCATGAGGGACAGACACAAGTAGCTATGGATAATTCTAGGTTTAAAGTACTTTCAGCAGGTAGGCGTTGGGGTAAAACTAGATTAGGTGTTTGGTTATGCTTAGAAAAAGCGTGGCAAGGAAAAAGATCTTGGTGGATCGCACCTACATACGCTATGGCTTTAGAGGGGTGGAAAGACTTAAGAAATATTGGTGTAGAGTTTGGAACAATTATTAAGGAGAGTGAAAAAACTATTATTACGCCAACAGGTGGAATGGTATCTATCAGATCTGCTGATAATCCAGACAGGTTAAGAGGTGCAGGACTTGACTTCGTTGTTTTAGATGAGTGTGCCTTTATGAAAGAAAACACATGGGCTGAAGTGATCAGACCAACTTTAACTGAAAGACAAGGTGGTGCTTTATTTATATCAACACCAAAAGGTTTTAATTGGTTTGAAAAAATATATCATGAAGCAGAAAGTAGAGATGATTGGAACAGGTGGCAATTACCTACTAAGTCAAATCCATTTGTGCCTAATTCAGAATTAGAAATAGCTAGAAAAGAAATCGGATCATATTTATTTAGTCAAGAATATTTAGCAGAGTTTGTTGAATTAACAGGTGGTATGTTTCAGACAAATTGGTTTAATAGGTTTAGAATGAAGTCAGTTACAGAATTGAATGATGAGGGAAATTATGAAACTAATAGATATTGTGTATTGGAAGATGAGAGATGTTTGGATAACTCAATCCGAAAATTTGCGACTGTGGACTTGGCAACTTCTACAAAAGAGCAAGCAGATTATACAGTCGTTACAGTTGCAGGAACTACCCCGAAAAATAATATCTTGGTGTATGAAGTTTTTAGGAAAAGACTAGAAGCACCTGATATAATTCCTGTTTTAAAGAATTTTCTTGAAGAATATAATTTAGATTATATAGGAATAGAGAGAGCAGGATACCAATTAGCCTTAATTCAAATTGCAAGGCGTGAGGGATTACCTGTTAGAGAATTAAAAGCTGATCGAGATAAAGTAAGTAGAGCTATGCCTTTATCTGCTCGTATGGAACAAGGGCAAGTCCACTTTTTAGAAAATGCTTTATGGTTTGATGAATTAGAAAGAGAACTTTTACAATTCCCAGAGGGAGAACATGATGATCAAGTGGATAGTTTGGCTTATGCAATTTTAGAAACACAAAACAGCAAGAAATGGTTTGCATACTAAATCCTCTTAAATCTAAGATTTGACAAACTAAAGTATCGTGTTATAATGAATATAACAAATAAAAATTGGGGGTATAAATTGAATAGATCAAATCAAATCCAAATAAAACAATCTGCCTTTGAAATAAGGGATCCAGTAGACAATTTAGAAAAATATATTATTCAGTTTCAATATCATGGGTTGGAAACAGATCATATTACTTGGAAGTTTATAGACGAAACTAGAAATAATACAGAAAAAGAAATTAAAAGGGTTGGTAAAGGAACAATCGTTATTTATAAAATAAAAACACTTGAAGAATACTTAGTATTATTTACAGAGTTTGACCACAATTACGAATGGGCTGAAGAATATAGAATGGACATGAAAAGTTTTGAATATCAAATTTGCTCAAAATCTTTATATGAATACATGAAAGAAAAACATCACGAATTTGGATTGCTAAAAGAAGTAATTAATTAAACCTGCATAATACCATAAATTAAAAATATCTACTATCATTGATTAGTATTAGGTTAATGATTTATTGAGAGGCATGGAATTGGCTGATAGAAGAAATTTTTGGGATTTAATTGGGGTAAACAGACCAAAAGTAAATGACAACAGAAATGTAAAAAGAAGTACAGGATATAATTTTTTTAGAGATGATCCTTCTGAAAGTGTGTATGGTAATCAATTCATACAAGGATATAATACGAGTGCAGGTAATTGGAATTTAGAGGGATTAGGTAATGGCGAAAGTAATTCAGCAGTTACATCATGCTTACAGGTCTTAGGTTTATCTTTCTCAGAAGCAACTTTACAAGTCTGTTATTACAATGAAGAGGGATTAAAAGAGGAATTACTCGGCCACCCATTAACACTATTAATGAGAAGACCAAATCCATATATGAGTGGTGATGTCGTACAACAATATTTAATAAATGCTCTTCATGTTTCTGGAAACGCTTATCTGTTAAAGCAAAGAAATGAAGCAGGGCAATTAATAGCACTTTATCCTTTAATGCCCGAAATGGTAGAGCCAAAAGGATCTAAAGAGGAATTAATAACTCATTATGTATATAAAACAGCAGAAGAAGAAATATTATTAGATCATAACGATATTGCACACTTTAAATTAGGTTTAGATCCAACAAACCACAAAAAAGGATATAGCCCATTAAAGAGTGTATTAAGAGAAATATATTCAGATGAGAGTGCAGGACAAATGGCCACAGCTTTATTATCCAACATGGGTGTTCCTAGTGTTATGATCACACCGAAAGATGAGTTTGGACCTACACCCGAAGAAGCAGAACAGATAAGTAAATCATACCAACAAAAAGTAGCAGGTAAAAATAAAGGAAAACCTTTAGTAATGAGTGGTGCTATGAATGTGGAAAAATTAGCTTTCAGCCCAAAGGATTTAGATATAGGATTATTAAGACAAATTCCTGAAGAAAGAATATCAGCAGTGCTAGGTGTTCCTGCAATTTTGGCGGGACTTGGTGCAGGATTAAAACATGCAACTTACTCAAACGCTAAAGAATTAAGAGAATTTTTTACAGAAAATAAATTAATTCCTTTATGGAGAATGATTGGAGAGGAAGTAACACAACAAATTCTTTTAAAGGAATATGAGGAAGATAGTAAAAACGAAGCCAAATATGATTTTTCAGAAGTAAGAGCCTTACAAGCAGATCAAAATGAATTATTTAATAGATTAAATACAGGTGTACAAGGTGGTTGGATAACAGTAGCAGAGGCTAGAGAAAAAGCAGGACTTCCAACAGATGAAAACCAAGATGTGTATTTACTTAATGCTTCAATAATTCCTGTTCCTGCAAATTTAGAAATTCCTAAAGTAGATCAAGAGCCTAAACCTGCAACAACGACACCACAAGCTGTTGTTACAGAAGATGATGACGATACGGAATATTCAAGCAAAGTAATTAAAAAAATAGAGGATCAATTTTGTGTAATTGCTGAGGATAGTGGAAAAAATATGGGCTGTTATGCTACAAGAGAATTAGCAGAACGAAGATTAAGACAAATAGAAAAATTTAGTGATGATCCTAAGAAAAATAGGAGAACGGAAGATACATATTCTTTTACCGAAGACGGACAACGAGTTCATAATACTTGGTTAGAGAAAACAGATGAAGAAGAAGAATAATAATTTCTCTAGTGCTAGAGATTTGATCGATAGAAGAAACCAATTAAGAGAAATTGAATGGGACAAAAGAGTAAATCGATTTGAAAAAGCAGAAGTAAAAGATAGTATTTGGGAAGCATATAATAAACTATTAGGAAATTGGGATTTTGTCTTTGCTTCAGTATATTATGATCTATTAAAAGGACAAGTAAGAGCTATTAATAAAACTCTAGCTGTCAATCCACCTACAATTTCGGGAATTATTCCTTTATTAAATTCAGTTATTAATTCAAATAATAAAACATGGTATGAGGAACTAGCACCCTTTTATGAAAGCATGGCTTTAGATTTCGCTTATTTACAAGTTGAATTGTTACTGCCTGATGAATTAAAAGAAAATTTTGTATATTCAGAAACAGAACAAGAGGATATATTAAGAGCAAGAAGAAGATTACCTAGACAAACAATATTAACAGACGGCTTCCACCCAAGAAGAAAACGAGGACAAGCAATACCACTTAATAGGAATAAATATAATAGAGATGTAAAGAATTTTGTATCAAATAGATTAGACACTTACTTACCCGACATGAGTAACACTATGAAAAAAAACTTAAACCTTGCTTTAAGGAAATCAATAGATCAAGCTACTGATCTAGGATTAGTAGGTAAAGAATTTGAGGACTTTGTAAGTAGAGGAATATCAAAGAGCTTAGGTAAAAAAAACTTAGGTAGAGCTATGAATATTGCTAGAACAGAAGCAACTGCATTGAGTAATTATTCTTTAAAAACAAGTGCTAAACAAACAGGTTTAATTTTAGAAAAGGAATGGATCACTCGTAGAGACGGGGTAGTAAGAGAAGCGCATATTTATATGGATCTAAAAAGAGTTCCACAAGATACTGATTTCAGCGTTCAAGGTTATTCTATGAATTATCCCGGAGATAGTAGTAAAGGAGCTCCTGCTGGGCTAGTATGTAATTGTAGGTGTACTATGATTTTTCACGAAGTTAAGATATAATAGGAGATAATTATGAGTAAAAATTTACAACATAAAGAAGTGAAATTAACTACCACTAATGAGGTAGAGGGAAAAGTAGAAGCAGTATTTTCGGTGTTCAACGAAATAGACAGCGACAATGATGTCGTACTTCCAAATTCTATAAAATCGGGATATGGAGATAGAGGTGTGGCTATGGTTTGGGCTCACGATTGGAAAGATGTGATCGGTAGAGGCGAAATAGTTTCTGATGAAAACAAAGCAACATTCAAAGGTCAATTCATAATGGACACAGAACGAGGTAGAGACGCTTTTAATACAGTTAAAGCTATGGGAGATCTACAACAATGGTCTTTCGGATATGAAGTGTTGGATAGCGAAAATGGTACTTTTACTAAAGACGGAACAGATATAGATGTTAGATACTTAAAAGATGTTCAAGTATGGGAAGTTAGCCCCGTGTTAGTTGGTGCAAATCAAAACACAGAAACTGTATCTGTTAAAGAACAAAATATTGAAGATGAAAATACAGGAACAAGATTTAACGAAGATGTAGATGAGTTGCTTACCAAGTTATCTGCTGTGTTAAAAAGAGCAAAGGCACTTACTGCCTTACGCTTATCAAAAGAAAAAACATTGTCGGAGGGATCTACGGCTGTTTTATCTGAATTGCAGGACAGTATCCAAGAAGTGTATCAAGATATAGATACATTACTTGATGTTGCAGGTGCTGATGATGAAGAAAAAGCAGAAATAGATGACACGACTTTGTTATTAGAAACGGAACAAGTGTTGTTAGAAACATTTGATCCTGAATTGTAGGAGAATAATAATGAGTAAATTAGTAGAACTCAAAAAGGAACTACAAGAGCTAAGAGAAAACACTCTCAACGAATTTAAGGATATAGATAGTACTGGTTTTGACGCTGATACTTCTGAGAATTGGATTAAAAGAAACGAGAGAATGTCTGAACTTACTGAAAAGATTAAAGAAGCGCAGAAGATAGAAAATGAAAAGAAAGAACTCGAAAGTGCTGTTGAAGCAGGGAAAGTAGTAGAGCCAAAAGCAATACATACTGAAAAAGCTGCTTATGAAGCACCTAAAAGTATTGGACAATCATTTCTTGAGTCTGACGCTTATAAATCATATGTAGAAACAGGCATAAAGAATGTTAAATCTGAACTCAAGTGGGACCCAAGAGTAGAAACTAAAACTACTGTTACTGAAACTACTTGGCCTCCTGGCGTTGTCAGAGCACCAAGAATTGAGGAAAGCGCACAATTAGATCCTTATGTAATTCCTAATTTAATAGATACTATTGTTACTGACCAATATCAGTACAAGTATCTTGAGGAAACTACATATACTAATAATGCAGCTCCAACAGCAGAAGGAAGCGCTCTCGGAGAAAATGCTTTAGCATTCACAGAGAGAACAGAAGAAATCAGAAAAATTGGTGCATTTATTCCAATGACTGAGGAACTTCTAGCTGATGTTTCTGCGGCTCAAGGTTACATTGACAGCAGATTAAGGTTTATGGTTAGACAAACAATTTCTGACCAAATCATTGGAGGATCAGGCTCAGGCGTGAACCTCACAGGTATTCTTAACAAGACTGGTATCAATTCCTTTAACTATTCCTCATTTAGTGGAAGTTTAAAGAGAATTGGTCAGCTATTTGAAGCGATTACTGAAATTCAGAAAGACGCTTTTATGCAACCAGACGCAATCGTAATGCACCCATCTGATTGGTATCAAGTTGTTACAGAAGTAAATGCAGTTACAACAAGTGGATCATTAAATCCATTATTTGTAGGCGCAGGTAACTTCAACTCAGCTGTGGCACCAACAATTTGGGGACTTCCTGTTGTAGCTTCAACAGAAATCTCAGCAGGGGATTGCTTAGTTGGAACATTTGGTGGTGGACAAGCTATTCATATAGTCGCAAGACAAGGTATGGAAGTTGCTATGTCTGATAGCCATGATGAGAACTTTGTAAAAGATATTATTGTAATGAAAGCAACTGTACGAATGGGACTTCCTATTTATAGAGCAACAGCTTTCGCTAAAATATCAAACTTCTAAGGATAACTTAGAAATAATTATGACTTTAGTAACTCGTTCAAGCTTTAATGGTAAGGACGAGTTACAGTCAGGAGAAAAAATGATTTTAAAAAAATATGTATGGATAGATGACGCAGGTAAAATCGCTGAAACTACTGATAACAACCTACCTAAAGCGTGGAGAAAAGGAAAACTACTTGGTGTAAAAGGCCATGAAGTATCTGATGTTCAAGCTAAGGAATGGGGTATTGGTAAAAAAGCTAAAGCACCTGCTGAAAATAAAGGGAAGTAATTCCTTATGGCCATTACCAATGGCTACTGCACACTCGCAGAGTTAAAAACCTATCTCGGTTTAAGTGGTAGTGGCCAAGATGACAACTTAGAAAATGCAGTAGATAGTGCAAGTAGAGAAATAGACGGAATATGTGATCGATTTTTTTATCAAACTAGCTCAGACGCAAAATACTTCACACCCGACAATGCTTTATTTATAGATGTACCCGATATATCTAGCCCAAGTGGTTTAGCAGTTTTAATAGATACTTCAGATGATGGAACGCATGATACAACACTTACAATAAACACAGATTTTTATACAAAACCTTTAGACGCAGGAAATGAAGTTGACGGCATTCAATACCAACCAATAACTCAAATTACAATATTAGACACAAGATCTTCTGAAAGGTTTGATCCAACAATAGTTAAACAAATAAAAATAACAGCACAATGGGGCTTCTCAGCAGTTCCTCATGCAATTAAACAAGCCACTCTATTACAAGCTACAAGACTATTTAAAAGAAAAGATAGCCCATTCTCTACTTATGGAAATCCAGAAACAGGTACAGGAGAATTATTTAATAAGTTTGATCCCGACGCTATGAAACTTATTAAAAAATATATTAAAAGAACTTTGTAATGGCTAAACAGCAATTCAAAGTTGAAGTACAGGGTGCTATACAATTAAAAAAAAGACTAGATGAGAAAAAACTATTATATAAACCACTAAGAAATTATTTCAATGTTGTTGGGAAAATAGTTAAGAAACAAGCAAAAACACAGACACCCGAATTTACAGGAAGACTTAAATCCCAAATAAAATATAAAAGAGTAAGGGATAAAGGAAGATTGCCTGGTGGAATAAAAGTGTTTGTTACAACACCTTATGCTTCTTATGTTCATGGATCAATGGATAAAAATTATAAATATAGAGGACTTAAGTATCCACAAGATAAAGATAAATTCAGTAGAACAAAACCTCATTGGCCACCTGCTTCTGCACTTCAGAAATGGGCTGACGCTAAAGGAATACCTGTATTTTTAGTACAAAGATCAATAGCAGAAAAAGGTACTGCGATCATTCCATTTATAAAAATGGGGTATGAACAGACAGAAGTACAACGAAAAATTGCTTTACAACAAGCTAGTAAATCTGTTGAATTAATGTGGAAAAAATCAAGACCTGCAAAGTTGCGTAGATAGAAATGCTAGTATAAATTCATGGCTACATTAACAAGTATAAGAAATGGTATTGGAACTAATCTAGGAAATATAAGTTCGTTAAGTGTTTACAATTATGTTCCCGATAGTATAGAGCCACCAACTGCAATAGTGGGTGTTGTACAGACCTTAGAATATGATACCTCAATGGCTAGAGGTGCTGATACATACACCATACCTGTTTTACTTTATGTCAGTAGAGTAGACGCACAAGACAGTCAAGAAACTTTAGACGCATATTTAGCTAGTAGTGGTGCTTCAAGTGTTAAGGCTCAAATTGAAAGCGATCAAACATTAGATAGTTCGGCACAATCTTGTCGAGTTGTTGAAGCAAATAATTATGGTGTGTATACTGTGAATAACATAGACTATTTAGGCGTAGAATTTGAGGTTGAGGTAATAGCATGAAGTTAAAAGTAAATATTGGTTTTGATGTTAAAGATGAACATTTAGAAGCAGGATCTATTATTGAAGATAATGTAATACCAAAGAAAAGTCTTAAATGGTTAAAAGAGCAAAACATTGTAGAAAAATATGATGAAAAAAAAGAAAAGGAATTGATCCGAGCTAGAGATGAAAAAGGTCATTTTATTGCTGATGATCCTAATACAGAAAAAAATGAAGCTTGGTACGAAAAGAAAGATGAAGAAGAATAATGGCTTTTAAACATGGTAAAGATACTAAAGTATATTTAAACTCAGCTAATTTTAGTACTTATTTTAGTAATGCAGACGCAACAAGAACAGCAGACACGGCTGAGAGTACAACATTTGGAAATTCAAATAAAACTTATGTAGCAGGAGATAAAGACGGGACTGTTTCTTTAGGAGGTTTTTTTGACGCAACAGCAGACGCAACTATTCAGCCACTACTTGGTGGTGCAGACTTAGATTTTGTTATGGGTATTGACGGCTTAGATACAGGCGATAGTTCGACTTTTGGTATTGGTAATTTTACTAATTATGGTGTATCAAGTCCTGTGGGAGATATAGTTGCTACTTCAGTTGATATGCAAAGCGATGACGGAATGTGGAACGGAACTGTATTAACAGCTTCAGCATTTACCACAACAGCAGCTCAAGGATCAGCACAAGATAATACTTCTTCAACTGCAAATGGGTGTGGTGCATTTTTAATAGTAACTTCAGTTAGTGGAACTAGCCCAACAGGAGATGTAAAAATTCAGCATAGTGCAGACAATGTAACTTATGTTGATCTAATAACATTCACACAAGCCACTGCGGCTACAAGTGAAATAAAAAATATTTCTAGTGGAACAACTATTAATCGTTATATAAGGGTGTATAATACAATCGGAGGTAGTTCAACACCGACAATAAACGCTATTGTAGGTTTTGGACGAAATAATTAAGGAGAGACTATATGGCATTTGTACATGGTAAAAATTCAGTATTTAAACTTGATAATTCAGGTGGATCACTTACTGATATATCAACATATGTAAATAATGTAGACTTCCCTGAAACTGCTGATGTGGCTGAAACAAGTACTCTTGGATCAAGCAATAAATCATTCGTGGTAGGTCTTAAAGACGCTACTATCGGATTAGCTGGTCTATGGGACGCAACTGCTGACGCTATCTTTGGTGCAGTAGTAGGACAAACAGCAACTCTATCGTTTGAATATTCCCCCGAGGGAACAGCAAGTGGTAAGGTAAAATACACAGGCGAGGCAATATTGACAAATTATGCAATATCAAGTCCTGTTGGAGATGTTGTTGGGTACTCTGCTGACCTACAAGTTTCAGGTGCAGTTACTCGCGGTACACATTAAATTTAATTCCTACTAAACTTAAATTAAGTTAACTAGGAGATTGAATTGAAAAAATTAAAATTAGAGGATATAAAAGGACTTCCTAATGTTCCTACTAAAATCTATGAGATAGAAGAATGGGGATTTTCTGTTGAGCTTCAAGGGATAAGCAAAGCTAAACAAATTGAATTAGGTAGAATTGTTGACGCTAATAACACAGACGCATTTGACTATCAAAAAGAATTATTAAAGGCTTGTATTATTGATCCCGAATTATCTGATGAAGATATAGATGAACTGTATAAGAAAGATAGTAAAATAATTGATAATATTTTCTTAGAAATAAATACTCTTAATGGTGTTGGAGGTTCTGCTAACGCAGATCAATTTCAAGACTAATCACGATCTAGGTTTTCAATATAGACTAGCAAGAGACTTAGGCATGACTGTTGCAGAATTAACGACTACAATGAGTTCATTGGAATATAATAATTGGATAGCTTATTATATTTGGGAGAAAAATATGACTGATGAAAATGTAGCAATGGCTCAAGCAGAAGCTAAAAAGAATAGGAATAAATAATGGCTAGTTCTGATGTAGTTTTAAATATAGTTACTCGTGGAGCCCAACTTGCTAAACAACAATTAAATACTCTAGGTAATGCTTCAAAAGGATCAGCAGGAAAACTAGCTCAATTAGGTAAATTCGCAAAAATTGCAGGTGTTGCTATCGGTGTTGCTTTAGCTAAAGGATTATCTGTTGCTGTTGGCGAGTATATTAAATTTAATGACAAAATGGTGCAATCACTTGCAATTATGCAGACAAGTGTTTCAGAACAAAAAGCAATGGCTCAAACAGCAAGAGATGTTGCTTCAGTAACAGCAGTTTCAGCCGAACAATCAGCAGAAGCATATTTCTTCTTAGCTTCAGCAGGTTTAAATGCTCAACAATCAATAGCAGCTTTACCACAAGTAGCAAAATTCGCACAAGCAGGTATGTTTGATATGGCTACTGCAACAGATTTAGCAACAGACGCACAATCAGCATTAGGTTTGACTGTATCAGACGCAGGAGAAAACTTAGCTAATTTAACAAGAGTTACTGATGTTTTAGTAAAAGCAAATACATTAGCCAACGCTTCTGTTCAACAATTCTCTGAAGCACTAACTACAAAATCGGGTGCAGCTTTGAAAGTAGTAAATAAAGACATAGAAGAGGGTGTTGCTGTATTAGCGGCTTTCGCTGATAGAGGTGTAAAAGGTGCAGAGGCAGGAGATAAATTAAACCAAGTTCTGAGAGACATACCAAGAGCAACAGCTAAAAATAAGAGTGAATTTGCGGCTCTTGGCTTAGAAATGTTTGACGCAGAAGGGAATATGAGAAATGTAGCAGACATTATTGAAGAATTAGACTCAGTTCTTGGACCTATGTCTGACGAAATGAAAGCTGCTACTTTAGATCAATTAGGACTTAATCGTGGTGTTGCTGACGCTGTAAAAATATTAAGTGGTGCAGGTGATCAAATAAGAAATTATGAAAAAGCTTTAAGAGATAGTGCAGGTGTTACAGAAGAAGTTGCTGATAATCAATTAGAGAGTTTAAAAGCACAATTAGGACTAGCGAAAGATAAATTTATTGATCTCGGTTTAGCGATTATTGAAGAATACGAGCCTGCTATGTTAGACGCAATAAAATCAACCAATGCCTTTTTAGATGTATTAAGTGGTAGAGCACCTGATGATATTAAAGACTTACTAAGAGGTTTTGACGGACTGTTTAAGGTTTTAAGTTACTTAAATCCTGCTTTTAAACGAGGAACAAGTTTTGTAAGTGCTTATGAAGAGGCCCAAGCAAATATAAAAAGAGCAAATTTTGGAAAGTCTTATGTTGATATTGATCAAGCATTACACGACTTTAATATAACACAAACAGATGCAAGGAGAAATGCTGAAAGATTAGAAGTTGAATGGGCTCTATCTAAGACAACAGTTGATGGTTTAACTGAGTCTATTGAAGAATTAGATGAAGCTGAAGAAGCTTTAAATAAAGAACGCAAAGAAAAAGCATTACCTACTTTAAGCAGAGTTATAAATGCTATGCAGGCTATTAAAGATATTAACGAAAGTATTGCAGACTTAGAAACAGCAAGAAATAAAATATTAACTAAAAAAATTGAAGCAGAAACAAAAGTAACAAAGGCAGAAGAAAAAGTACTTGAAGCAGAAACAGCTTTAAATAAACAAAAAGAAATTTCTAAAAAAGTAACTTTAGAAGAAGAAATTGCAATATTAAGACAAGAAGAAGCTGTAAGGAAATTAACAGAACAAGAAGATAGAAATACACTTCAAGAGAAAGAACTTGAATTAGCTAAAAGAAAATTAGAAGAAATAAGATTAGCGAGTACATCTGCAACACGAGAGGAAATAAGAGCCCAACAAGATTTAGAGAGAGCACAAGATGATGTGTTAAAGGCAGAAGAAGCCTTAAAACAAGCAACTTTGGAACTTGCAGAGGCTCAAAGAGAATTAAATGAAGCTACTGCCGATACACCTCAAAACCTTATGGAAATGGCTTTAGCTAAAAAAGAATTAGATGACGCACTTGCAGAACAAAAGGATTTAAAATCTTTCACTACTGCAATTCAGCAAATGGTAGAACTTGGGTTAGGTAGTTTTGATGACTTAGTAAAGGGATATTATGCTACGCTTAACGCTATTAGAGGTGGAACAAGTGGAACACCACCAATAACACCGAGTAGTGTTGCAACAAGTGAAACTTTTAGTGAGGACGGATCTATTGATCCCTCTAAGGTTTCAAGTCCTGTTGGTCGTGGAATAGGAACAATGGACTCTAGTGGTGTGATCACAAATACTAATAATTCTATCGTTGTAAATGTTGGTGGTGCTTTATCTAGCAGTAATGAAATTTCAGACGCTGTTGCTAATGCAATGATACAAGCTCAAAAGCGTGGTATTAAGGTCTTAATTTAATGTCAGTTGCGTTTGATAGTGATGTAACTCTTACTGTTGAAATAGGATTTGATAGTGAGCCATTTGATAGTTCAATTACCTTTACAGATGTATCTGCTTATGTAAGAGGAATAAATATAAGGCGTGGTAGATCAAATGAAATGGGGCAATTCGTAGCAGGATCTTGTGAACTTTTATTAAGTAACGCTGATAATAGATTTAATCCAACTCAAACTACATTTTATTATGATAGTGCAAATGCTAGAACTAAAATACAACCATTAAAACCTGTAAGAGTTCGTGCAGTTCATGACAGCAGTACTTATGATCTATATTATGGCTTTTTAGATCAAATACCTGTAAGTTATCCTGCTTTGGGGGCAGATAGTGTTGTAACATTTAGATCGATAGACGCTTTTAAAATATTTCAAAGTCAAACAATTCAATCAGTTGGTTGGAAAATAGGACAAGCAGGATTTTCAGAGATTGGAAGTTCTACAAGACTTGGTTATGATGACGCAACAGAATTGACATCAGTAAGACTAACTCGTTTATTAAATTCTATTGGCTTCCCTAGTTCTTTAAGAACAATCAACACAGGAACAATGAACATACAACAACAAGCTCTAACTACAAATCTATTGGCGGCTATGAGAGAATGTGAAGTAGCAGAAAATGCTCAATTTTTTATGGGACCAGACGGAAAAGCTACTTTTAGAAATAGAGATTATAAGCTAAGTAATACTAAAGCGATCAATGTTCAAGCGACTTTTGATAATTCGGGTAGCAATTTACCATATACTGATGTTGTTACTTCTTTTGATACAAACGAAGTATTAAATGTTTATGAGTGGACAAGAACAGGAGGAAGTGCTCAATATGTAGCAGACGCTGATAGTGTTAATAGATATACAGCTAAAACTTCAACACAAACAACTAAAAACACTTCAGACGGAAATGTGAAGTCTATTATAGATCAAAAATTAAGTGAAACTGCACTTCCTATTGAGAGAATTGATACATTAACTATAAATCCTAGAGAAGATACTTCTTTATGGGCAAAGGTATTAGGACTTGGATTTGGGGATAGAGTAAAAGTAAATGTAACTAATCCAAATGGATCAACTTTTACTGATGAGGTATGGATAGAAAGTATTAATCATGACATTAGAAGTGGTAGCCAAACTTGGAACTATTCACTTACTTTAAGTCCTGCGGGATCATCAGGTTGGGTAATGGGACAAGCAAAAATTGGCGAGGGTACTCGTTTCGCTTATACTTAGTGCTAAGATGAAAGAAACAGTTTAATTAATGGAGAATAAATATGCCTAGTGGTTATAAAGTATGGACAACAGGAGACTTAGTTTCTGCTTCTGATTTTAATAATTATGTACAAGAGCAAGTAATAATGACTTTCGCTAATTCAACTGCTAGAGATAGTGCAGTAAGTAGCCCAGAAGAAGGCATGTTCTGTTATTTAGCAGATACAAATGTACTTCAATTTTATAATGGATCATCTTGGGCTTCTTATATAGGCGACGGCGATATAACAGGTGTAACTATAACAACAAGTGCTACTTCGGGTTTATCGGGTGGTGCAACAGCAACTTCGGGAGCATTTTCTTCTACTTTATTAGTAGCACCTACATTAGCGACTTCAGCAACAGTGGCTAGTGGAGATGTTATTTTAATGGCTGATGTAGATGATAGTAATAATTTAAAGAAAACAACAGCAGGGGACATCGCAGGATTAGCAGGTGGTGTTTCATTAGGTTTAGTAATAGCGCTAAGTTAGGAAAGGAAATAATATGGCCGATACATTACATTCAGTACAAGGTGTTTTAGGAACAGGTAGCACAGCTATTTTAGACGCAGTAGCTTCTAGCACAACTGAAACAGTTATAGGTTTAACTTTATCTAATATAAGTGGATCTAGTGCAGATGTTACAGTTGATCTTAGTATTACCAAATCGGGTGGATCATTAAGAAAAATTTTAAATGATGTTTCACTTCCATTTGGAACTACGATCACAATGTCAACTAAACTTGTATTAGAAACAGGCGACACTATGCAAGGACTTGCAAGTGCAGCTTCAAGTGTGGATTTTAATTTAGCTTATTTGAAACAAACCTAAAGGGGTAATTTATGTCCTATATAGGTACACAACCAAATAATGTAAAAAAGAATATTGGTTTATATAATCCAAATGATATTACTGCTTTAACCAAAGATGGTAATTGGGGTGGCTCTTTAGAGTTAATAGCAGAAGCAAACCATTCTGGAGATGTTAGTAATATTGACTTTACTTCTATTAAGGAAACAGAATATGATGTTCACTTTTTGCAAATAAGAAGATTTGGCTTTGAAGTTGGTATTGGTCGGATAGGCATTCAACTAAGAGAGGCAGGAACTTGGGAAACAGCAGGGGTATATGATTATGCTATTGAATATCTTGAAGCACCTGCAGCACAAGGAGAACAAAGACAACAAAACTATGAATATATGCAAATAGAATTTCAAAACTCAAATGCAGGAGAATTTAATGCAAATGTTTATTTATATGGTTTAGGTATTGGCTCTAAATATAAAACTATGAGTTATAACGAAATTATGATTGCTTCAGGAACAGCATTTACATCTTATAGATTTGGTGGTGGCTCTCTACCACAAGCAAGTGTTGTTGACGGAATAAGAATTATGAGAAGTGGTAGCAATGATTTTACTTCTTTTAATATAAAACTTTATGGAATTAAACAGCTATGAGTAATTTAAGATTGATTGATGAAACTAAGGTTACTTCTAGTGTTAGCTCTATTAATATAACAGATGTATTTTCTTCAGACTTTGATATTTATAGAATTACTTGCACAGATTTATCACTTACAGGAACAACTTATGTTGATGTGAATATGAGATTAATTAATTCAGCAGGAAGTGTTATTTCTTCTTCAAGCTACACCTATGGCTATAGACTAATGCTATCGTGGTTAGCTTATGTAGATACTACCTCAGCAAGTAATAGTGTTATTTATAGAGCTTTTAGTGAAACAACAGACCAATCGCCTGAAGTTGCAGGGTCATCATTTTGGGTGTTTAATCCATTTAATTCAAGTCAATATACACAACTACTTATACAAAATTCTCAAGCGTATGGTGGAAGTTACCATACAAATATGCACGGTGGGGCAGTTTTAAAAGTAAATACAAGTATTACAGGTTTTCAAGCAATAGAAAGTGATAGCTCACGACCTTTAGCTAGTGGAACATTTAGGACTTATGGATTGGCAGTTGATAAATAATGGCAGGAAGTTTAGTCCAAGTTGACCATTTTGAAATATCAAGTGCAGTATCTACTGTAACTCTAGGTGGTGGCTCTAGTGGTAGCTCATCTTATAATTTTGCAATAAATACAGATGATATTTATTTAGTTACTTATAGAAATGTTTATATGAGTAATGACGGTGCAGTTCCAAATATAAGATTAACAGTTAGTGGAACTGCTGATAGTAATGCTAATTATGATAGTGCGAGAATGAATATTTATATGCACACTTCTCATTATGACATTGCTAATCAAAATATAACTTATTTTTCATCGTTAAGCAGAGGAACTACTGTTAATGAAAGTTCACAAGGTCAGATATATTTATACGACTTTAATAGTTCAAGCCAATACTCATATATACTTTTGGAAGAAGTTGTAGCTACTGAAACACCTGAATATGTATCTGTTTATGGTGGTGGTATTTTAACCACTAGCCAAACAACAGACGGAATACAATGGGTAGCAAATAGTGGAAATATTGCTAATGGTGAATTTACGCTGTACAGGTGTGTGTAATTATGAGTGAATATGGATATATACCTGAAAGCCCTGCTCAAAGTTGGGGATCTAATAAAGGAATATTTACACCTAATGATATTTATGATCTAACACGATCAGATAAATATACACAGTATGGACAATTAGAATTAATACAAACTCAGTCAGTTTCAAGTGCTGTATGTGATTTCACTTCTTTAGGGGATTATGACATTCACTTTTTTACTTTTCAAGATGTAGAAGTAACAACACAAACAGAATTTGGATATAGATTATCAGATGACGGTGGAACAAGTTTTGAAACAGGTTATCAGTTTGCTAATCAAAGAGGTTTTGCAGACGGAAGTTTTGCAGAAAGAAAAAGTGAGGCACAAGATAGTGTAAGACTAGCAGGGGACTTAACAACTGATAGTTCGTCTAGGTGTACAGGTTATCTTTATTTATATAATGCACTAGACAGCACTAAATATACTTTCGGCACAATGCATTGCAGTTTTACTTATAATCCAACAGCAGGATTTGAATATGGCTCATCAGTTTATGCAACTAACTCATCAATTAATGGAATAAGATTTGGCGAGGGAACTACTGTTTCAGCAGTAACCTCAGCGACCATTTCAGCTTATGGAATAAAGGCGTATTAATAATGGCTACTAATTTAGAATTTATAAATCAAACAACAGCAAGTTCAGTATCTTCATTAGATATTACTGATGTCTTTACTGCTAAATATGACCATTATCAAGTACATGTTTCATTAGATACAGACGGTGCAGGATATTTTGAGATAAGATTACTTCAAGCAGATGACAGTTTAGCCAATGATAGTAAATATGATATATGCAGTTGGGATTTGAAAAGTGATAATTCTTTTGCTAAATATTCTTTTGTAAACCAAGACGGTGGTGTAGGTTGGCGAGGAATAGGTGGATATGTTGATGACGGCGACGGATATGGAATTACTTTAAATATATTCAATCCATTCGCTAATGATAAATATACATTCGGACTAGCACAAAGTGGCTCAATAAGTGCCTCTAAATTATTTGGAACTAAAGCTATGGGCGTTTATAACAGCGTACAAAGTCTAGGTGGATATAGAGTTATTTGTTCAGGAAGTCCAACACTAAATTATGTAGTAGCTACAACTTATGGGGTATTGTAATGGCTGGTGCTTTAATTTTAGTAGATCAATTTACAATAAGTTCGCCTGTATCAGCAGTTACTATTGGTGGTGGATCTAGTGGAAGTTCATCTTATAACTTCGCAATAGATAGCACTTATGATGTTTACCAACTTGTATATAACAATGTAACCACTTCAACAGATGGAAGAAATGTTGCAGTAAGAGTAACCAAGAGTGGAACTGCTGACGCTACTGCTAATTATGATTATGCTTATAATGTTTTAACTTCAGCAGGGGTTAGTAATGCTAATTTTCAAAATGAAGATGAGTGGACTTATATGTTTGTAGATAATGTTGGTACAGGTACAAGTGAAATAGCTCAGGGAATTTCTTATCTGTTTAACTTTTCTGACGCTAGTGGTTATTCTTTTGTTACTGCTGAAATGGTAGAAGTAAACTTAACACCTACTACTAAAGCTAATGTAGGAAGTGGTGTACATACAGTAAAGACTGTTAGTGACGGATTATATTTCTTTGATGACGCAGGGGGAAACATAGCTAGTGGAGAATTTAAACTTTACGGACTACGAAAATAAATGCTAAGATAAGGAAAGGAGAAATATTATGGCTATAAAAACTATTGCACAATTTAGAACTGAAGCAACTTCTGAAATAGAAAGTGAAAAACCTTTGTATGCCCAAGTCAATAATGAAAGACGAGAGTTTAC
>VMHT01024649.1_pt1 | contig 34844 bp, 58 predicted proteins | sample 4693611 | NCBI WGS metagenome assembly VMHT01 (sample SAMN12280063, study PRJNA550983) | marine metagenome | isolation source: seawater sampled from same location over 5 years 0.02-0.2 micron viral filtrate | place: USA: collected off the coast of southern California halfway between the port... ...
AAAAAGAAAGGGGCTACTCAACAAAGCTTAAAGCATGGACGCATCCATCGTTGGTATGACTAAGTATCAACTTCAACTGTATCAACTCTATCAACTTGTGGAAGGTGTGGAAGGTGTGGAAGGTTTTGATGGGTAAGTAAAAGCCTGTTTATTTACCAAGTCAAAAGCGTCCGAGTAATTAGTATACAATCAGAAGTAAAGTGTCCGGCTATTTATATAAGGAGGCAAAGTGACGTAACGTAACAATAGATTATTAATTATTAACACTGCATACTAGCAGTTGTTAACCCACTGTCCAGAAAGGAGAACATCATGGACAACAAAACTAAACTATCATCAATGCTTAACTGCATGAAGGTCGTTAAGAATTTTGCAAATGATCGGCAGGATTACTTAAACAATCTTGAATATTATTCATCAAATATTGAAGTTGAGTTTTCTGACTTCGATGACCCTAACACTGTTGCTAGGGTTAGGGTCTTCACACGTTCTTTCACTGATGAAGAAATAAATTACCAATCATTTCATCTTAGAAAAGATAACTTTGCAGATGATGTTTCAAGGCTTGATGAATACATTAAGTCATTGCCAAATCTGAAGTCAGCAAAACAAGCCGTCTTAATGAGGCAGCTTGAAGCAGTAAGAGAAACCTCGGATGATCTTAACTTAGACTTCTCAGCAGCAATCACAGAGATAATAGAATCTCTATCCTCTAACATCTTAGAAGCCCCGAAGGGAGATGTCGCATGACATTCATGAAACCTATCAACGATTGGAACTTCCCAATCAAGATGATGCCAACGCCTAACGCTGTAACTGGTGAGCCTGTACCCAATTCGGTACAGGTGATCCGCACTGACACTGATGAAGTGATGGGTGTTCACGGCAGTAAATACAAACCTGTTAGCCATGACTTAGCTGTTGAATCTATACTTGATGCAGCCAAAGCAGCTAACATTAGTTCAGACTTCAAAACTAAGATCGAAGTCTATGAAGGTGGTCGCAAGCTAAGAGCTAGGATCATATGGCCTGATGTAACTGTCGAGCCAGAGGTCGGAGACTATGTGCGATACGAAGCGCTAGCAACCAACAGTCTTGATGGTAGTTGGTCGTTTGCTCAATGGAGTCAAGGCAATCGTTTATGGTGTAAGAATGGTTGCACTACTGCTGACATCTCAGCTTATTCTAAATATAAACACACACGATCCATTAACGTAGAGGGATCGGCTATCAAGATTGCCAATGGCATGTCTGCCTTCAAAGAACAGAAAGGCATATGGCAATCTTACATGGGTGTGAAGATCAGCAATGACCAAGCAGAAAGTTTCTTCAAAAAGCACCTCTGCAAAATGCACACTCGCCAAGCCAACATCACCAAGACCAACGAGCGTCAACTAGAAAACCTTCTCGGTCTATGGGGTGACGAGCGAGGGCATCTCGGCCCGAACAAGTGGGCTTTATATAATACCCTAACCCATTGGGCGACACACACTCAGGATATGCGCAGCCCTCATACAGCGCGTCATAACCGTGAGGCAATCATCACCAGTGCAATGCGTTCAAGCACATGGAAGGAGCTAGCGTGAAGCAGCAATGGATTATGGTGATGTCAAAAGCACCTTTCCAAAAAGAGTTTGGAATGGACAAAGGTTTTAGCATTACTCAATTGGGCGCAAAAACGGCAATGGAAAAAGCTCAATCCTACATCGAAGAACAGTCCAACACGTTCAGAGATTTTGAATTCTTTTTACAAGGAGGAGAATGGTAACATGAAAGTTACGCGAGGACATTTTGAATACATAGCGGATCACCTAGCGCCGCTTGTATCATCACCAATCGTAATCGAAAAGATTGCTGATGACCTTGAGTTACTTAACGATAAGTTTGATCGTAAAAAGTTTCTCGCAAGAGCTATCGCTAAATGGGAGCAGAAAAATCTGCCACCAATTATTGATGACGAAATCCCATATTAAAAGGAGAACCAAAATGGGAATGAAAATTATACGTGGACTTGAAATGCCAAAGCTAAGAAGCGATGGCATGAAGAAAGTTATTGACTTAATGCAAGTTGGTGACGCTGTTAAAGCAGAGTCAAAATATCAAGCAACTTACATCAGAAAGCTAATGCTTCAAAATGGCTTTACCGCATCTCAACGAACAATAAGTAATGACGTTTATGTGTGGAGAACAGGCTAATGATTGGCATTGTTCGCAACGATTGCATCCATGATCCAGATGCAGCAACAGCAAAGCAATACTACCGCATGGGTCAATTGCTTTATGAGTGTACGTTTCTAAATCCTCATTCAGTTGTTCAGCTACCAGAGTTTTCTTTGCCTATCTCAAAAGATACAGCATCAGATTATATCGCTGAACTGTTAGAAACTAAGAACGCTTTGCGCATAGAATGGATTAAAAACAATCCAAGCGCAGTGCCACCTTGGATGAGGGAAGGAGAGATCAGTGACAAAGACTGATATTGAGCAAGCCATTGAGCGTGAGAGAAAGGAATACAATGACTTGCTCAAACAATATGGCTCTGGTGTAAGGCCAAGTTGGGTATCAGCCGAGCTAGCCCACATCGGGATCAACATACAAGGGTATAGACTTCAGCTAAAAGAACAGGAGGTTGACTTCTAGCTGCGTCTATGCAGTAAGTGCGGTATGAAATCGTACTTACAAACCGTAATAGATTGTTCAACGGAGTATAATATTCCGTTGAGCAAAGCTTTCCAAAGGGCGCAAATCCCCACATCAACATACTATCGCACGATCAATGGAGCGACAGAGCTAAGGTACGAGACAGCTGCAAAGGTATTCAATGCCATCGAAGAGCTTCACTCGATTCAACAAGCCCGTGACTATACCCAGAGACTACGAGAAACTAATCAAGATGTTAATCGACGCTCGGTTCGAGCAAGGTTTAAGCCAAGAATCGCTAGCCTATAACATCGGGTGTACGTCATCACTGATCCACAAGTGGGAATCTCACAAGAGAATCCCATCTGGTTTTATGCTGATGTGTTGGTTGGACGCATTAGAATATGACATCAAAGTCCAAAAGAGGTAATGCAATAACTTGCATTGCTTGTGAAACAGTAACGAATTGGTTCGTTGCTATATGCAAAAACAATAGCGCAGCCACTTATCAAAAGCATTGGTACGTCTGCCTTAATTGTTATGAGGAAGACAGATGGCAAACCGTAACAAAAACAAAGGAACTTACCACGAAAAGTGGTTCGTCAACTGGCTCAACGAAATCAAAGCGCCGATCAAAGCGAAGAGGCAACCCCTCTCAGGCAGCTTGGGAGGAGAGTATAGCGGAGACATCAAGCTCGAAGTCTTCGGACGAGAAATGGTAGGAGAGGTTAAGTATAGGGACAAGTCCAACTTCCCTAGTCCCTTCTCAGTATTAGATAGGCGAGACATTGCCTTCTATAAAAGACGGACAGGCAGTCCGCAAACGCTAGTCATTATGTCTGGCGATGAGTTCAAACAGCTAATGGAGAAAGCTAATGGAAACGCAAAACAAAATGATAAAGGCTCACCTTAAAAAAGGTTTGAGATTAACTTCACTTGAAGCGCTAGAATTATTTGGCTGCTTTAGATTGTCGGCAAGAATATCTGAATTAAAAACATCAGGCTTTAATGTCGAGAAAGTAATGATCGACTTGCCAAATGGCAAACGCATAGCAGAGTATTATATGCCATGAAGAAACCAACTAGCATCGGCAAGTATGTCGAAGGCAATGTGTGGGATGCACACGTTAGCAAGGCAACAAGCTCACCTCATTACGCTAAAGAATACAAGCGTACAAATTATGTTCTCGACGAATACGAGGTAATGGCTCGACGCATCAAAAACGGAGAGCCAATTGGCGAGAAGTATCTAACAGGCAAGCAGAAAGAAAGGCTGCTAGAATTTACAGACTTAACTGAAGCTGACTTCAAAAAATATCTTGCGTAGTCTGCACATATGCAGTAGTCTAACCACTGTACCAGAAGGAGAAAATCATGAAACGAACTGGCTTTATAGGCGGGTCTGACTGTGTAAAAATTATGCAGGGTGACTGGCCTGAGCTATGGCAAATCAAAACAGGTCGAGCAGAACCGCCTGACCTGTCTAAAAATTTAGCTGTGCAAATGGGCATACACACTGAGGACTTTAATCTTGACTGGTTCGAGACTGAGTATGACTGTGTGCTGTCGGATCATCAGTGCGAGTATGAAGATACCATTGGGTCTGTCCCTGTGAAGGGTACAATAGATGCAATGTTTGGTGATGCTGTTGTCGAGGCAAAGCACACTAACTCATACAACACTATGGAAAAAGTTATCCAATACTACATGCCGCAGATACAATTGTACTGTCGGTTGGTAGGAGCGCCAGATGCTTATCTGTCTGTAATCTTTGGTAACAATAAATGGGAGTCAACTGTTGTCTCATATGACTACTCGTATTTCAATTCTATGTGGGCAGTGGTGTCAGATTTCTGGGATCACGTTGTACGCGACAAAGAGCCGTTTGATTTTTCAACGCCAAATGTCTCAACCAACTCCATTCAGGTGGACAACATGGTCATACGAGATGCCTCAACAAGCAACGAGTTCGTCAGCACAGCAGCCACATACACCCAAGGGCTTGAGCAAGACAAAGTATTCCAGAACGCAAAGAAGTCTCTCAAAGAAATGGTCGCCCCAAATGAGAGAGAAGTTTACTGTGATTTCCTCACAGTCAGACGAGACAAGCGAGGGGCATTAAGAATTACTAAACGAAATGGAGAAGTGAAATGACTATGGAAATATGGGATAGGCTTTCAAAGTCTGATCCAAGATACCTTAAGAAGGTCAGCTTTGGAGCGCGTAGCTTCACAGCTATTGACCCACAATATCAAGTCAGAATGATGACCGAGGAGTTTGGCCCTGTCGGTGACGGATGGGGTTGGCACAGTGAAACACAAATCGTCAACGTCAGTAACGGAGATAGCGCAGTGCTTGCTCATGTCTCTGTCTGGCATGGCAATCCATCAAATGTATTTGGGCCATTCACTGGCTGTCGTAAGTTCTTTGATTCAGTCAAGGGACGGATGGCAGAAGATGCCCCCAAGATGGCTGTCACTGATGGTTTGACTAAAGCCCTGTCACACGTTGGTTGTAATGCTGACGTCTTCTTAGGAGAAATGGATGGCAATAAGTATGCCGCAGACAGTGGCGGCTCATCCAACAATGGATGGTAATCTTGTGAAGAGGGGCGTTCTCCTGCCTCTGGACTGACCGTACAAGGGGCGGCGCGGTAGAACTCTTCACTAAGAGCCGCCCCACAACTACTAACTAGGAGCCAAAAGCATGGCAGAATATGACGACACAAACCGAGGCGCAGCCTTCACACCTTTCCCTACACAGAAGATGATCTTGCAGGGCAAGGTAAATGTTGACGGCAATGACAATAAGATTGTCTTGGTTTCAGACGAAACGCGAGACGGCAGAAAGATTGTTGAGGTCTTTCAAAAAGTTGGCGTTCTATTTGAGAATGATAAGAAAGGCAACGAAGCAGCGCCCGATTACTCTGGCCCAATAAAACAGGTAGTCGAATCTCCACTTGAGAAACGCATTGCAGGGTGGCGCAGGATGAAAGACGGCAAGCCTTATATGTCCTTCAACGTCAGCGACAAGCAAGGTGGCACTGAGGAAAGAAAGATTCCTGATCCATCAAAACCCTTGCCAGAAGATGACATTCCGTTCTAGGATAAATCATTATACCCAGTGAGTCTGCCTCAATACTCACAGACTTGGGCGCTCTTCGGAGCGTCCTTTTTTTTCTAAGGAGATATCATGGAAACATGGCAGGAGATAAAAGCTAGACATCAGCGAGAGAAGATCGAACTCGCTCAAAGCTTTGCTGCTAATTACACAATGAAAGACGCAGCTAAGATACTGAGATGTGATGAGCCTGTGCTTCGACGGTTTGCGCACCACTACAATATAAAATTTTTAAGAGCAAGGTGGCCTGATAAAGTGTGAAGCGGCAGTTCATATAAAGTTTAACAGGCAGGTAAACGATACAAAAAGTTTGGGTTTCTGAGAGAGCCGCCTCACAAATCCATTAAACAAAACAAAGGAGAGCAAGTCAAGTGACACAACTAGAAAAGATGATGATCTATGCAAAAGTAGAGAACGCAAGGATGCTCTCTCGCATAGGTGGGAGCAACGCTATCGCGGGGATGAAAGGCAGGGACGGAGGATACAAGGGAGGTAGGCCAAGTAAAAAGCAAGAGCTTTCTAAGAAGGCAGAAAAAATATTACTCTGCATAAAGTCCGATATGAATGTCCGCGCCATAGCGCAAGTCGTTGGCACTTCGCATCAAGCAGTCAGCCAAATCATTAGTAGATATAATCTAAAGGAGTTGGCAAATGAACAATCTTAGCTTTGCCTTCATTGCCTTCTTGCCGTTCACTGACTGGCAAGACTGTCAAGAATTTGTAAGATTCCATGACCTGCATGGATTCCACGATCAGTGTGTTGGCGTAGATACAAACGGCAACCGAACTAACTACGATCAGGAACAAAAGCTTGCACCAGACTGGTCGCTCAGACCAAAAGCAAGACCTACATTAATTCAAAATGAGGCCCATCAATAAAGGGACGGCGACCTTGGGAGCGGCGTAAATCTATATAAGAGTTCATCGCCTCTTCCATTGTACCTTCCCACTCCATTACATTTGGAACAGACCAAGCAGCACCCCAACGCAATTGAACAGAGTGAGCTAACGCACCCTTCTTCATTGCATCAGCAATGTTATCATAGAGAGGCAGTGACCAATCCACATTGCCACCAACATAAGCAAAGAGATCAACAGCATGACAGAAGCCATCGTCTTGACGCAAGTGTTTGCTCTTCATAGTTTGTGATGCGCCCTTGGCGACAAGAGCAGCCTGCTCTTCTTCGGTTCTCAAACCAATTCCAACACCAAAGTCTACATCAGTTACGTCAATCGCAGCCTTCACCACCTTGACCAGATCAGGGTGAACACCACGAAGGCGAGACAAACTTCTATCTGATAACTTGAATGACATCTTACTTCCTTCCAAAGAATTTAGTTGCTGATCTAACACCAAAGCTTGCAGCTACAATAACACCGAGCGTGTACTGATACCAGTCAGGCATAGTTTCTAAAGCAGTGAAGCCATTAGCAACAATGTCCCTGCCAGTATCACCAAGAAACACAAGCACCAATGGAATACTAAATAGAATTGTTAGCCACTCATCCTTCCAAGATGTCTGAGAACCTTGAGCCATGATCCGTTCCCAATCAGCAACAGATGTTTCTTTACTAAGCATTATCTTAGCCTTGGCTTCTGCTTCAGTTAGCTTCAGCTTGGCTTCAGCAGCTTGCTTGTCTGTCTTACCTTTTAACCACCCTCCTGCAAGCTCTGTAAGAGGGCCTATAAGCGCTTGTATCATTTCGGTGACTCCTTGCTCATCCAGATTCCAAAGCAGCCTGTGAGCGCCCCCATACAGACAGATACCAAACCTGATTGCTGTATGGTGGGGTCAGGCAATGACATATACCAGTGTACAGATTGATATGTCAGAATGGTGACGGCTAGCATCATAAGTCGGGGAACAATCTTCCAGTCATCTACAGTAGTGTGGGCCATGATAAACCTCCGTTAAATCTTACCCTGTGATGCAAGCAAAACAACAACAGCAAAACCAATAATCAAAGTAAAGATTACTCCAACGCTGCCCCAAATAACAACAGCCTCGAACCTTTCAGCTTTTAATCTTGCTTGCTCTTCTTCTCTTTCTTTTCTTTCTCTGCGTACCCTAGCTCTGATAGCAATCAATTCCTGCCAAGCACTATAACCTCGCAAGTGAATGATAAGCTCACGAAGTTCATCCTCTGCATCCTTTGCCTTTTGCAAAGCAACAAAGGTTTCCATTGCGTTTTCGTCTTCACTGCCAAACGCGCTGCTTTTTTTCTTATTATGTTTATTGCGCAGATCATCGACGCCATCGAAGAACTCACCAATCTGCTTGGTGACGTTTACTAATTCCTGACCTGCGGAAACAGCGGCCTTTATTGCGGCGAACGCTGTTAAAGGATCAATCATTAGCCTGTCATTGTCATCCGCAAAAGAAGCACAATTATAAATGCGCTACTGCCAATTAGAATAGCTTCTATTCTTTTGACGCGGTTAAACAAATCCTTAAACTGTATGTCCATTTCAGTTTTCATAGCAATAATCTGCTTTTCTATCTTGTCGATACGCTGATGCGCTGATGCTACAGTTTGTTTGGTCATGCTATATCATCCACAACTTCTATTTCTATGTAGTTACTATTAGGAAAAGTCTGAACACCACCCGCAGCAAAGGTAACTTGGAACTCGCCTTCGTAGCTACCAACGGTTGCTGTGTCTGAGCCTGACCAAGTGTAACTAACCTCACCTGTTGTTGCGTCACTAATAGCAGCCGAATCATTTACTGTGGTAGAGCTTGCTCCAGACTTCCGCATCTTAAAAGATACAGCCGCACCTGATAAAGTCGGCACACTTCCATCGCTATTTATTAACGTGGCAGATAAGATGGGCCTTGTGTCATTTTGTTTTATGTAGAATGTCATCACGCATCTCCTAATTATATCTACAACAATCTAAGCAGCATTGGCAAACACTATATCGTCGTGAATAATTATGTCATTGTGATCTACATTTACTACAGCCATAGATTCACTGCCAAAAATAACTACGCTATTGGGGCTTGCGTCTACCATAGCTTGAGCCGCACCATCAACAATAACTATATCATTTGCGCCATCATCAGCCCTTGAAGCTTCAGATGGGACAACAAATAAAACAATCTGACCTGTTAAAGTAAATGAACCATTTGAGGCCGTTATTTCTTTGCCAAGGCCAATGCTTGCGCTTTGACCAGTAAGTACAAATGAACCAACACCACCTGATGTTACTCGTCTATCTCCACTCTCCGTAATTCGAGTGTTTAAATCTTCAGTAATCCGATCATCTGTATCAAGTGAAAGCACTAACGTTTTTTTCAAATCAACAGATTGACCTGAAATAGAAAACGATCCATTGCTAACCGTTAATTTTTTGGTTTCATCTAAATTAGCTGACTGACCTGTTAAAACAAACAAACCATTTGAAGCTGTTATGTTTTTGCCAAGACCAATAGACGCGCTCTGCCCACTAAGAACAAATGAACCGCTATCAAGTGAAAGAATTAATGCTTTCTTTAAATCAACAGACTGACCTGAAAGTGAGAATGAACCATTATTGGCTGTTAGAGATTTGCCTTTAATGAAATTAATTGACTGCCCTGTTGCAGTAAATGATCCTGAACCAATGCTTAACTTTATAGCGCGGGATAAGGTTACTGACTGCCCTGTTAGGGTAAACGAACCACTAGCAAATGAAACTAACTCGCCTCTCTCTAAGCCAACGGCTTGCCCAGAAAGAGAGATAGAGCCAGAGTCAGCAGTTAGATTGATCTCTCTGTTTAGGTTTGCTGCTTGCCCTGATAGAGTAAACGATCCGTTTGCAGCATCTAGTTTGGCTGCTTCAGTCTGCTCAAAACCAACTGCTTGACCAGATAAAGTAAAAGCGCCGCGCTCTGCTTCTAATTTAACTGACTTTTTAAGCGTAACAGTTTGGCCTGAAAGTAAGAACGATCCTGATGAAAAGCCCTCAGAAATATCTATGTCTATTTCTTGACCGCTTAAAGTAAATGCGCCATTAGCAACACTTAGCGTTAGCACTTTGGTGCTGCTAAAGCTTACAGCTTGCCCAGATAAACTAAACGTACCGCGCTCTGCTTCTATTTTCTTAGCAGCATTTAATCCTGCATCTTTTCCAGAAACAACAAAAGAGCCATTATTAGCTGCAATGTTTAAAGACTTCTTAAATATAATAGCTTGCCCAGAAAGGCTAAATGTACCTGAAGCCGCAGATAAAGAGTAAGCATTTCCAAATGTTAAGGGTCGGCCTGTTACAGAGAAAGAGCCGTTAGAAACAGATAAGTTAAGTGACTTTGTAAATCCAACATCTTGGCCCGTAATAGTGAAGCTGCCGTTTGGAGCAACCTCTGTAATAAGCTTCCCTGCACCCTGCAAACTTAAAGCAAAAGTGCCACTGGATGCGGTTATGTTAAGGGCTTTTGCTAAAGAAACAGATTGCCCAGTTAAAGTAAATGAGCCATTGCTTGCGCTCATCTTAGGCGATTTGTTTAGATCAACTGACTGACCTGTAAGCGCAAAGCTGCCATTCAACGCGCTTATTTTTTGAGCTTTATTTAGACCTGTTGATTGCCCTGTTAAAGTGAAACTGCCATTTGATGCAGATACTTTTACTGTTTTATCTAAGTCTGCTGCATTACCTGTTAAGGCAAATGAACCTGAGGCTAAAGCAGCCTTTATACTTAATGAAACAGCCTGACCAGTAAGGCTAAATGATCCCGCATCAACTGAAATTGGAAAGAATCTTTCAGTTACCCTTGTATCCCCATTCTCAAGAATACGAGTGTCTGATGCTTCCGTTATGCGGAATCCATTGGCCATTTAGTTTACTCTCCGAGCAGAGCAGCCAGTGTCAGAGCCTTTAGCGCATCGGGTGTGCTTGCCCCTGCGATACGACTGTCAGCCGTGATGTTACGAAGCGTTGCTTTCTGCGCTGCAACAGCATCTGCGCCAGAGCCAGCTTCCAGAGCTTTCATGTAAGACACGTCCAGTGCTTCCAAACGTGGCTTGCGTTCTGCACGAAGGTTGTCTTTGTGGATGTCTCTGGCCTTCGCCATGTCCACTTCAATGACCGCCTCGTTGAAAGCCCAAGCGCCCCGAAAGGTGCGGTCAGTTGGAACTGTAAGAGATGACGCATCACGAACATCTCCGTTGATATTGATGTAGGTTGTCATGCTGCAATTCTCCATGCGTTTCTAAAGCTGCGGTCAGTTGGTATTAGTTCAACAGGGACGATCCGCATTATCGTTCTGTTTCCTTTGTAATCTCGCCACACAGAGGGGCAGATGTCTTTCATTATGAGATACTCAATGGCTTTTTCTTCTGACATTGGGCCAATGGGTTCTGCGTATGGATGTTCTTTTCGTTCTCCATCAGCCACATCTCTGTCACGCTGATAGGTGTCTATCGGTGGCAGGATGTTGCCCTCTAGTGCAGCAGCCATCCAGTTTGGATCAGGCACAAGCACCTTGGCAGGTTCGTCAGGTGTGACAGGGTCTTCAAAGACCACACGATACTTGCTTTGCACTGGCGCAAGACGGCTCTTAGCTTCGGCTAGTCTATCCCAGAGATGTCCGTGGGTCATGCTAGGTCTCCGTGTGCGTTAAATGCTGCATATGGATAGTCTTGTATGCCAGATGCGGATGGGCTTGAATAAACTGTAATCAATCTAGCACTGCTTGCTGTTACAGCACTGTTTTCTCTAGGCTGAACATTATAGGCGTAAGTTGTTATAGCCGATCCAAAAGCAAAAGTACCGCCGATTTGGTAATTAGCACTGCCAAAATTGTTAGTGTAAGCAAAAGTATAATCACCACTACCATTGTCAGTCAAACCACTGATGCCAAGGCTGTCACGAATAGAAGGGGAGGTTGATGTTTCAACACTACCCCCATTCCAACAGCACCAAGCCTTTGCAGCCCCATTGACCACAATGCTAGTGCCGACTGTTGTTGTGCCGTCTGTGATGTTGGAAACATTTAGGGTACTCATGCTAAGTCTCCCAAGGCTAAGAACTGTGCCGTAGTGTCTATTAATGAACTGCTATTATTGTATTGCACCGAATAATGAGCAGTTGTGCTACTGTTACAATAAATAAATGCTCCACCGCCATGTGACCAAGAGCTTATCCCACGGTTCTGCCCTGCACCACCTAATGCTGGATTTGCAAAGTTGTTTGTATAATTAAACTGCTTACCGCTTGTACCATTGTCAGTAACAGAACTCACGTTGAATGACCCTGTTGTTGTTATTGCTCCAGAAGCATCACAGTCGCCAAAAGCACCAGCAATCCCTGTGACTGCACGACTAGCTGTTTCCCCTGTGGCTTTTATGTTGGTGACTGTTATCGTACTCATGCTAAGTCTCCGTGGATTGATGCAGAGCAAAGGTCTTGGTCCGCAGGGCTCCAATTTGTGTTGAAACAAAGGTAAGCACAACCGTCAGTAGATGGGGTTTTGTCAGTACCACGAACACCGATACCTCTATTGCCGCCGCCTGTTAATTCACCTACGGCTGTTGAAAGATGGTAATTACCGTCAGCCATATTTGAGGTGTACGCCAGTTGCCCTCTTCCTGTACCATTGTCCGTCAGAGAGCTAGTATTAAAACTGTCGTTTATTGCGGCTGTACCAGTATGATTCCATCTGCACCATTGCTTTGAGGCCATTTGCTTCGTCAACGCAACAGGGCCAGTACCATTGGCAGCACTTATTGTATTTGCTCTAATCTCAGACAATGGACAAGTTCCCCCCTGATGTGACAGTCAGAGTAACACCCGATGCAATAGTTAATGGACCAGTTGCATTAGCATTTTCGTCTGCGTCGATTGTTGTGCTAGTGTTTAAGGTTTGTTCATTGATCCTAAAGATGTCTCCTGCACTACTGCCAGTTTCACCATTCTCACCTTTAAACAAGCCACCGCCACCACCAACATATGTTTTGATTTGAGCAGCCGTAACACGCTTAGATGTTCCGGCCTCATTAATCTCAAATTGGTTTGCATCAACTACAGAAGAAGCCGCAGTAAGCCCTGATATTTTTACGTTAGCCATTTTTATACCCTTTATGCGAGGGTTAGGATTCCATTAGAGCCAATGTCGATTGTAAAAGTATCACCGTCATTGAGTGTCAGTGAGCTTCCATAATCATAATAGCCAATAACAGGATCGTTTGTTACAGTGTCATTGTAAATAACCACATAACGAAATGCTGCTACAGAACCACCAGATGCAGTTAGCGTCAAATCGGCTGCACCAAGCTTATATGTGCCAGATGACTGAGCGCTTGTTACACTTGCCAGAGTTCTTGACGACAAATTTGAATAACTAATCTGTGTGATATTAGCCAATACGCCGTTCCCATCTGCTGTAACATTTGTCCCCGCAGTTGGGTCTGTATTCGATAGAGCGACAATCAGAGTATCGCTTCCGAGGTTCATAGCCTCGACTGCATACTCTACAAAGTCATTTACTTTTACAAAGCTAGCCATTTCTATTTTCCTTTAGCTGTTAGCTACTAGTTTATTCCTTGTTCTACAAAAACAAGAAAACATCAACGCACAAATTACTGCCTCCCAAATGCAGATTTAGTTGCGTAATCAATGAACGCTTTAGAATCTTCCTTAACCCAGAACAGTTGAGTCAAAGGCAAGCTAAAGTAAAATTCCCTTGCAGCATCAGCATACTCTTGCTGACCGATTTTAACACCTGCGTCAACAAAGTCCTTTATAGTAGACGGCCCTGCGCCCATGATTGTCATCATGCCTTCGGCAAATCCGTCTTCACCATAATAAGGTAGTCTAACAGCATCATTATCTGGATCATTAAGTCCAAGCTGAACCCCAACCCTGATAGAATTAAATGCAACATCTCCATAAACAGAAGATATACCACTTCTTTCGATTGCCGCCATAAATCTTTGGTCATAATCCATCTCTTCCCATGCCCAAGATGGAGTTTTGATCTTTGCGATTAAATAACCCATGCCAATCATAGTCGCAAAACCTGCATACTTAGACTTTAGTTGGCCTTGGGCTGATGTTTGCAAGATGTTAGCCATTGCTGACATTGAGAAGTTGTAAAATTGAAACGGAAGTGTAGCAATTGGCATTTCCCACCGAGCATAGCCCGGAAAGCTTGGGTCTTCTTGTATATTTGGCATAATTTTACGCGCATTTTTGATCTTAAGAAACACAGAGCCATCTGCATATTTAAACCTAGTAGCAGGTGAAGAAGTAAGAATTGTATTTGCTATGTTTTGAGACACAGCAGCCCTAAATGCCACAATTGTTTCTGTTGGAACGCCAGAGTTTGCCCACTCAGATATATTGCCAACATTTAAGCCTCGATCTGTTATTTCCGTTGGCGCTTTTGCAATTGCTTTTAAGTGCTTTGGATCAAGACCGTACCTTGCAGCAAATTCTAGCTCAAAGTTAGACGTTTTACCTGCTTCTACATTTTTGGCTATCTGTATAAACTTATGAACGGACAAAGTTCCCGATATAGTTTTTAGGCCAACAGTCATAGGGCCAAGTCCGTTTGCAATAAAGCCTATATTTTTTATTGAGTTCCAAACATCAGAGCCAATCTTAACACCAGTTTCTTCTAGAACCCTTTGCTGAACAATTCCTAAAGAAAGCTCTACAGCCTCGCCATAAATTGCTTTTATTTCGTGAAACTGTTTTTGAACAGAGCCACTTTCCATTGCCCCAAGCGATGCTCTAAATATATCTTTAAAGCCATGCTCCATAACCATCTTTGGGATGTCTCCAATCGCAGTAATCCCTGCGCCGCCAAGATAATTCAAAGAAGCATACTCTTTTAAGCGCTGCACATTTTTTGCAGAAAAACTTGTTGGATTATCAAGTGTGGATGCAGTTACACGCCTATAAAGAATTGTAAGGTTTTGCCTTAACTCATTAACATCCTCTAACTTCATGCCATTAGAAAGCAAATCACCAGTAAGCTCGTCTGCTAGCTCGTCGTAATTTTGCTTAAACATATTTGCAAAGTCAATTTTGCTTCCCATTCTGGTGTTATACGTGCGAATTACCTCACGAACATTTGTATTTATAAAGTCAACAACCTCAGAGTTTGGGATGGCAATAGCTCTGCTTGGAAACTTAATGCTTTTAGATGTCGGAATGTCAGAAGGAACGTCATCGCTAAGTATAGAGCGAATAACTGAATCAACATATTTATCTTGGGCTTCCAAATCGCCTGTTAAATCTGCTCTTTCATGCAGACCAGTCTTATTATTGTACTTTACTCCAAACGGATTTTGCCTAATCCAGTTTGTAAGTATTGTTCTAAATGTCTGAGAGCCTTTTTCATCTAATTCTATAGCTCTGTGATCCCACATACGCATAAAATATGGCTCTTTTTTACCCATAGGTCGAATGTCGCCGCTTGTTACATATGCTAAACTGTTTTCAAGCTCTGCTAGGTCTTCCCTATTTCTTATTATTTGGGCGCTCCAATATTCCTCCGCATCCTCATATCCGTTTTCCCTTGCTCTTTGCAGCTTATCCTCGGCGTGATCTATTTTGCTTTGTTTTTGGATTATTCTTGATTGCAAGAAATTACTTGAGCCAATTACACCTGCCCCTGTTGCTTCATTTCTCATTCCGTCAAAGTATTTTTGGAATAACTCTGCGGCTTCTTTTTCTTTAGCCGTCAAGTTTTCACCAGTAATATGTTTTATAAGCGTTCTTTCAGCCCACTTGTCTAAGCTCACGCTTGAGCGCGTTGCTTTACGGACAAGATTTGGCGCGATGCGTGGGGCGTCAGTTGCGTCTTTCCAAATTCGAGTAAGCTCTGACTCAAACTGGATAACGTCTGCTCTTCTTAGTTGGTTTCTTATGTGAACACTTGGCGGCAAGGTCATCCCTAGTTTTTGCCCTGCGTAAAGCAAAGAACTATCACCTGCTAAAAGCAATGAAGATTTCTTAAATCTATTTATAGCTTGCTTAAGCTCTGGTGAAGCGTTCTTAGGTAACTTAAATCTAGCAATTGCTTTTATTGGCGTTGGTAAAATATCCAACTTATCAAGAAAACTTGCAGCAAGATTATAAGGGTCTTCTGAAACAGTAAGCCCCTCATCTAGCCGCCTCTTGTTCATTTCATCAATAATAATATCTCTTTCTTTAGTGGTCTTATTTAAACTAGAAACTAATCCATCTAATTTGTCAGGCCCCAACACAGGATGAACCCCATCTTCCACTTCTGCAATTGTTTTTGCAATTCCGTGAATCCTTTGGGTCATATTCTGGACTTCTGCTGTTAGCTCTTGATCGCCAAAACTCTTGAACGGTCTTTCCATTTTTGCGCCAGAAGCCAATCTCGCTTGAAGCTCTCCAAATCTTTCCATTTCGAGAATAGTTAAGGAGTGATCTTGTATTCGGCGGTGTGCATCAGTCATTGCGCCGTTAAACATACCTTTGCCTTTTGCGATGCCAAACCCAAGGCCACTTCCTAATACCGCAGAAGCGCCAATATAAGCCGCACCCTCGCGCCAATCGTAATCAGGCATACTTGAGTACCGAATAGCCTCTTCCCCTGCTGCAATAGCCGTTGCAGTGCCTCCAAGGTTTATTGCTTGCTTTGTCGCGGTAACGCCTCTTGCAAACCTAAAGACTGGAATAGCGGCAAGGGGATCAAGAAGACCTGCGGCAAGCGTCTGACCTACAGAAGCTTTGCTTAATACACCTCTGTCTGCTTGTGATTTCAAATAAAGCTCTTTCTTTACATCAAACTCTGCTTTTGTAGCAGCAAGCATAAGGTCTTCTTCAATCGGTTTATAGAAAGGCTCTACTACACGATCAAACTCTTCCCTTTCAGCCCATCTATCGTAAAGCCCATTTGAAACAAGAGGGTCTTTCCAGTAAGAAATGTTACTGTAAACAGAGTTTGTGAACGTAGGGTTAAAGAATGAAGTTCGCTGACCAGTAACAGGCGTTAGAATATATGGTTGATTCATCATCTTCCCTTATCTATTACCTTTTGCACTTCATTTAAAACGTGTTCTGGAATGTCTTCAACATTATCGTAACCAAGAAGCTGCCTTAACTCACCAACCCTAACTATAAAGTCTTTTGCAGACTCATCTGGTTTTGGCAGTTTTGCTTCTTCAAATCTACGCATATGATTAATAGTCATTTCAGTTCTATTTCTCGCTTGAGCAACTTGGTTTCTTTGCATACTTGTAAGGCCGCTTTCATCGCCCTCTATTACAAAGTCTTTAAGCGTATCAACTAATGATTTTGTTTCGGTTTTTACTCCCGAAAGGTCTTGCAATTTGCTTATAAGAGCTTGCTCATTTGCAGTTCCAACGCTTTTTACAGCATTTTTGTAATTTTCTTCGCCAAATTCAGTTATTAACTGTTGCTCCAATTGACCTAGATTTGTTTCTTCGGCCCCAGACTCAGTATACACTTCTGGCTGCTCACCAACTCCATAAATCCGTTGGTCAGTATCGGTAAGTTCAGCCTCGAAAGCTGTTTTTAACTCATTAAGGCCAAAGGCAGAACCAACAACCTCGTCAACACTTCCATCCTGCCTCATTCTAAACACCATCCATATAGGATTTGCAGCATCGCTAGATGGGTGAGCGCCAACAAAAGCACGATCAACCTGATCTAACTCAGCCAAGTGATTAGTTAGATTTCCAAATAAATCCTTCGTTGTTTGAATCGGATATATGTCTGGGTCGTGCCTCATTTGAGTCACGGTAACTTTTGAGTTTGGATAATATTTTACAAGCCTTTCTTGGCCTATGTTTAAGATATTAATATTTTGAAGCTTTTGCGCTACAAACCTATCAAACTTTGCTTTGTCATCTGCACTAAAGTAATCAGTCCAATGAAGGGCCGAAAACTCAGTGCCGCCAGTAAAGATCGAATAAGCATTAGGGTCTTCCACAAAACCTGTTTCATAAATGCCCTTAACAATTTTTTCCCAATTATTGCCCCCAATTTGATTTGCTATAACCGCAGCCTCAATAACAGGAGTAATGCTAGGAATTAATTGAGATGGAATACCTGCGGCTAATGCCAAAGAAGTAGCATCATCAAAATTAGTCATGCCTTTAAACTGTTCTTTAGTTAAATTTTGGGCAATTAAAACTTCATTTATAAACCTGCCAACACCACCTTGATAAGATGCCGACACCAAATCAGCCATTGAGAACACTTTAAGCTTGGCTATATCTTCTTGGCTTAGATCGCTATCAATACCCAAGTATGCAGGTTTAACTTTTAACCTTCCATCTTGAAGGAAAAAGAACTCTTCCCTTAAGTGCATAGCAAAGTTTTCTGCCTGTTGATCACTTAACTGACCACTAAGAAGGCTTTTTGCAGAATCTACAATAAGCATATTAGGAAAATACGGATTGCCCTTAGAGTAAGTTAAGAAATCGCCTATTGCCTTTTTATACTCAGCGTTGCCTTCAATTCCCAAAATGTCTGCGCCTGACATTGTGTATAAATCAGGAAAGTCACTTGTATTAAGGCCAAGCATTTCAGCAGCAGTGTTTGTAATACCCCTTGGGTCTTTTAATTGTTCAGAAGTAAATGGTGTTTCAGCGTCAATTTTAGCTTCTAACTCATTTCTTGTACGCGCTTTTTGCGCTGAATCAACCCGTGCGCTTTGGTTTGAGGCAAGACCTGAAAGAACAGATGTAATTTGTTTATTATTAAAACGAACAGGAGTACCTTTAATGTTTAATTGAGCTTTATTTACAGCGTCAGCAATTAGCTTTTCTTTTTGTGTAAGCTCTACTGTAACATCCCCTAAGAAAAAGTCTTCTAACCTTTGTAAAGATTCTACTTTTTCGCTTGGATTTTGAGAAAGACCCCCTAATGTTTTTCTTAATTGAAAATCAGCATAATCATCAACAATTTTTTGCGCTTGTGAGGTTAATACATCTATATTAGCCCCAACTGCATCGCCCTCCCTTACTAAAGCTTTTCCAAGATTTTCAAATTTTATAGCGCCAGAGTCAGCTTGGCCTACAAGACCTGATGCAAAATCTTTAAAACCCTCAATGCTAGCTTCATTCTTTTTAGTGGTTATTGCACCTGAGATTTCTTTCCAAGCGCTTTGATACTCAGTCCCAATTAACTTTTCTGAGCTAAATGTTTCTTTAAATTTCTTTGCAATTTCTTCTGCGTCAAATAACGATGTTGTGTTCAGCTTTATACTTTGCAAAGTAGATATATGCTGCCGACCCATAGCCAACGAAAGTGCAGCTTTTTTATTTTGCTGTACAGTTGTGGCTATTTTTTTGCGACCAGTTAAAATATCCTTAAATGGGGTTGGGTTTTCCATCATAAGGTCAAAATACAGATTAGAGTGTTCTTTTGGCAGTATGCTAAAAATAACTTTTGGGTCTTTAATCCCATCAATCAAAAAAGAAATCTGCTCTTTATTTAATACAGTATGGCTAACACCACCTTTTGCTGGTCCTTTTTTTGGCTTTCTAGGCAAAGAAAGCAATTGAGACATAAGACCTGCGGCAAGCTGTTCTTTCTGCTTTATAACTGATGCTTTTAACTTACCAAAAGCCTCAGCACCAATGTCAGCCTGATAATAAGCAGCTTCATCAAGCAGAGTATCCATCTGCGCCATAATGCTTTTTACTTCCATTGGAGTAAAATTTCTGCCTTTAATGTAAGCTTCGGCTGATGTGTCTTCAAATATTTGAGTATTCTCAAAAACTTGCTGCTTAAGGTCAGCAACAAAAGCTTTTCGTTCTTCGGCTATCCGCGCTTGCTCAATTCTTCTTTGTTCGGCAAACACTGCGCCGACATTTGAAGCCGCGCTAAATTCTGTATTCAGATCAGCAGAAAGAGAAACAAAGTCTGCTTGTGTAAAGTCATCAGAGAGCAGCATAACTTGAGTTAGCGCGTGTTGAGCTTTTTGTGGCAACATATCCATTATTGCCTTGCTGCCACCTACATTAAAATAGGTTTGTATTATCTTTGAAAACTCTGCGACCTCTGGCTGCTTTAGTACAGTTGAGATTCTTCCTTTAAGGAAAGCTGTCTTTGCCGCCTTGAACTCTTCTATAGACTTATTGTCAGTCGCAATTCCTAGCGTTTTGAAGTCTTCAAACTTTGCGTCAACTGCGGTTTGCGTTTGATAAAACTCATGAAAGTCTCCATCGCCACTTGCGCCTGAGTTATAAGCCGACTCATAAAAATCACTTAAAATCCGAGAGTAAGCAAGTCTTGTTTCTTCTTGCATTTTTTGGATTTGCAAAACTTCAAGTTGGCTTTCGCCTCTGGTTCTGGCTGATGCTCCTGCGTCAACAATAACCTGCTTGTAATAACCAGACGCATCTTGCCCAATACCTTCTAGGTAAGCATTAAAAGTCTGCTCAAATAACTCTGGAGCATTGTCTTCAACAGAAACCTTTTGTGCAATCTCATTGGCTTTTGCTGATATTTGATCGCTTACAGATGTTTGGAAGCGTTGAAGAAGAACTCTCTCAAAAGCGTTTTTCCGAAACTCCCCCATGTGATCTGCTTGTTGAGAGGCAATTGGTTTTTTGGTATCTGGGTCAAAGGAAAGTATTTCATTAATTCCAAGCTCTGCTGCTTGTAGCTCACCTGACTCAATAGCTTTGTTTTTTTCAAACTCAAAAGCTCTGGCTCTCATTTTGGCGGCTGATTCTTTTACAGCCTGACCAATTTCTTGCCCCGCAACTGGAACTCTAGTAACGCCAATAGGCGCAATTCCAAATCTTTTTTGTTGTCTTACAATAGCCATTATTGAGTCTTCTTCCAATCAAAGTAGGCGTCACTACCAGTTGTTGCAGCTTCCATCATTGAAGAATAGAGACTTTCTCGACCTTTTCTCATTGTGGCTGCGCCTTGTTGTTTCATGGCAAGCTGATTTATTCTTGCCATAATTGCTACATCTGAAATGTCACTCCCAACAACTGCTTTATCAGCCCTTTTTTGAGCTAACGCAGATGGATCAGATACATCACGACCAAATTTACTATACAAAGCGTCTGCACTTTTAACCGCGCTTTTAAATGCGCCTATCGCTGCTGTGCGCGTTTGTATTCCTTGCGCATTTGCAAGTTGAGATTCAGTGCCAATATTAAACGTTTGAAGCTTTGCTGTTTGATAAGCGCCTATTCCTTGAATTAAAGAACCTGCGGCTTGCATTAAGCCTAATGCTAATTGAGCGCTCATATTATTAACTCCGCGATTATTCCATTGACCTGCATAGTAAGCGGATCATCTTGTTCAATTGTAACCTGTGGGTCACGACTATAACCCAGAGAGCGAAACTCTTTTTTACCAGTAAATCCAGAGGCCATCGTTGGCGTTCTGCTGTTTACCTTAACTGAGTTTGCGTTCTTTAAGTCTAAAACAATGTTAGTAATCCCTCTTCCGCTACCAGTTGCAGGGCCATTGCCTATAGCAGCATCAATAGGATTTGTTATTATCTGAGCTGTAAACTTCTTGCCTACATAAGCATGGGTATAGCTTTCTGAAGCATGTGCAGTAAGGTCAACCTTATTACTTCCATTTACAGTAAACGAACCAAGCGAATACTGAGTGGAGCTTTTAATCGCTATTACATCAACAGAATCACCAGAAGAATATACAGCGCTTACATCAACAAGGTTTGTTGATACTGCACCATAAAGCCAGAAGTCTAAGCCCACCTCAGTGTCAAACTCACATAGCTTTAAGTTACCACCTGAATCATAGACATTAGCAAACAAGCGATCCTCAATGCTGCAAACCGATCCAAATGTGCCATTGGCTACTACCCTAGTCCATGATGCTCTCTTCTCCGCTCTGTTTGAGGAGAACAATGCAAGGTCGCCATTGTTAAGAGTTAAGGCAGCATATGAATCTGGAAGGCCAAAGCCGCTATGAACAACAGCTAAATACTTTGGGCTATCTATTAAGTGAGAAGCAATTGTTGAAATAGCTGTAGCTGTATAGGCTTCCTCTGTGTCAGTGTAGATATACTCCCGAATAATCCTACCATTATTCTGCACAAAGATCGTTGCGCCATCTATTGACATAGGCTCAACGTGTTCGACCCCATATGGTGTCTGCTTTCTTATCTGTGCGTTGGTCGGCGTAATGGCTTGATTAAGGTAAGTTGGAATATAAAGCTCATTAGATGCAGTGAAGACTTGCAAGTCTCTGTTTGAAACAAGATACCTTATTTCATTAACATCACCTGTTGCAGCTACCATAGAGATAGAATCTGTATCTGCTGCATCGCCTACGTCAAAGTTAAAGAACTCGCCAATCTGTGACATCCAAATGTTATCTGGCTCTGCTATCGTGCCGCCAAAGCAAAGGCGGTTCTCGTGAAACTCAACAGCCGCAGGGTAGCCTCTCTTAGCCGACCAAGCTTGCTCATCCCAATCTGCTCTAGGCGCATGAGTTACAACAGTCACCTGACCGCCGCCATCTTCAGCAGAGGAAGCAGCGCCACCCGCAGTAAAGGTAAATGTGTTTTCGTCGATAATGCCGCTTACAGTTCTAGCCCCATTTAAGTTGCCAGTATTAATACCGCCAGTTGCTGAAGCACCAGAAAAAGTAATGGATTCACTACCTGCGAAACCATGCTCAATCATTGTAACTTCTACAGTTGTGCTTCCATCAATAGTGCGAAATGGATTTAAAATAGACAGGCGCGTTGATAGTTCGTCAACAACATTACCTGTTGCCTGAGTTGCAGACTGAACACTGGTTATTGTAACCTCATTGCCGCTATACCTAACCACTACGCCGACATGCAGAGAGTCAGCGTAGTTACCACCAGACTGACTTCCTGTTGTATCCCAATACGAAGCGCTTGTCGTTAAGGTTATCCCTGTTCCAGTTGTAGCGCTAGGATCAAGCGTTACGCCATGACCTTGGAACTTGGAGTAAGGTTGGAACGTATTGCTGTTATCTGCTCTTTTGTCAAAGCTAAATGTAGAAACTTCAAATGCAGTAAGGCTTGTGCGTGTTAGCATCCTTGGCGCAAAGAGTGGATGGCAGATAAACATAACATCGCCATACTGCGATGTGGTGTATTCTTTTAAATAATCCTGATCGAAGGGAAGCGCTGCGCTACTTGTGTCTGCTGTTATAGTAGCGACAAGGCTTACTGTACCATCTGTTAAAAGGCGAAAACATCTTACTTTCTGGTGCTCTACCGAAATAATGTATTCTTCATTTTCATCAAAAACAAAAGGAAACAAATGTGACTGCTCTTTAGTAGAATCATTTAAGCTATAATTATAAATATGCTTTAAGCCATAGCGCTTTTTGACAGACCCCTCTGCCATAACAACCATGTTCTGTAGGCTTTGTGCTGACGCATTGTAGACAGCAGTGTCAGTTCTCATAATAAGAGAGTCACTTACTTCGCCATACTGAAAGCTGCTAATTGGTACTCTGATCTTTTGCATTAGCTGCGCCTTTCAGTAATAAACCTCGAAGTGTTTAGTTTGCGCGTTGTTTGTTGCTGCGAGTCAATGTTTCTAGCCTTCATAAACAATGAGGCTGCTTTCTGCTCCATCAAGCTAGCTAACTGCGCATCTTTAGCTATTGATATTGCAAAGGATGCAGCAAGCGAAAACTGAATTGGTGTTGTAAAGTAAGAAGGCCAATTGGATTCAGCTTCACGCTCAACATAGTCCAAGACTACAGTGTCTGATGAGGTCGCATTGCAGAATATTTTGTTACCATAAATATCGTATTTAATCGGAGCGTCATTAATGGTTGCTCCTATTACTGTAATGCAGGAAGAGGGTATATGGTAAGCAGACTCAAACTTGCCCTTGGGCGCTGTTGCTAACCGTGTAAGGTTAAATTGTGTAGTTGCAAAACGCCATCTAAAAGAAGCAAACGATGTACGAACGATGTCTTCATAAAGAGCGTTTGCAACTTTTGCCTCTACTGTATTAGCAGTAAAGTCAGTAATGGCATCTGCGCCAATAAGATATAAAGCGTTGGTTGCAACTTCTATTGCGGAATCTGCTACTTTTGGCATGGCAGTATGGGGGCCAAAGCCCCCACCCCTTTATTAATCGCCGTCTGTTTCAACGACAGCAGTGCCGTTTGAAACATCGACTACAGTGCCAGTGTTCGAGAGAACATTAACAAAGTTGGTTGATGGAACATTAGTGTCACAAACAATAATTAGGTCACGAACAGCTAGCATATTTGCTGCACTGTTAAAGTAACCTTCTGTGTTTACAGTCGCAATTGCGTCTGCGCTTGTGTACATCCACAAACTTCCGTTTGAGTCACCACCAATTCGAGCTAGTCCACTTGCTGCATAAGCCATGTTTTACTCTCCTTAGTTATTGTCGAGGACTTCATAGACGCCATCATCGTCAATAACGACAGCCCCCATTGACATCATCGAGGTTGCGAGGTGTGAGACTTTTTCTGCAACATAGTTGACCTCAGTTTGAACATCAGCATTGATGCCAAGGCCAACAGCGTTTGTGTGGTAAGCAAAGTTTTTGCCACCTGCAACCGCAGACGTTGAGAATATTTTAAAGCCCAAGAACTCCTTCATGGTGATACCACCCGCGAACGGCAGGTTCTGATCGCCAACAAAGTCAGAAGATGCAAACTCTGTAATGTTATACAGATCAGCAAATCCCGCAGGAGACATTGCCAAGAAACGCTGTCCGTCCTCTGGCATGTCAGCATTACCAACAGTCTCAAAGAGAGAAAGCAGATCAGCCTTTGCCAAAGCAGAGCCAGTGTCGTGGATTTGAGTTGAGTTAGCACCTGCATCAAGAGCAGTTGTTAGAATCTCATCTGTCTTACGACCAAGCGCAGCAGCAGCAGATTGAGCTACAGCTTGACGCTCGTTGATGTTGATTTTCAACTCGTCTAGTTTATCAATGTACTCTGGTGCATAGTAGTCAGCCATAGTGACTTCGACGTTTGTATGCGCCAATTCCATTGGGGTTACGTTGCCGTTACGAGATTTCGTATTGGCTGTGCCTTTTCCGATTACTTGGAAACGAGCAGTTGAACCAGTCACATTAGTAGAGCGAACAGTGTTCCGTAGTTTAGAACCCATACGCTGATACGCCATGTGAACTTCGGTTTCAAACTGCTTGATAAAGGCTTGGTCAATTGTATTAGCCATTTTCACAGTCCTAATTGAAGTTACGGTTTACAACGGGTGTCCACTCTCGCACTTCAATAAGGGTATCCTTTCGGGCCTTTCAGTGCATTATGGGCCGTAATGAGCTATCGTAAACATTCTTTTTGTTCGGATTGCAACGCACAAATTCAACATACTTGTTTTCTCCTAGCACTGAAGTGCCAACAGGTTCAAAGCCAAGCCAAGCTGCCCACTGCAATATTCCTTCATAATCGGCTAGAATAGTCATAGTCATATTGGGCTGAGTCTTGTCAAAGAAGTTAACCAACATCCTTGATCCACGCGCTAGCATAGTGAAGTTTTCTTTTATTTTATTTGAGAACATGCAGAACATTTGAGGAAAGTCTTGATCTTCAGTAAAGAACAGACCTCCAACAGCTATAAAGCTTTCGCCTTCTCGCCTTACAAGATAGCACTCAGATGTTTCGTACATCTCAATGATGGCTTGCTCAACGTCAGTGTGACCTAAGATAGCAAGCTCTCTTTTATTTTCCTTACTCAAGTTGGCAACAACTTCATCAACATGACGTAAGGTAAAGGGGGTCATATAATAACGCCCCCTTTTTAGAATCTTAACCTCTGTTTGGGTAAAGGGCTTGGAATCCTTCGGTGACTTGCTTGATGAAGTGAGGGTCGCGGTCTTTATGGTATCTTGGGTCATTCATCATCTCCCTTAAATCGGCCTCACTTTGACCTGCGCTCGGCTGCGTTTCGCCTGTAAACGATCCGTCTTTCATTGCTTCCATCACGGCTTCAAGAGCAAGGATTCCTTCGTGGCTTTCGCACATACGTTCTATTGCAGGAATTGCTTGCTCTGGAAAAAACTTATCAGCAAACATAGACGCTGCTTGTATGCGATCATTTGCGTTTTCGCCTAGCTTTGCAGCCTCACTTTCAAGGTCTGGCTGTGCATTACCTACAGCTTGAGAGTACATTTCAATGCCCTTGCTAAATTCCTCTTGAGAAAAACCATTTTCAAAAGAATGTTCAGCCCACCATTGCAAAAGTTCATTATCTACAGCAGACTCTTGGTCAATAATTTCTGGCAATTGATAATCACCTGCTGACTCTGGCCTCTCGCTAAAGGCTTCGGTTTGAATCTCTTCGATGATCTTAGATCGAATGTCTTCATCTTTTGCGCCAAGCTTTGACTCTAGCTCCTTATATGCTTTAGCTAAGTCTTCACCTGTGCTGTATTTTTCGGGCAACCACTCAGGTCGTTGTGGTTGACTGTCCTCTGCTACAACAAAGTCACGCTCTTCTGTTGGCGCTTCTACGGCTGCTTCGGCTACTGTCTCGTTCATTTGTTCTTACTCCTGTGCGAATGTGAGATACGTTGCTCAATAAGGCCAACGAGATAACGCTGACCTTCTATATGTCGCAACTCTTCTGTAGTCACATTAGGCCCATTAACCATTTCGATTGTAATGGAGCGCAGATAACGCAGGACTTCCTGTCCTGTGGGCGAACTAAATACATGAGCAATATTGTGGCTTACCTCTACATCTTTAGCAGAAGCTCTTTGTATTCCGTCGATCCCAATATTAACCTTGTTCGGCAACCATCTGTCCCTGTTGTTGTTGCTGCTGCGCCATTTGCTGCGCTAATGCAGCTATTTGTTTACGCTGTTCTTCATCACGAATCAAGCTCTCAGGCACACCAAATTTCTTAGCTAAGTGAATTGCTGTCTGTTCACCGTCAATTAGAAGCTGCAACATCTCAGGGCCAAACGTGCCGCCAACCAACTCTAGGAATCTTGCTACACTAGAAATATCCTGATTAGATTGAGCTTGGGCTAGTGGAGATACAGAGCGAACTTTAACCTCTCTCCCATTGACTATTGGAACTTCAATGCGCCCTTGCTTCTTAAGGATGTAAATTACACGCTGCAATACTGGCTGAACTAGCTCTGCTTGTAGTCTGCCAAAGGCTGCGCCCATTCTGCGAGACAGGTCTGCCATGCGTTCTGCAACCTCTGTAGCAGTTGCAGGTGTAGTATCAGGCTTGCCAAGCATATCATTATACAGTGCAGTCTTAATGTTGTGCCGCATATCGCTAAGAACAAGCTGCGCAACGTCAAACTTACCTGCTGCTTGGATAGGTTGAAGGCCAGTTGATCCCATAGCTTTCGGTATGATTGTGCCGGGAACTAAATTTATCGTGTCAGGGTTGATTACACCATCATCTTCCATCTGATATATGCCAGAGATCGACATCTGTGCGTTCTCAAGGATTAACTGGATGGTGAGATTCGTTGTCTTAATTGAAGACAGCGCATTAAGTAATGGGCCTCGTCCATAAATCTCACCCGCACACTTAGACCAACGGAAACAAATAAACGGATTAGAGCCAAGCCCCTTCATTTCATTCGTATATAAGCAGGTGTTTGTTGTCAGGCAGATTGCATATTGAAGGAAAGCATCTTCGTTTTTCTTGGAGTAATCTCTGCAAACAACTTCAAGAACAGTTGTTTCACGATTAGCCCCCATCATTGCTTGCACCTTCGGGCTGAACTTTCCCTTGGGGTACATAATAGAAAGGTGATCGAACTTAACCTTCTTGCGCTCACGGTAAACGTGGTCAATCTTATCGTCGGGGCCAGTGTCTAGCACTACATGAGGAAGCGGTATTGCTGAGAAGTTTACTGGATTTACTGCATCGCCCTCTTCTACGCACAACACACCAGTCCCGACAGCCAAGTCCATAAAAGATTCATGCACCTCTTGGCTAAAGTTCGAGTTCTGTAAAACCTCAAAAACATATTCAGTTACTTCATCTAACTGATTATCTATGCTTTCTCTTTCACTTTTAGGTACTTCACTACCTGCCATCAAGTCAGCCCATCGCGCAAAGTTAGGAACTATACCCGACTGCAAACGGCTAGCAAACTCTTGAACTCCAACTACAGCAGTCTCGTCAAAGATTTTGTCATCCCTGCGCTGACCTGCTTCTTCATAATAGAATGATTCTCGTTGGGGCAGCGCATATTCATAACACTCCTCAAAAAGAGAAACCCAGTTCTCACGAAAAGCTTTAGCTTTGTTGTACTTTTCAATGTACTGTTTTGCAATTATATCGTCAGCCATTAGAGAAACCTACCTAAGAACCCTTGACCACCTGCCCTCATAAGCGATCTGCGACCCGCACCGCCACGCATACCGCCTCGGCGCTCAGTGCTTGACTCAATAGCTTCTTGGATGTCTTCGCGCTTTTGAGTAGCGGATACTTCTTTTACTTTTTGCTCCGCTGCATCTGCCTCAACACGCTGTTCAGCAGCAGCTTTCTTCTCTTCCTTTGAAGGCCCAAAACACATAACGCGCTCCTTTATTTTTTACATTCGTAACCATAGAACAAGATAAATCACAATGCACAAACTACATTCTTGCCCAAAACCCCTGTCTCTTAGGGCGTGACTGCTTAGAAAAGACATCAAAGCTACGCTTTGCAACGGATACCCTTGCAGGTTTTTGGGTATTCATAAGCGCTCGACCCTCACCTGCACCTAAGAAAAGATACTGTGCAGCATCGTGAACGTGGCTAAACATATTCTTGTCTGGCTTATCTGCGTATCTTTCACCAGAGACTTCCATGCGCTTATAGGCATAGCCGCCCTCAAAGCCTTTGATTAGCTGTGGGCATCTACGATCAATTAATAAAGCAGGTTTACCTTCGACCATCTTAGTCAATTGGGAGGAGACTGACTCAAGCCGAAGGTCAACGGAGTTGGAAGGCGCAGGGAACGCCCTCAAACCTGCTCCGCGCAAGATGTGAAAGGGAGTAGACTCATCAGTCTGTGCGCGGAAATCACCTGCGGGATCGCCATAGATTATTACCTCTGACGCTGCCGCGAATCTTATAGCTAGCTCATTTCTAAGAACTTCGGCAAAACGCACGATGCCCATGTCTACGGCTACAATTTCGGATTGAATGAACCATCGCCCTCGAACCTTTTGCCCAAGCACTGCCGCAGGGGTCAAGCCAAAGTCCACGCCAACATAAACTGGGGAATTTGCTGCTACTGGTATTTCTTCTTTTGCTATGTGTACTTCTGCTGCAAACATCGGGTAAACAGGTTTCCCATCTTGGATGTGGCCCAAGCGGTTCATTACATACACATCTATCCATGATTTAGTCTTACCCCTTATTAGATTGGAATAATAACTCTTGAGCATATTCTTTGTGTTCTCGGCTTTGGGGTTTGGCTCATAGTCTTCTACCTCGCCCTCTTCACCTTTCTTTTCAACCATGCCGCAGGGTTGGGTATAGAAAGACCAGTTGTCTGGCTTAACCAACATCTTAGCTTGCTCACGCGGTATATGATCTGGGACTGGAACTTCACCTGCCATAATCGGCCACCAGTGATCTTCCTCAGGCGCGTTGGTATCGGCAATGACACCAGTCCAAGTAGGGCCACCATCACGCATAGAAGGAAAACGCCCAACACGCATAGTACAGGCGTCAATAATACTCTTCGCAATTTCTCTAGCCTCATTAATCCAAACGCCAGTTAGCTCTAAAGATAGCAGTTTCTTTACATCTTCGGGGCGGTCTAAAGCTAAGAAGATAACCTCAAGATCAATGTCGCCCTTCTTAATGTGATGCGTATATGGCACTGACCAAGTAAACTTACCCCAGTCTGATTCTGGAAACCAGTCAAGCCATGTCTTGATGGTGGTGGTTCTAAGTTGGGGATTGGTATTACGAATGATTGCCCATCGGCTTTTGCGGATTCCATCTGGCCCTTTGCCCTGTTGGATTGCGCGGCGAAACACTTCTACACAACAGCCAACGGACTTGCCAGAACCGACTGGCCCTCTTATGCCACGAAAGAATGTATCGTCCTTCATAAATACTTTTAGGACTTCTCCATCTGGCTTGTACTTGAAGTCTATCATCTAAGCCCTTTGTTAACTCCAAAGCGGATCATATCTTCAACCACCTCTGGCGCAATGCTGTCAATGAGCTTGTCGCACTCATGGTCTGTAACAAAGTGCTGTCCGAACTTTGCAATGACACTTGATAGATGAACCTTGCGAACAATGCCGCGCAGCATATCGCGGTCTTGTTGAGTAATCGTAGAAGTAAAACTCACGTTCTGTACTTCCTTACTTTATCAGCAATTGCTTTCGGTTGAGCCACAAACTGCTTGCCCGAAGCCTTGCCCTTTCGTTTAGCTCTGGTTGTAGCTGCATATTCAGAATCACTAAGAGCAGCGATAGCTTTAGAAGGAAGGTAACGCTCACCAGTCTCACTAGACTTTTTGCCAGACTTGGTGCGCCACTTCTGCTTGCCCCAGTTCATTAATGATTTCTGAGAAGCTTTCACCTATATCCCCCACCTGCTGCTTTGTATCGCTTGGCTAAGAGTTGAGCCTTACGCGCAGACCATTTACCTGCCGCAGTGCCTTGAACATTTGCGGCCTTTATTCTGTTGAACAAAGACTTCCGCATCTTGGGCTTGGTATAATTACCTGCTTCATTTACTGCCATTCTTCACACTCTTGTTCTTTTTACGAGCGTAAGCCTTTGCAGCTTTCTTTCCCTCTTTGCTGTAGGAGAAAGTCTTTCCACCAACTTTAGGCATTTTTCTTCTTCCTTTTGTTTTTAGGCGCAACCTTCGATTCATCAATGTCAGGCGTAGAAGGGTTGTCAGCCTTGTACGATCCCTTGGTTGTTCGCGCTCTCACTGGCTCTGGCCCTTCGACTAAACGCTTGGCATCAGCCATGCGTGTCTTGCCAGTGTAATGAATCCCTGCAATCGTATGCGTTTCGCCAGTCCACACCTCTTCAGTGTGCGCAATGTAAAAAGCCATTATTCCTCCCTAGCTCCGCTCTTAAGCATCTGCTCTTCCATCTTCTTAACTCGCTTTAGCAACGAATGATGACGAGCAGTTATAACACGCTGACCAGACTTCTCAGCTTCGCGCATATCTTCTGCATAATCCTTGCCGCGAAGCAAAGTCCTTAGTTTATTCTTAGCTCTGTTAATAAGCTTGTTGTTAATATCCTTCTCAATATTATCAACAGCTTTATCTAATATCTCATACCGATACTGAAAACGCTTTCTTGGGTTCTGTGGATTAGGCATCAGTATTTACTTTTTAGCGCTGTAAGCATTGAAGACTGCATCGCGCCGCCGCTCGGCTTTGGAACATCCTTCATCTTAGGCTTGCTTCTTTTAATCTTGCTTTGAAGCAAAGAAGGAAGAGGGCCATAATCGACCTTCATTTCTTTATAATAGTCTTCTGCGCTTTTACCACCTGCACACATAACTAAGCCTTTCCTGCTTTAGCGTTCCTTTTAATAGACCGATTAGCCGCCCTAGCTATAGAACGCAAATTCTTAGAAGAGTTGTCTTGCGGATTGCCGTTCTTGTGATCTACATCCTTGCCATCATTCCGCTTGGCCTTGCCAGACTTCTCTAACTTATAACGAGCCTTCTTCCTTGCCCTGTTAGCCGCCATCCGTTTAGGCGACTTGTCGTACTTGCCCTCGCCAGACATAGAATAATCACGGACATAATTCTTACTACTAGGCATTATGACTTCTTATGCCTCTTTGCAAAGTTACGAGCCGCTTCCACAGAGCCAAAGCCCCACTTCTTTAATGCCAATGCCTTTCGAGTCGGGCGACCCTTCTCATCTTTCATCGGCCCCTTCATTCCTGCAAACCGAGCAGCAAAAGAAACACGACGAGGATTCGTACCACTGCTTAACTGACGCTTTAAGTTAGCACCCTCAGTACGCTTAAAATGAGCGCGACCCGCAGCAGTCAAGCCACCAGTCTTGCTTTTGTGTTCCTTCCTCACATCTGCCTCTTCTTAGCCATAGAGAGCAAAGACTGATCCTTGAGAGGCTTGCTAGGAGAGTACATACCGCCGCCGCCTTTGCCGCTATACCTTGCTTTTGGTTTGTTGATTTTTTTGTCAAACTTTACTTCGCCTCTAGCATCGCGCAGCAAAGTCCGAGCATGTTTAACTTCACGCTTTAGCTCTTGAACCTTTTCTTTGTTTGACAGCTTTTCATAACTTCCATCCTCAGAAAAAGAATAAGTCTTAACATTTTTTCCGCTACCCTTCAGCTTACTAATTTCTTTGCTTATCTGGCGAAGCACAGACTTCAAACCTTTAATCTGCTCTTTAGGGCCGCCCCTTAAACGACGAGTCTCATTGTCTTCAGTAATGGCCGCTGTGCCTTCCATGAACTTATTCCTTCTTCTTCCTTAAGTATCCACCACTCTTGAGAGCAGCCTTGGCAACAGTCATGTCAGCCCTATCCGGCTGCTTCTCTGGGGTGCGATCAAATCTACTCATGTCAGAACCTTATGCAGATAAAAATATTTTTGACAATGCACAAATTAGCCCACATTCGTGGGCAAGTCTTGAAGGGAAATAATGTGAGTGGTAGACCCCCTTACAGTTTTCAACCGCAACTTTTCCCCCACCCCCCTATCTAAGCCCAAGCATTGCAGGTCTTTTTCTGGCAAACGCAGCGAAGATCAACCAAGGTCAATAGATACACGGATATCACCTGCCACCTGCACTTGAGAACGGTCAATAGGTTTATACCCTGCACGATCTAGCAAATCCTTACTGGCTTCCAACTGGACATACTCAGACTTAGCACTTGTTGCTAACCTTCTCACTGTTCCTGCTGCCAATGTAGCACTCAATCCAAACTCTTCATTCATCCTCTGCATCAAGTACTGTTGCACATGAGGCAACTTCATTGTCTTGCAAGCAGTCACTCTTCCAGACTCGCCCGAACTGTATCCAGCAATCTCAGCAGCTTCCCTAATGGTGCATCCTCTTGCTACGATGGTGTCAACAAGTGCGGTCTGTTTATCAGTCAGCTTCTTAGTTGAAATATCATTCATTGTTTGATCCTTCCGTTGCCCCCCCTCTCCCTCTCTCCCCCCCATCTAAGCCTTATCTCAAGCATCTCTGTCAATAGTGACGTAACGTAACCTTGCATTTAACGTGGCGTCACACCTTGCCAAAAGCATTGACGTAGTTTGGGGCAATTTTGCATTTAATTGTGCTTCGCTCTCTTCTTTGCAAAACCGCGCTACTCATCAAAGACAGAGCCACAAGTGTCTCTGCGGCCTATGGGCCGTGAGTATCGCATTGGCCTAGTGAGGATAGGCGATACGCTATTCACAGTTCATTGCCTGATGCAGTGTACAAGAATGATTGTCCCAATCATGTCACTCCGTTAGCTCTTCCGAGGGACAAGCTTGTTAAGCTTGACCAAATGACCTTTAAAAAGATCAAACAAACAAGAGAAAGAATACTGAATTTTCTTGCGAAAATACTCTAATAAAAAGATTTAAACCAACGCCAAGGATTGCCCAGTTTTGGCGCAGATGCGGTATAAAATAACGGTTCGCGCACTGCAACCAGATTGGCGGCTTTCATCCATTCTTAGTGTTCCGTCTGCTATCCCTCATGTTGTGCTTCTTGGCTTCTGTTGGCGCGTGTGAGTCGGGCAGACGGTGGCGTATGAACCTTCCGCAAATCAAGTTGCAGTGCGAAGCTGCTTTTCTATTGTGCGCTAAAGCGCCCTGTTTAGTGGCAACGCTTGCGCGTTGCTGTGCAGCCGAACCGCCATTTTTTACCGCCCTTACGCCAACCCTTGTCAATCCTTGGGTTGGATCAAATCGAAGAAAAACAGCAACCGATCTAGATATAGGAGTTAAGATCATGGCTAAATTGAATGTAGAAACGCACAACGCAGACGGCAGCACCAACGTTGCATCAGATGAAATGGTAATCAACACGGACGTACAACGCCGCATCGGACTAGAGGCTTGCGAGGCTTTAACAATGTGCTTTGCAGGTGGCGACGAGTACCAAGGGCGCAACATTGCAACGCAGCTTTGCCGGATGGTAGATTTCATGTTGCCCTATCAGCAAGACCAACTCAGCACCTTTGAGGCTGACAAAGAGGTGCTTGCGGAGAACCCCAACAAGGCAAACTATGATGAGGAGATGGAAGAGTTACAACGCAAGATCGACGAAAAGAATACCAACGTCAATCAATTGCTCATGTTGCGCGACATCACCCGAAAAAACTTCGCCACCACGCAGGGCTTCAAATATGTCCCGAAAGAAACAGGCGGACGCAAGCCAACAGGCGTAGCAGCCACCGCAGCTTTCCTTGCCAAGCGCAAGTAAAAACAACAGGGGGCAGCGCAAGTTGCCCCATCACTCTCTTTTCTCAAAGGTGACGATATGAAAAACCCCGAAAACATGACCAAAAAAGAACTGCTGCAACTGGTCAAAGACTTGCTTGCTCAAAACGCCGAGCTTGTTTGCGTGCCAGAATTCATACGCGACAGACGGCAACTTCACAGCTTTATCATTGATGCCTTTAAGAACGACGACTACGAAGAAACGCAAATCGTGCTTGATGGGATCAACCAAGGCACACAGGTTCGGCGGTTAATGCAGCAGAACGCAGCCGCAGGACTTGAAGCGCAGAGATTCCACTGGTCATAGAAACAAAGGGCGGCGCAAGCTGCCCCAAAATCGCCAAAATGAATCTCGCTTTATTCCGATCAAAGATCGGGCGAGATAAGAACATAAACCACCCAGAACAACAGACTGGAGAAACAGCAACCAACCACCGCAGAACGCAAGCCTCAAAAAAAATAAGATATGGGGACACAAGCGGGACTATTTACTACGGTGAGTTTTATTGGAGATCGCAATGGCACATACAATCCCTGCATATTCTAAGCTTCAAAAGGTTAAGGAAGAACCTAAATTTGAAGTGACTAATCGTAAAGAACGCCGCCGCATCAAGTCTAAAAAGAAAGGGGCTACTCAACAAAGCTTAAAGCATGGACGCATCCATCGTTGGTATGACTAAGTATCAACTTCAACTGTATCAACTCTATCAACTTGTGGAAGGTGTGGAAGGTGTGGAAGG
>VMHT01212901.1_pt1 | contig 34838 bp, 32 predicted proteins | sample 4693611 | NCBI WGS metagenome assembly VMHT01 (sample SAMN12280063, study PRJNA550983) | marine metagenome | isolation source: seawater sampled from same location over 5 years 0.02-0.2 micron viral filtrate | place: USA: collected off the coast of southern California halfway between the port... ...
CGGGCCCTGGCGCTGGAAAAACAATTGTACGAACAACTGTTTGATACTCTGCTGCCGCAATTAACCCCACTTATCAACAGTGCCGCGGCGCTGGCCAAACTGGATGTGATTCAGGGGCTGGCCGAACGCGCCGAGACCTTACAGTTGCACCGACCCCAGTTAAGCAACGACACCAAAATCTGTTATCAGGAAGGCCGTCACCCTATTGTTGAAAGTGTGATGGATGACCCCTTTATTGCGAACCCGCTGACGCTGGATGATGCGCACCGGATGCTGATTATTACCGGCCCCAATATGGGCGGTAAGTCCACCTACATGCGCCAGACCGCGCTGATTGTATTGATGGCCTACATCGGCAGCTTTGTACCGGCCCAAGATGCCTGCATTGGTAAAATCGATCGCATCTTTACCCGTATCGGCGCTTCGGACGATCTCGCCTCGGGCCGTTCGACCTTTATGGTAGAGATGACCGAAACCGCCAATATTTTGCACAATGCCACCGAAAATTCGCTGGTTTTGATGGATGAAATCGGCCGCGGTACCAGTACCTACGATGGCCTGTCATTGGCCTGGGCCTGCGCCCACCACCTGGCCACCAAAGTGAAAGCCTACACCTTATTTGCTACCCATTATTTTGAACTGACGCAGTTGCCGGATCACTACGATAATGTGGTCAATGTGCATCTTGATGCCATGGAACATGAAGAAACCATCCGCTTTATGCATAGCGTTGAAACCGGCGCCGCCAGTAAAAGCTATGGCTTACAGGTGGCTTCGCTGGCAGGTGTCCCCCAAAGTGTGATTACCGCTGCCCGGCACAAGCTGGCAGAGCTGGAGGCCAGCCGCGGCGAACCTGCGGTGGCCCCCACAGAGCACAGCGACACCCATGGGCAAACCTCACCAGGTCAGACCCAGCTGCCGCTGGAGCCAGCGTCCAGTCCGGTGGATGATGCCATGGAAACCATCAACCCTGATGATCTGTCACCGCGCCAGGCACTGGATCTTATCTACACCTTGAAGCGGCTGAGTCAGCAATAAACGGTACCGTGCAAATTACTGCGGCCCGCTGCCTGGCTTTGTCAGCGGCCGCCTTGCCCAGGCAAACCGATTGTTTGCCGCAAGGTCTTTCGGTATACTATTGCGCCGTCCAGGTGTTGCAGCGACCTCTTTTGTCTGACAGCACACATTACCCATACAATCCAACGCCTTAGGTTTCGCATGACAAACTATATTTTCGTCACAGGTGGTGTTGTATCATCGCTAGGTAAAGGTATTGCTGCTGCTTCATTAGCCGCAATTCTTGAAGCGCGTGGTCTTACCGTCACAATGCTAAAGCTGGATCCCTACATCAACGTAGATCCAGGAACGATGAGCCCCATTCAGCATGGTGAGGTTTTTGTCACCGATGACGGTGCCGAAACCGATTTGGATCTGGGTCACTACGAACGCTTTATTCGTACCCGCATGAGCAAGCGTAACAACTTCACCACCGGCCGGGTGTATGAAGAAGTACTTAAACGCGAGCGTCGGGGCGATTATCTGGGCGCCACCATTCAGGTCATTCCGCATATCACCAACGAAATCAAACGTCGGGTCATCGAAGGCGCCGAAGGTCATGATGTCGCGATTGTTGAAGTAGGTGGAACGGTGGGGGATATCGAGTCACAGCCGTTTTTGGAAGCCATTCGTCAGTTGGGCACCGAAGTGGGCCGCGATCGCGCCATGTTCATGCACCTGACCCTGGTACCTTATATGCCTGCCTCGGGCGAGGTAAAAACCAAACCCACCCAGCATTCGGTGAAAGAACTGCGTTCAATTGGTATTCAGCCCGACATTCTGGTGTGTCGCTCAGTAGGCGCATTGCCTGCCACCGAACGTTCAAAAATTGCCTTGTTTACCAATGTGGTCGACAAAGCAGTTATCTCATTAAAAGATGTCGACAGTATCTATCGGATCCCGGCTGCGCTGAAAGCCCAGGGGATGGATCAGTTGGTAGTGGACCGCTTTGGTTTTGACTGTAAAGAAGCCGATTTGACCGAATGGGAACAGGTACTTTACGCCGAGTCCAACCCTACCGCCGAGATCAACATTGGTATGGTCGGTAAATACGTTGAGCTGCCTGATGCCTATAAATCGGTCAACGAAGCGCTTAAACATGCCGGTCTGAAAAACCGACTGACCGTTAATATCCACCATGTAGATTCGCAGGATGTGGAGTCTAAAGGCACGCAGATTCTTGAACACCTTGATGCCATTCTGGTGCCTGGAGGCTTTGGTGAACGGGGTGTGGAAGGTAAAATCGCGGCGGTGCGCTACGCCCGGGAAAACAAGGTGCCGTTTTTAGGAATTTGCCTGGGTATGCAGGTGGCATTGATTGAATTTGCCCGTAATGTGGCGGGTATGGAAAACGCCAACAGCACGGAGTTTGACCCAGACAGCCCGTACCCGGTGGTGGGTCTGATCACTGAATGGCTTGATGCTGATGGCAGCACTGAAATACGCACCGAAACCTCAGATTTGGGCGGCACCATGCGCCTGGGAAGCCAGCTGTGTCATCTGATTCCTGATACTAAAGTACATCAGATGTATGGCACCGAAAGTATCTACGAACGCCACCGTCACCGCTACGAGGTAAACAATAACCTGCGCGATCAAATTGAACAGGCCGGGCTTAAGGTAAGTGGTTTGTCCACTGACAAACGGCTTGTGGAAGTTATCGAGATCCCCGACCATCCATGGTTTGTTGCCGGTCAGTTCCACCCTGAATTTACGTCTACCCCGCGCGACGGCCATCCGTTATTCACCGGATTTGTGGCAGCAGCAGGTCAGTACCAAAAAGAAAATCATTAATTTCTAATAATAGGGGCGCTTTACTCTCCCGTGGGTGTCCCATTAACGTTGAGGAAAAAACATGGCGAAGATTAGTCGTATAGTTGGACGCGAAATCCTGGATTCTCGTGGTAACCCTACCGTAGAAGCTGATGTCTATCTGGACAGTGGTGAAATGGGCCGGGCCGCAGCACCATCAGGCGCATCTACTGGCTCTCGCGAAGCGCTGGAATTACGTGATGCGGACACCAGCCGGTATCTGGGCAAAGGCGTAACGAAAGCGGTGGCAGCCATTAATGATGTGATTGCCCCGGCTCTGATCGACAAAGATCCTATGGCTCAAAGTGATATCGACCATATCATGCTGCAACTTGATGGGACTGAAAACAAGGAAACTTTAGGCGCTAACGCGATTCTGGCGGTATCGCTGGCAGTCGCTAAGGCAGCAGCAGCCAATAAAAAAGTAGCGCTGTATGAGCACATTGCTGACCTGAATGGCACGCCTGGTGAATATTCAATGCCAGTACCGATGATGAACATCATCAATGGCGGCGAGCACGCCGACAACAATGTTGATATTCAGGAATTTATGGTGCAGCCGGTAGGTGCAGCCAGTTTCAAAGAAGCCTTGCGTATGGGCGCTGAGATTTTCCATGCGCTGAAAAAAGTATTGTCCGCTAAAGGCCTTAGCACCGCTGTTGGCGACGAAGGTGGCTTTGCCCCTAACCTGAGCTCTAATGCTGAAGCCCTGGCGGTCATTGTTCAGGCAGTTGAAAATGCTGGCTACAAGATGAACGAAGACGTGACGTTGGCCTTAGATTGCGCAGCCTCTGAATTCTACAAGGATGGCAGCTATGTGCTATCTGGTGAAGACAAGCGGTTTAACTCTGAAGAGTTTGGTGACTATCTGGCCGACCTGGCTAACCAGTACCCGATTGTTTCCATTGAAGATGGTCTGGATGAGAGTGACTGGGATGGCTGGGCCAGCCTGACCAACAAGATTGGCGAAAAAGTACAGCTGGTCGGTGATGATTTGTTTGTGACTAACACCAAGATTCTTAAGCGTGGTATCGATAACAACATCGGTAACTCAATCCTGATCAAATTCAACCAGATTGGCTCGCTAACCGAGACCCTGAATGCGATCAAGATGGCTAAAGACGCTGGCTTTACCGCAGTGATTTCGCACCGCTCAGGTGAAACCGAAGACGCTACCATTGCCGATTTGGCAGTAGGTACCGCAGCAGGTCAGATCAAAACTGGTTCTCTATGCCGTTCTGATCGGGTTGCAAAATATAATCAGTTGCTACGTATTGAAGAAGCACTGGGCAGCGCCGCTACCTATCGTGGTCGCTCAGAAATTAAAGGTCAGTAAGACTTTTTGCGCCGGTAGTATAGCTACCGGCCGCACTTCCTGTTAGGTTAGCCCTATCTGTGGTTAACCCGTTACAGGCTATGGCATCCGGCTTAGATACAAATCAAACTAACTTTTTTGTCGCCCAGCATCAGCTAGATACCGCCCCGCTCCACTATACTGAGATTTGCACGGCGTTATACGAACGCGAACTTTTTACCCTGGCCACCACTGCTTATCCGGATACAGCCCGGTTGCAGCAGCGCCTTAAAGGTCTGTCTTATCACATCCGCCGCGCCGCCTATTTTATGGCAGCAAGCGCGACCCCGCTAACCTTAGACAGCCATAATGCTTCCTGGACCGCTAAACAGCGCACGCAAAACCCGGCCACCAAAATCACCGCAGAGACAAATCAGCACTGGTTCGAACGCTATGCCACCCACGGCCTGGTCGTCTGTATCATGGTTCAGGAAGTGGCGGGCATGCATCTCGAGCTGGACTCTATCGATCGGGTAATGCCTGAAAAGACCCGGCTTCATACCAATAAATATGGCTGGTTTTCCTTTGCCGGCCAGCCGGAAGAAGCCACCGTGGACGCCTATTCAAAGCGTCGGCTCTGTCGCCCTGATAAGACATTGATCACTGCGGCATGTTGTGGTCATCAGTGGAGTCATAAGGGCCGTGTGGCGCCACGGCCACTCAGTCTGCGTGAAATCCTCCTGGCCTCTACCCTCAACTGGAAGCATTTTCGAACCCCGCATAGGCAAATCGCCCGCCCCGAGTAACTGGTCAAACCATTGTTCAACAAAAGATGCAAGCGGCCTTCGATAATTAATTTTCATAACCTTGTAAAGAAAGGTTGACCTGCTGGCTGTAGATGGTTACATTGAAGTTCACAAACTGGTCAGCAACACAAGATATTGCCTTATGTTTTGCATGCAAATTCGCCGTCTTCTCCTACTCCTTCTTATGACAGGTGCACTGTACGGGTAGATTGCGACCAGCAATGAATTTCACCAAAAACCCGTGCTTCGCACGGGTTTTTTTTTGCCTATTAACCACGAGATAACGCCATGACGAATCAGGTAAAAATCTTTGATACCACACTAAGAGACGGCGAGCAGGCGCTGTCTGCCAGCTTAAGTGCCAAAGACAAACTTCAGATCGCACTGGCACTGGAGCGCCTGGGAGTCGATATTATTGAGGCGGGTTTTCCGGTGTCCTCGCCAGGTGACTTTGCCTCGGTACAAATGATTGCCCAGCAGGTAAAAAATGCCACTGTGTGCGGCCTGGCCCGTGCGGTGAAAGCCGATATCGATGCCTGCGGGCAGGCGTTACAGGTAGCCGAACAATTCCGCATTCATACCTTTATCGCTACCTCCGATATTCATGTGAACGCCAAGCTGCGCAAGTCGCAGGATGAAGTGGTGGAAATGGCGGTGGCTGCGGTCAAACATGCCCGCCGCTATACCGACGATGTCGAATTTTCCTGTGAAGATGCCGGACGTACTCATATCGATTACCTATGTCGCATGGTCGAAGCCGCTATCGATGCCGGCGCCAGCACTATCAATATTCCCGACACCGTAGGCTACACCACCCCCACCGAGTTCGGCGGCATCATTACACAGTTGTTTGACCGGGTGCCTAATATCGATAAAGCCACTATCTCGGTACATTGTCATAATGACTTAGGACTGGCGGTAGCCAATTCTCTGGCCGCGGTAGAAGCCGGCGCACGCCAGGTCGAAAGCACCATCAACGGCATCGGTGAACGTGCCGGAAACTGCGCCCTGGAAGAAATCGCCATGATTTTGCAAACCCGGCAACCTATGCTGGGACTCTCCACCAATATTAATGCTACGGAGATTTCGCGTACTTCCAAACTGGTCAGTCAGCTATGTAACATGCCGGTACAGGCTAATAAGGCCGTAGTCGGGGCCAATGCTTTCAGCCATTCCTCCGGCATTCATCAGGACGGGGTACTCAAGGCACAAAATACTTATGAAATCATGACGCCAGAAAGCGTTGGCATTAATAAAAACAACCTGAATCTGACTTCCCGTTCCGGCCGTCATGTTATCCGCCATCGCTTGCAGGAACTGGGCTATAGCGACACTGATTATGATCTGGAAGCTATTTATGCCGACTTTGTGCAACTGGCTGACACCAAGGGCACCGTGTATGACTACGATTTAGAAGCGCTGTTGTTTTTCGACAAGCAAAAGCACGAGTCAGCATTTTATAAACTGTCTTACCTGCAAGCCACCAGTGGCCATGAAATTATTCCCAGCGCTACGGTTCGCTTGCAGGTCGGTGACGATCTGGTCACCCGCAGTGCCACCGGTAATGGCCCGGTTAATGCCGCCTACGAGGCCATTATGGATATTCTGGGTCATCAGGACATAGAGATCGTAGACTTTACTCTGGATTCAAAAGGCGAAGGCGCCGATGCTCTGGCCCAGGTCAGTGTCATTGCCCAATACAAAAGCCGTCGTTTTCATGGTCGCGGTCTGGCCACTGATATTGTAGAAGCAGGCGTAAATGCATTGATTTATGTCCTCAACAACACCCATGTGGCTGACAAGATTGACCAGCATCGACAACAACAAGACTCTTTAGCAGGTGTAAAATGAAGACCTTTAACCTTGCCGTACTGCCCGGTGACGGCATTGGCCCGGAAGTGATGCAACAGGCCCGGCGCGTGTTGCAGGCCGTCAGTGAACGATTTGAGATTAACTTTGAACTCAACGAATTGCCGGTGGGCGGTTATGCCATCGATACCACCGGCGAAGCACTACCGGCGGCCACGCTACTGGGCTGCGAACAGGCCGATGCCATATTGTTTGGCTCTATTGGCGGGCCTAAGTGGGATGCTCTACCTATAGAGCAACGCCCCGAACGCGCTGCTTTGCTAACACTGCGTCAGCATTTTGATTTGTTCAGTAATCTACGGCCGGCCCGGATTTATCCGGGATTGGAACACTTAAGCCCGTTACGGGCCGACATTGCTGCCAGCGGCGTAGACATTGTGGTTATCCGGGAGCTGACCAGCGGCATTTATTTTGGCCAGCCCAAAGGCCGTGAAGGCGAAGGGGAAAGCCAGTACGCGTTTGATACCATGCGTTACAGCCGCAAGGAAATTCGACGCATTGCGGTGGCCGCCTTTGAAGCCGCCCGTTTGCGCAACCACAAAGTGACTTCCGTCGACAAAGCTAATGTGCTGCAAACCAGTCGTCTGTGGCGAGAGGTAACCGAAGAAGTCGCCACCCAGTATCCCGATGTCACCCTGGAACATATCTATATTGATAACGCCACCATGCAGGTAATGAAAAACCCTGCCCAGTTTGATGTGATGCTGTGCTCCAATTTATTTGGCGATATCATCTCTGACGAATGCGCGATGATGACCGGCTCCATGGGCCTGTTACCCTCAGCAAGCATTAACGAAGAGGGCTTCGGTCTGTATGAACCAGCAGGCGGCTCCGCGCCGGATATTGCAGGTAAAAACATCGCCAACCCTATTGCCCAAATCTTGTCAGCGGCCATGTTGTTACGCTTTAGCCTGGGTCAGGCAGACGCCGCCGATGCCATTGAACAGGCAGTGGTCAAAACCCTGGAAGCCGGCATCCTTACCGGTGAGTTGCTCACCGGTGAACAGCAGCAAAACGCCGCCAGTACCGCTGAGGTTGGCGATGCGGTAGTACAGTTTATCTTGTCACAGGAGTCAGAGTGAAAATGGCCAAAACACTGTACGATAAAGTCTACGACGCCCATATTATTGAGGTACCGGGTGACGACGATCTGTTATATATCGACCGTCATCTTATTCATGAAGTCACCTCCCCCCAGGCCTTTGCCGGCCTGAACGAAAAAAACCGCAAGGTGCGCCGGCCAGATCGCACCATAGCCACCATGGATCATAGTATCTCCACCCGCTCCCTGGCGCTGGATGCCTGTGGCCCCCAAAATGCTCTGCAATTACAAACCCTGGCGAATAACTGCGCTGACCATGGCATTGAATTGTTTGCCGTGGGCCATCAAAAACAAGGCATTGTACATGTGATGGGGCCGGAGCTGGGGCTTATTCAGCCGGGCATGACGGTGGTATGTGGCGACTCACACACCGCTACTCACGGCGCATTTGGCGCCCTGGCCTTTGGCATCGGCACCTCTCAGGTTGAACATGTGCTGGCCACCCAGACCCTAAAACAAAGCAAAGCCAAAAGCATGCTGATTCAGGTGGATGGCCAGCTGGCCGCCGGCACCACCGCCAAGGACATCATCCTGGCCATCATCGGCCGCATCGGTCATGCCGGCGCCACCGGCTATGTGATTGAGTACGCTGGCGAAGCCATTCGCGCATTAACCATGGAAGAGCGAATGACCATCTGCAATATGAGCATCGAAGCCGGGGCCAAGGCCGGCTTAATTGCTCCGGATGAGACGACCTTTGCCTATTTGCAGGGCCGCGAATATGTTCCTGCCGAGGACCACTGGCAATCGGCCAAAACTTACTGGCAATCGCTGTATAGCGATACGGATGCACAATTCGATAAAGTCGTGACCTTGCAAGCTGCCGATATCGCGCCCCAGGTGACCTGGGGCACAAACCCAGGGCAGGTTATCGGAGTAAACACCCCCATCCCGGGGCCGTCTGATTTTGAAGATGCCAGCGAACGCGAAAGCGCAACCAAAGCCCTGGCGTATATGGGGTTAGAAGCCGGAACTAAACTGGCCGATGTAACCATTAACCAGGTCTTTATTGGCTCATGTACCAATGGACGGATTGAAGATTTACGCTCCGCGGCTAAAATCGCGCGCCAGGGTAAAGTTGCCGCTGATGTTACGGCCATCGTAGTGCCCGGTTCCGCGGCAGTGAAGCGCCAGGCAGAAGCCGAAGGCTTAGATCGGATATTTTTAGACGCCGGATTTGAATGGCGGTTGCCTGGCTGCTCCATGTGCCTGGGTATGAATGACGATATTTTGCAAAAGCACGATCGCTGCGCCTCCACCAGCAACCGCAACTTTGAAGGTCGACAGGGCCGCGGGGCTCGTACCCACCTGGTAAGCCCGGCGATGGCGGCCGCTGCCGCCCTTCGTGGTCGTTTTGCCGATGTCAGAGATTTTCAGGAGTAACCTATGCCCACCAATACCGGAATCAACACCCACGCCGGCCACGCGGCACCACTTGATCAGGCCAATGTCGACACCGACCAGATAATTCCCAAGCAATTTCTGACCGGCGTGACCCGGGCCGGATACGGCAAGCATCTTTTTCACGACTGGCGCTACCTGGACTTGCATGAGCAGGAGCCAAATCCCGAGTTTGCATTAAATCTGCCTCAGTATCAGGATGCCAGCATTTTACTGTGTCGCGAAAACTTTGGCTGTGGCTCAAGCCGGGAACATGCACCCTGGGCCCTGGCCGATTATGGTTTCAAAGTTATTATTGCCACCAGCTTCGCCGACATTTTTTATGGCAATTGCATCAACAATCAATTATTACCTGTCAGCCTGGAGCAGGCGCAAATGGACATGTTGTTTGCGCAGGTCGATGCCAACCCTGACACCTTAATCACCATCGACTTACCCGCTCAGTCAGTTACCGCCGGCGCTGAAACCTTCCACTTTGAGATTGATGCGCAGTACAAACAGAACCTGCTTAAAGGACTGGATGCTATCGGCCAGACGCTGGAGCATGCCGGCCAGATTGAAAAATATGAAGATAGCGAACCTGTTTGGCTATAAATCCTTTATAATCCCGGGTATGTAAAAATACCGTTGCAGGTGGCGGTATTTTTATGAACAGGTTACCGTAGTATCCCGGCCAGAATGTTTGTATTTGAACGACAGCCAATTATGCCGGGAGCAAATTTGGTCGTACTCAAAAAGGATGTCTCATGCTCAAAAACATTTCCATCGATGAGCTGGTACCGGGAATGTATGTCAGTCAGGTGGTCGAGCAAACCGGTACCATGCGGGTTCGCTCCGGCGGACTGGTCAAATCCCAGGGCATTATTGAGCAACTGCGAAGCAAAGGGATTGTCCGGGTGGAAGTCGATTATGCCCGCAGCCGCCTGGCAGGCAATCGTAAGCCTGCCGCCAAGCCCGCTTCCAGTGCGGGTCTGGCAAAAGCCAATACACTTTATACCGAAGCGGTGTCTATCCAAAAAGGCCTGCTTGAACAACTCAAAGCCCGTTCCGCCGACGATGTGGCCGGTACTGATCAGCTGGCACAGCATATTATTGACGGGGTGTTTGAAAACCAGGATGCGCTGGCATGCCTGACTATGATCAAAAACACTAATGAATATATGCTGGAACATTCCATAAATTGCAGCATTCTGATGGCAATTTTTGCCAGTCATCAAGGTTATGATCGCGCCGCCATTAACACTCTGTGTACCGGTGCATTGCTGATGGATGTGGGCATGTCGATGATCCCTGAGCATATTCGCGACCATGACGGCGCGTTGTCAGATGACGACTGGAATATTATTCAATCACATGTGCCCAAGGGCCTGGCGCTGGTCAGTCACTTCGCGCAAATTGAAGAGCCGGTTACGGCCATCATCGGCCAGCACCATGAGCGGGTGGATGGTAGCGGTTACCCTAAGCAGTTGCATGGCGAAGAGATTTCCATATTCGGGCGCATGGCGGCTATTGTGGACTCCTACGATGCGATGATCTCGAACCGGGCCCACCAGCCAGCGGTGCCACCGGCACTGGCTATGAAACGACTTACTGCCAATCAGGGCCTGGATCAGAATCTGGTACGGCAGTTTATCCGCTGCCTTGGCGTCCACCCGGTAGGTTCGCTGGTAAAGCTGAAAAGTGGCCGCCTGGCGATGGTGGTGCAGTCCAATTCAGATGAGATGCATAAACCCGTGGTAATGACGTTTTATAGCATCCGCAGCAATAACTACAGCGAAGTGAAACGGGTGGATTTGGCTAAAGCCAATGATCGCATTGAAGCAGCGGTCCGGCCGGATGATTTTGGTATCAACCTGCCAAAATTTTTCCGCGATGTATTTATTCACCAGTTGCCGGACTAACCTACCAGTCAGTCAGGGCGGCCATACTGAATTGTTCGCCCTGAAATGCCAGAATTACACGTTGGCCTTCAATTTTAACTACCTGTACCTCATCGTTAATCCAGTCGCCTTCGCCACGTTGTTTGCCATTGACCCGTACCCAGCGATCAGAAGGATTACTGGCGTACATATGGGCCGAAAACTTCATAGCGGGCAAGCGTGTCAGTAGCCGCACCGGCAATTCATCCACCCGCATAATACTGTCAGAAACATTCACCGGCACCTCAGGTTCGCGCTCGGCCTTCGGGACTTGATCCAACTCATCGATGGCCTGATTAAACTTATCCAGCAAGGCTTGCGACACCTTCGCCTGACTGTTTTGGCCTGGCTCATTAAGTACCTTGCCGGCATAGTCATCCTGGGAGGCTGCCGGTGCTGGCTCAGACTGACTGTCTTCGTCTGAGCGCTGGCGGGCAACTGCCGGTGCCTCTGTTGAGGCGGCAACTGGCTCCTTCGTCCGTACTGCGCTTGTCGGTTCCTGCGGGTCCGGACCTTGGGCAAACTCGCCCGGCTGAGCTTCGCGGTTGCTGGCCTCATTCTGAGTGTTTGCGCTGGCAGACGAAGCAGCAGCATCATCCACTGGATTGGAAGGCGTTTGTGACGAGGGATTGGTGGTGTTTTGTACCAGCGTACTGCTGGAAAAAAGTGCAGGCCACCAACCTGAAGCACTGCCTGCGGCAAAACCTAAACCTATGCCCAGAATCGCTATGGCCACAAACTGGCCCGCCTGTATCAGCGTATAGCGCCAGGGAGAAGGCAGCCCCTGAATAGTGGGCAAAAACAGACTACGGTTAAATTGTTCTGAGACCTGCGCATCCTGAGCACCACGGGTATCATGATCACCACGCAACAACTGTTGAGTGGGAGTGCGTACTGCCACTGGCGCTTCTACCTCAACCGTTTGGGACGGATCAATATCAACCTCCTGGACCCCCATTTCGGCCAGGCCCTGGACCATACTATGGCTGGTCACCAGCCCGGACTTTTTAATTCTTACCGGGCCGTTTTGCCGGGTGATCTGCACGATGACCATTCCGGGGGTAAGCTGTTCGATGTTTAAACGGCGGATACCTGAGTCAGACATATGCATTTCCCCACACAAAACCCACCGTCAGGGCCAGCGCGAAGGTCAGACTCAACCATGCCGTGCGACGCCCCTGCTGCCGCTGAGCCACCACATCATCGCCCAGTATCTGGTTGGCAGCGGCGATAAACACAGACTTCTTAACCATCGGCTGCTGGGAGGTATACGCCAGTGTTAATGCGCGATCACACAATAAGTTAATCACCCGGGGGATGCCTCCGGTTATCCGATGCACCGTGCGTATCGTCGCGCCGCTAAACAGGCTGATATCGCCATTAGCCACACTTAGCCGATGACCAATATAAGAGCTTACTTCCGGGGCGCTCAGGGGCAATAAATGATAACGGGCAGTAATTCGCTGAGCCAGCTGACGTAATTCATTGCGTTTGAGCAATTGCTGCAATTCTGGCTGGCCAATCAGTACTACTTTCAGGAGCTTTTGACGGTTGGTTTCCAGGTTGGTCAATAACCGCAGTTGTTCGAGCACCTCTGGCATCAGGTGCTGAGCCTCATCGATCAGCAGCACCGTATTGAAACCAGCCTGATGATTATTGGCCAGCTTGGTCAGTATATGATCGGTGAAGTACTTCAGGCTGGCCTGGCTGGTTTCATAGTCGATACCCAGCTCATCACACACTGTCGCCAGCAGCTCCAGCGCGGATAGCGTCGGATTCAAAATCATGGCGACCTGAGTATTATCAGGAAGTTGCTGCAATAGCTTGCGCGATACTGTGGTTTTGCCGGTACCCACTTCGCCGGTCAGCATGACAAACCCACCGCTTTCGCGCAGCCCAAAGGTTAAATGTGCCAGGGCTTCTTTGTGCCTCGGGCTCATGTACAAATAGTCGGGGTTGGGAGCAATCGAAAACGGGTTATCATTAAGCCCGAAATAGTTCAGATACATGCAACAGCTTCAAATGTGTGAAAATACGCCAATAAAACTACCCAGTGCCCGAGCATATGTCAAAACATCCACGCCCTGACAGTGCATTTTTTTGAGTATCAGGCATAATTTACACCCTACATCTGCGTACGGGAAAACACAGCAATTTATGAAAACCTATCTGGTCGGGGGCGCGGTACGCGACGAGCTGCTTAATCGCCCTGTTACCGAAAAAGACTGGGTGGTCACCGGGGCCACCGAACAAATGATGCTGGAACGGGGGTTTACCCGGGTAGGTAAGGATTTTCCGGTGTTTTTACATCCTCAGACCAAAGATGAGCATGCGCTGGCGCGGCTGGAACGCAAAACCGGCAAAGGCTATACCGGTTTTGTTTGCGAGGCCGGCCCGGCCGTTACGCTGGAAGAAGATCTGCAACGACGTGATCTGACCATCAATGCGATGGCCAAAGACAGCAACGGTCAGATTATTGACCCGTATCATGGTCAGCAGGATTTGGCCGATCGAACGCTGCGACATGTGTCAGCGGCCTTTAGCGAAGATCCCTTACGCATTTTTCGGGTGGCCCGGTTTGCCGCTCGCTATCATCTGGTGGGTTTTACCGTGGCGCCCGAAACTGAACAGCTTATGCAGCAGATGGCGGCTACCGGCATGCTTAGCGAGCTGACTGCTGAGCGGGTCTGGCAGGAAACCCGACGGGCCGTAATGGAAGATCAGGGCTCGGTGTTTTTTGGTGTACTCAACAGTGCCCACAGTCTCAACGACTGGTTTCCAGAGCTGACCCCGTTTACCCCCGAGCGGGTCAAGCCATTAAAACTAGCCTGTAAAGACAACGCTGAACTGCCTGTACGAATGGCCTGTTTAACCGGCCTGATGAGTCCGGACGCGGCCAATGCGCTGGTGAAGCGACTTAAATGCCCGAACCCGGTAAGCGAACTGGCGGAATTAGCGGCTCACTATTGTGCGTCACTGCTGAAATGTCCTGAGCCGCGGCAATTACTGGATATTTTTAACCGGTGCGATGCCTGGCGGCGTCCTGAACGCTTTAGCTTGTTACATCAGGTCACCGGCTACATCGGCAAGGCGCAACTCATACACTGGCCAGCCGCGGCTATTTTACAAGCCCAACAAGGTGCCAGCGCCGTGGATGTTCAGCAAATTATTGCTGCCGGTCATAAGGGCCCGCAAATAAAAACGGCGCTGGATGAAGCCCGGTTGCAGGTTATCGAAAAAATACTCAGCAATTAAGCAACGAATCCTGCTTCACCCTGACCTGTACAGTGTTACAATATCGTTTTTGTATTGAGTATTAGCACAACTATGACATTTCAGGAACTTGATCTTGACGATACCCTTTGCCATGCCGTGGCGGACATGGGCTTCGACAAGCCTACCTCTATTCAGTCTATGGTGATCCCACAGGCCATGGATGGTCAGGACATTCTGGCAAGTGCGCCCACCGGTACGGGCAAAACCGCAGCCTTCCTGTTGCCTGCATGTCAGTTTTTGCTCGATTACCCGCGTAAAGAGCCCGGCGCCACCCGCATTTTGATTCTCACTCCCACCCGGGAGCTGGCGATTCAGGTGTTTGAGCAGGCCAAGGCAATTACCGCCCATACCGATTTAGTCTGTGGGGTTATCACCGGCGGCATTAACTATGGCACCGACCGCGAAACCCTGAATCAGAATCTGGATATTCTGGTGGCCACCCCGGGGCGACTGCATGAGCATATTCGTCTGGAGTCTGCTGATTGCCGGAATATCGAGTGTCTGATTTTAGACGAAGCCGACCGTATGCTGGATATGGGCTTTGCCACTATCGTGAATCAGATTGCCGCTGAAGCGCGCTGGCGTAAACAGAATATGTTGTTTTCGGCGACCCTGGAAGGCAAGGGTGTAAAAACCTTCGCGACCGAAATTCTTAATGATCCGGCGGTGATAGAGGCCTCGCCCTCGCGCAAAGAAAAAGCCAAGATTTTACAATGGTTTCATCATGCCGATACGTTGAAACACAAACAGGAATTGCTGGTCCACATCCTCAAACACGACATCACTAATGCCGTGGTGTTTGTGAAAACCCGTGAGCGTCTGCAATCTTTGAAAGACTATCTGGCCAGCCAGGACATTATGACGTGCTGGCTTCAGGGTGAAATGCCCCAGGACAAACGTAACGCTGCCCTGGCGCGCTTTAAATCGGGTGAGGTTCCGGTGCTGCTGGCCACCGATGTCGCCGCCCGGGGTCTGGATGTACCCAATGTCTCTCATGTCATTAACTACGACATGCCCCGTAAAGCCGACACCTATGTTCATCGAATCGGTCGTACCGGTCGCGCGGGAGCCAAAGGCATTGCGATTTCTCTGGTCGAAGCTCACGATTTGGCCGTGGTCGGGCGTATTATCCGCTATACCGAAGAGCCGTTAAAAGCCCGGGTTATCGATGAATTGCGTCCGCAAAACAAAACCCCTAAAGTGGCGCCGAAAAAGAAAAAAGTGAAAAAAGAGGCTGGGAAAAAGCCCGGCGCCAAAAAAGTGGGTAAAAAGAAGACCACCAAAAAGAAATCGTAACAAGGATATCGTATGGCCTTTCCTGACAAAATCGTGCTTGCTACCGGTAACAGTGGCAAGCTGAAAGAGTTTTCTAACCTGTTCAGTGAGCAGCAGGTCAATATTGTGGGTCAAACCGATTTGGGAGTCACAGAAGTCCCGGAAACCGGCACCACCTTTGTAGAAAATGCCATTATAAAAGCCCGCCACGCGGCCCGGCAAACCGGGTTACCTGCTATTGCCGACGATTCAGGCATCGTGGTGAACGCGTTAGGCGGGGCTCCGGGTATCCATTCGGCCCGCTTTGCCGGCGACAGTGCCAGTGACACCGACAATATTGAGCTGTTGTTAAACCGCATGAATGGCGAGGCGGATCGCCGCGCGCACTTTATGTGTACTCTGGTTTATCTGCGTCATGCCGATGATCCGGTGCCTCTGATAAGTCAGGGCCACTGGCATGGACTTATTACCAGTCAGGTGAGCGGCCATGGCGGCTTTGGGTATGATCCGGTATTTTATGTTCCGGCCCAGGAATGCACCGCGGCCGAGCTGGACAGTAAAACCAAAAACAGCCTGAGCCACCGGGGTCAGGCCATGGCATTTCTACTGCAACAAATGAGACAGGCTTTTGCGTAATCCCCCCTTAAGCCTGTACATCCATATCCCGTGGTGTGTACAAAAGTGCCCTTATTGTGACTTTAATTCCCACGGCCTTAAAGACTCGCTGCCCGAAAGCGAATATGTGGCGCATCTGCTCAACGATCTAGCTGAGGATGCCGCTCGGATTGGGGAGCGTGAAGTTACCACTATTTTTATTGGTGGGGGAACCCCCAGCTTGTTCAGCGAACATGCCATCGGACAATTGCTGGCCGGGGTGAAAGAACGGGTGAATCTGGCTCACGATGCCGAAATAACCCTGGAAGCGAACCCGGGCACCCTAGAGTCCGATCGCTTCAAAGGCTATGTTAATGCCGGCATTAACCGCATTTCGGTGGGGATCCAGAGCTTTAAACCCGAACATCTGTCGGTGCTGGGCCGAATTCATGATACCGCCCAGGCTAAGCAGGCTATCCATCAGGCCCATGATGCCGGTCTCAACAGCTTTAATCTGGACCTGATGCACGGTTTGCCCGACCAGAGTGTTGCCGATGCGATGAGCGATCTGGACGAAGCGATTTTTGCCAACCCGGCCCACCTGTCCTGGTATCAGCTTACCATCGAGCCTAATACACCATTTTATTCACGGCCACCGGAATTACCCGGGGACGATATTTTGTGGGATATCCAGGAGGCCGGCCATGCGCGGTTGCGCGCTGCCGGTTATGTGCAATATGAAATTTCCGGGTACTGTAAACCCGGCAACGAATGTCAGCATAATCTTAATTACTGGCGATTTGGCGATTACCTGGGGATTGGGTGTGGGGCCCACGGTAAAATTACGGATCCGGCAAAGGGCCATATTACCCGTACAGTAAAAGTGAAACACCCGCGTGGGTATATGGAATTGTCCCGACCCTATCTGGACAGTGAGCAAGAAGTGGCTGCCGAAGACCTGGCTTTTGAATTTTTTATGAATCGCTTTCGGTTAGTGGAACCCTGCCCTAAAGAGGATTTTTCTGCGTTCACCGGGGCCATTCTTTCTAAGGAGCAATCAGATAGCCTGGCACAGGCGCAACAAAATGGTCTGCTGGAGATCAGCGCAACACACTGGCAGGTTACCGACAAAGGTCGTCGTTATCTGAACAGTCTGTTGTCGGCGTTTGTTTAGTTATTTGAAGTAATCACATTGAAAGGCTCCAGCGCCTTCACCGAATGGCGCAGCTTTTCTTCGGTTTTATCCAGTTGTTTGAGTTTGTCACAAAACCAGTGGGCTTTGTTTTTCAGTGATAATGCCTTAGGGCCTACATCGGGCTCCAGCTGCTCTCCCACCGCTTCGAGCTGGCGCGTTAATTCAGCCAGCTTGACACTGTCGACATCACTATTAGTGGCATTAATGCCACTAATGGCGGAAAGGATACCGCCAATAGAGGTAGAAATCGTGCCTTCCAGCTGAGCTTCGATTTCGGTATCGACAAACTCATCCACACTTTCCAGCGATCCCGGGCCGATAAAATAATGATCGCTGGCATGGCGAAACTTTTCTTTAACCCGGCTTTTCACTCGATTCATCGACTCCTGCAACCGCTCGTAACTGTCATGATCGCTGCCCACCAACCCCTGATAAACATGGTCAATAGTATCTACCGCCAGATCCACGCCTTCGGTGGCCAGAATAATCATCTTTGGCACCACATAATGTAAGCCTTCGGCGTACTCAGCCAGCCAGGCCTGCTGCTGGGGATTCAGTTGTTGCCAGCGTCCCTGCACAAATAATTGATCATGCTGATTAATTTGCACCAATGTGCGGGATTTATCCATCACCCTCACCTGATCATCGTTGACCACCAGCCCATAGGCAAAGTCGATGTCACAGGTGAACTCTGCCGCCTGAGAATGGCTGCTGGATAAGAAGGCGAAGGCTATCGCACACAGTGTTTTGGAAAACGTTGGCATCATAATACTACTTAGTTTGAACCGCGGCAGGATAAATAAAAAGGCAGAATGAGTCCAGTCTGCCAATATTCAGGTTAAAATTAGTACAATGAAGGTGTTCGTGATGACTAGGGTTGCAGATAGGTTCTCACCAGACGTACATACACAAACCGATCTTTTTGTTTCACCGAGTGACTTGAGTTAAAAAAAGCGACCACCCAGGCTCGCTGCGGATCTGCCAGCGAGGGGGTAGAGGTCCAGAAATCATCCGCCGGCGTGGCAGGAAAAAACGTTTCGTTGATGGCTGGGCGCACACACAAACGATCAGTGACCGAAGCCAGCTCTTTAACATTGGGCAAACGCCAGCCTGCCTGCGTTTCATCATTGGCCTGATGTGCCAGTTGTAATGCTTCTTGCCAGGTATATTTTTTGGCCTGGCCGGTGCAGGTAGTACCATCCCATTCCTGGCCCTGTGCACAGCGCTGCCAGATAAGTTGGGTAGTGGTATGCAAAACCTGAGCATCCTCCAGTTCGGTAAAATTCTCATCCGGAGTGGTTTCCTCACCGGTGGTCAGGCAATATTGCGCCAGGCACCATGGACTGAGGATCAGCAACAAACTCAACAGTAAGACTTTCATTATTCTCTCCCCGCGCGCACCAGTCGTATGTGGGCTACATCGCCTTTATCCAAAAAGTTATCTACGCCGGAGCCAAAATCAATGGCCCAGGCATTTTGCGCCGCATCGCTGACTACGCCATCGGCGCCAGGTTGTGAGGTCCAGTACCATAATGGACCCCCACCGATATCTCCGGTATTGGGAAAATAATCATTATCCAGCATAGCGGCATCAGTCTGACCAAAATGGACCAGGCTCATCAGCTCAAAGTGATTGGGTAAGCGCCAGTCATAAAAACCGCACAGCCCCTGGGAGCGCACTGCGGCTATATAGCTGCGGCTATTGCACTCGGTAATAGCGCAGCTTGCCACCGGGCTGCCGGATTCGCCCTCGTTGCCGCCGTTGTTTTCACCCTGAAACCAGGTATAGGTATGCCCCCCATCGTACAGCCCCCCGTCAGCGGTTTTCACTTCCCACACTAACCCGGTGGTGTTATCACGCACACAACTAAACGCCGACTGGGCGGCATCCTGTTCATCACCGTTGCTGTTTAGCTTGGTAAAGTCAAATCCTGCCACCCCCCGTCCGGCCTTTTCAAGCAAGCCCTGAGCGGCCACTATATCTGCACCGCGCTGGCCATCCTGGCCGGGAAAAGCATTCTGCTGATCATTAGATAACGCGGTGGCCGTGGCCTGGGTCCTAACCCCGGTATCGTTAACCCGGGTTACCGGCATAGGACGAACCGTCACCTGGATATTGTCTGACACCCGATTTCCATTTGCATCGGTCACATTAAGGGTGAATGAAAACAACTGCACGGTGGTGACCTCAGGAGCAATGGCATAGGTAGATAAAGCGTCAGACTGCATTATGGTGAGCTGCTGATTGTTGGAGGCTTCCCATTGATAATGTAAAGGCAACGCCGAAGACACACTGGAGCTGGCAGTCCCCTCCAGAATAATCGGCTCGCCACTGAATACACCCTGTCCGGAACCGGCTTCCACCACCGGCTTTGTATCAGTATCGGGTTGGATAATCAGCACCACGACTTCACTGCTGCTGGCTTCTTCGTCATCTTCGGCGGTTAACCGAAACCGCAGGGTTTGCTCGGTACTGGCTACTGGGGTGGTAAAGGATATGGTGGGACCGTCCAGGGCCACCGTGCCGGTTACATCCACGCCCTCCAGCTGTTCCCAAAGCCAACTTGAAATCGGAGCCGCCGGCGTATTGGTATCTGCATCACTAGTGCTGCTGCCATCAAGGGTGATATCAATACCGGCAGCGTAGCGTCCGGCCTCATCATTAGCTGGCGGCGTGCTGATAACTACCTGAGGGGGCTCATTCACAGGTAACGCAGCGATAACCAGCGAGTCTGACACAGTTTCCCCGCTGGCATCAGTCACTGTTACTGTGACTGTATAGGTTTGCTGGGTACTTAGTTCAGGCAAGGTAACCGAAGCTTCGGGTAAGCTGGCATCTTCCTGCTCAATAGTCAGCTCAGGTGCAGATTGCCAGTGGTAGGTAAGTGTGTCGCTGGCGCCTGAAACCTGCGCCGACAAGAACACCATCGTTTGCTCATTAGCCTGGACATCGGCGCCCGCATTAACCGCAAACACTGATGAAATATCGCCGCTATCTGAGCCGCCATCGCCACCGCCGCAGCCACCAAGAAAAGTCAGAACCAGGGTCAGCAATACTACGCGCAGCCGTATTGTCTGAGAAGAAAGTAAATTTTCCATAAAAATGCCGCAACATCCGAAAGAGAAACATCAGCTGGCAAGTACTATTCATTGCCAGAGGTAGAGTCAGTTTATGCGCTGTTGCTGTTCCAGCATTTCACTTTGTGTGACCTGCAGCGATTCAAGCTGTTTTTTACCGGCAGCGATATCGGTGACGTCATAAATCATCATGCTGATGTTTTCTACGGTGCCGTTCGCCGAGGTCAGGGCCGACAAGGTGATATTTTGATACATATACTGCTCATTTCCTGTAATCGGCCGGTAATTAGGAAACTTAAATAAATATGGGCGTTGCTCCCAGGTCATAAATGCCCGGGTTTTTAATTCGAAAACCGGACGGGCTTTTTTTTCAAACCATTCGGGATGAATGTCCGGAAACAGACTGAATAAGGTTTTTTCGCGCACTTCGCTGGGTAATAGTCCGCTGTGGCTTTCCATAAACGCATTCCAGATTTTCACCCTGAACTGGCGATCGAGTACCACAATACCCACATCCACGGTTTGCAACATGTCCATCATCCAGTGAAATTCCTGTACTTCCTGTAATGCATCCGCCATTTAAAAATCCTCCAGCAAATGAGCAAGCTTGCGATTCATGGTCACCATGGAATCTTCGGTAAACAGCAAAATGAGGTCGCAGCGAACATCATATCCTTCCAGACCATAGCTTAGTTCAATAGCCAGGGTTCGCCGCCAGGTAGGCCGGTTAGATGAAATAATCTCCGTAATGGCCCGGTGCTGGCCTAACACCACCGGATGTCCCTGACTAAACACCACATCCAACTGTTCGGCCAAACCTGTTAAACAGGTACCAATCAGAATACTGGCAGCATCCATCAGCAACTCAAGTTGAATACGATCATCCACCTGACCTTTTACATCCAGAATTTTTGCCACATCTTCAAAGCTGGAATCACTTAAAATACATAGCGCTTCGCCCCGGATCCCCGGCCCGATAAAGCCCTGACAAACCGCCGATACTTCTTCATGGCTTTCAATATCAGACAGCATCATATGTAGCTCAGACACTTCTATGAGATTGACATTAGGAATAGGAAGATGCACAAAAACATTCATGATCCTGGCAAGGTGATCCCCTGCCCGTCCCATGGCAATATTGGTGATTTCCTGGTAACAGTCGCGAATATCCGGGTCCAGGTCGCCGGCCTCGTGGTTAGCTGCATTGGCATCGGTAAGCATGCCGTGTTTTATCAGGGTAGCGGTCAGAGTCGCCGCATCTACCGGCTTTCGAATAAAGTCACATGCGCCCAGCGCGGTGACCCGTTCATGAGCCTCAGGCTGGATATCGCCGGAAATAACCACGGTTTTAACCGGCATCCCGGCGCTTTGGATAGCCCGTAAGGTGGCATAGCCATCCATTACCGGCATATTTAGATCCAGCAACAGCAGGTTACCTTTACCTTCTTCAAGTAATTTGATGGCTTCTTCACCGTGTTTGGCAAAATGTACGGCCACCTGCCAGTCTTGTGGCAGGCTTTTGGCTACCTGTTTACGCGCCACCATTGAATCGTCACACACTAAGACCGAAAACATTCTATTTGGCTACCATTTCATTACAACTGAGAATAAAAACTACTGATAAACTTTTAGCAGTTATCGGCCAAATGTCTATACAACATAAGATCAATATTGCCTCTCGCCTACGATTGTTTAAAACGCCAGACTGCCCAGAGCGTACAATTGCCTAGCGCGTCCGACTGCCTAGAGCGAAGAACTGCCCAAAGCAGCGAGCTGCCTAGAGCGCCCGAATCACCACCGGTAACACCAAGGCGGTCATTATGCCGTTCACACACAGCCCCAGACTGGCCATGGCCGCCTGAGCTTCGCCCATACTTATGGCCCGGGCGGTACCAATAGCATGGGTGATACTTCCTAAGGCTATGCCCTGGGCCTGGGGGTGGGTCAGATGCAATAACCGAAAGGTAAATGGTCCGGCCAAGGCGCCCACAATACCGGTAGTAATCACAAACACGGCCGCGAGTGCTGGCACGCCCCCGATCATACGACTGGTTTCCATCGCCAGGGGCGTGGTAATTGATTTCGCCAGCATCGTGAGCTGCAACGCCAACGGCGCATCGGTGATATATAAACAAATCCAGGCCAGCACCGGCGCTAAGGTCCCGGCGACCGCCACCGCCACTACCAGTCGCCAGCCCAGCTCCCGCACTTTTTGCCATTGGGCGTACATCGGTAAGGCCAGGGCAACCGTGGCCGGCCCCAGCAGCCAGTGAATCACAGAAGTATGCTGTTGATACTGCTTTACATCGGTGTGCACAGAGGCGATTAACAGCAGCACTACCGCGGTGGTCAGCACCAGCGGATGCAGCAACGGGTGCCCTCCTGCACGGCGGTTCAGCCACAACGCGGCGGCATAACTTACTAAGGTAACGGTGAGCCAGCCCAGCGCCGGAAGAGAAGCCGTATTATTTAGCATCTGTGTAAACTGGGTGGTAACCGTAATAAGAGCTTGTTCAAATGTCATCCTGGCGCTCCCGGGTGCCGGTAAAAATTCGCTGGCTTACCCAGGCAGATAAGGCGAGCGCCACCAGTGTTGAAAGCCCGATAGCCAGACTCAGGCCCAGCCAGTGATGCTGTATATCTTCCATAAATAACACTACCGCGGTCACAGCCGGTACAAACAGCATGGTCATATGAGTCAGCAAAGGTTTGGCCCCGTGATGAAGCGCTGGCGGCACCTGTTTTTTTAACAGCAGCCCTAGCAGAAGAAACAGCAGACCGGCCAGCGCGCCGGGAAAAGGTAAATCAAAAGTAAGCACCAACACTTCGCCCGCCAGATAACATAAAACCAGCATCAATAAGCCCAGCGCTGAAGAAAACAATGTACGCATGAAAAACAACGATGATTAGTGATGGTAAAGAGGGTACTTGAGCGAGACAGTGACTACCAGAGAGGCAGTAATTATTTAATCTGTTGTTGCCAGTAGGCGGCCAGGTAGCGCCGACCTATTTTCAGCCGAGTAGCTTGTTGCAGGCTGGTGTGATTATTCAATACCACCCAATAGCCTGCCCCCTTTTTCATTACCTGCTGTACCCAGGCCCGGTTCACCAAGACAGAACGGTTCACCCGTTCAAACCGGTGCGGGCACAACTTTTTACAAAGCTGGGCCATGGTTATCCTGATAATATGATTTTCGGCTTCGGTGTACACACACATATAATCGCCCGCCGCCTCTACCCAGACAATGCGATTGCAGGACAAGCTGTACCACGCGCCATCACTTCGAAAGGTAATCTGGTGATCTGCTGAGTCTGGCCTGTGCTGCTCTACCCAGTCAGAGACCTCTTCGGGCAACAAATGCATCTGATGGGTCAGCTGGCGGGTAAGTTGCCGGTACAACCGACGTTCAGTTCGCCGTTTTATAAGCATTCGGATGCGCTCCAGGCATTTTTGAAGCTGCGGTGACCGGCAGGGATATTCTAAAAACCCATCGGCGCCGGCGGCAAAGGCCTGCATTGCAAGGGCGTTGGAGTTGCCTGTAAGAACCCAGGGGACCACCCCCTTACTGGTGCGCAGATAAAAAAGGTGGGCCGGGTCACATACAATAAAAGCGTTCCGGGCCAGACGACCTTGCGCAGCCTCCGGAAGTTGGGAAACAGTAATGGCTGCGACCTCCCCTACCCCCCAATACTGTAAAATTTTATACGCCAGTGGTTCATATGCCTCTTTTCGGGTAACCAGCAAAAAAGCGGTTAATCCAGGCTCTGCAGAGGGTACACAACCATCACCAGAGCGACCCGGGATAAGGGCGTCGGGCCCGGTTCCCTGGTCGCAAATATCCGGTGATGACTCAGCCATTATCGTGAAGCCGTTAACGTCTGACGCATACCCAGGCGGCGAGTCAGCAATTGCCCGGTGGCTCCGGCTTTGTGTTTTACGGCAAATGTCAGCATATCATCGCCGTTACAAACCAGCCCTTTTTGAAGCTGACGATACGACAGCCCGCTACTGCGCACAGCCATTTGCAGGCGACCGGTACGGTTATCCCGAATGGCGGTGCAGATTTTTATCAGGTCGCCTTCCAGATGAGCCGGGTAACCGGCATGAGCGGGAGTGGTTATACCCAGGGTTGCGCCAACCACAAGACCGGCAGTAAGCAGACTTTTGCAAAGTGTGATGGATTTAAGCATGGTGGTATCTCCGAAATGACTCTGACAATGCGCCAGGTTCATAGATACAGTAGGCTTAAAACCATAAAAAGTTACGCTGCTTTCGTTCAATCGCTGGTATTTGCGTTGTTGCGATAAAGCGCATATTAAGACCGATAACTTACCCGTCTTAGCGGCTGTTTATCGTATAACCCACACACTTTGTAACACCCACGCCAAACCGGTAAACCAACCTGATAAGGAATTGGCCTGTGCCTGTGATAGTCAAAACAGAGTGTGGGTATAGAAACACAGGAGAAATGCAGGAGAAACCGGACGGTCCCTCCTGGCAGAAAAAATAGTTAGAACGTGCTGTCCTGGTGGATTTTAATAAAGCTGGCGGAGCCGGCTTTACTGTAATCAACTTTATATTCTTTCCCGTTTAGTGTTTGTACAAACACTAAGGTTTTTTCATCACCAAAAACCTCGCCAGCAGTAAGGTCCACAAGTTCCATATCCGCCATTTTTGCGTCGCGCTTGTTTTCAGGGATATCACCATCGTAAGCTTTCAAACCACGAAAGGTCACCAGAACCGGCGGATTTTCATCGCCATTGAGTATAAGCAGGTCAAACTTTCGTACCTTGTGAATAATGGTATTACGGCCACTGACCAGAAAGGGCTTGTCTGTCATTATTATCTCCGCACAAGCTGGCTAACAGGTTAAATAATAAAAGCAAAATATAGCAAATAAAAATTCGCCTTGCACATTATACCGGTTATTCAAGACCATACCTTAGTCCTGCTTTAGGTAAACCCGATGTGGGGCATCCCACCGAATCCACTCACGCCCCGTTAAATTAGCCAGAACTTTACGACATTCGCTGCCCTCTGGGGTCGCCAGATTGCAATCCCCCGCCGTGGTCAGGTTAGCCCTGAAAAGAATCTGACTTAGCCGGGCAGTCAGCCGTAAATCTTCCACATTGGCGCGCATCGGCAAATCCAGGGTAACCCGGTTTGGTTTATCACAGCGTACGACAGGAGCAGCGTCATCCGGAGGCTGACACATTCCGCTGGCCAGCATAAAGCCCCACGAGTGATCAGCTTTGTCAGTGTCTACTTCGCGCAAATTGATGCGCATGAAAGAATGGCCGGCTTGTTTGGACTGAAACATGGGTGGATGATTAAGGGGCGCTTGTGACTGGTCACCGACGCGGTGATTATCCTCAAACGGCACCCCGATAGTAAAGCTGATGGCAGAAGCACGATCCAGCAGCGCTTTATTAGCCTTTAATTTTATGGTGGTATGGTTTTGTTGAGTATCGCAGGCGTGATGAAACTGCATAAGCGCCAGGCTTTTGGATTGCATAGGCCCCGGAATAAAGGATAGCTTTTGCCAACGCCCCTCAATACGTACCCTGGGTTCAGACAAATAAAATGCCAGATAGTCCACGCTCCAGCGACGATTGTTGACATCCAGCTCATACTCACAGTCACTGTTTTTTTCTAAATCTACAAATTGCAGTGGAATATGGCCAGCCGGTGGCGGATCTGCGAAAAAGCCACATCCTGATAGCAGCATCACCGGCAATACCACGGCCCACCCTCGTTTAACCAACATCATCCCTCTCCTGCGTCGTGTCTTTAGGCACACTGTTATTATTATAAAAGGGCACAAGTCTAGCGCTTTTATCTCAGGGTGCCTATGACCATTTAGACCGCAACTACTTCAGAACTATCCGCTTGTCGCTCAAAATGAGCGTTTTGTCGCGGCCCAGGTGGTGATAAAACCGGCAGTCAGAATTATCCAGCGCAAAAAGGCATGCTGGCGGGGGTGACAAGCCATTTAAAACTGCTTATACTTCGCGGCACTTGCAGTCAAATACGACCTGCAGCAAAGTATCTAAAGGCCCCTTAGCTCAGTTGGTTAGAGCACACGACTCATAATCGTTAGGTCCCCAGTTCGAGTCTGGGAGGGGCCACCATCTCCTCTGCTCAAAGCCCGTAATATCTCTGCAGTCCGCGATTGTTTAAATCTTATCGCCTCAGTATTTTTGAGCCTGTGTTCTTTTCCAATGTAGGTGGTCCACCGCATTTTGCTTAGCTAGCACCCGGTGTAACAGAGTCTTTGAGTATCAAGCCGCACCAGAGAAAATCATTTTGAGCATACGCTGTATGATCCCCTCAGAAACACCCCAGATATGCTTCGCAGATTTCAGACAACTCCAAATATCATTCAGACAAATATAGCCTTAGAAACTTACCGGTCCAGGTTTTCAGCATGACTTTGCTCTTTTTCACCACTTTAGCGAGGCCATAATACAATACTCCGCCGGTAAGAAGGGCGAGTATATCCCACCAGTCAAAGGTGCGTTCTGGCATATAAATTTGTATAACCTCATACAAACAGGCGCCAATGAGGTAGTACCCAAAACTGTTTTCATCGTAGTTGCCCTGCCACATTGCCAGCAAAGCTCCCCCAATGAACACACTTAAAAAACTAGGTAGATTCTGCGCAAACCAATAAGTCGGCGCGGCTTCCTCCTGCCAGCAGAACAGAGCATAAGACACTACAGCAATTAAGAAATAAAATAATCTTTTCATATTCCCAAGGCCTGCCCTAAAGCAGGCCCCTTTTGATTAAAACGCTTTGCGATACCAGTAACGCACCGAAGACTTGGTGGAGGCCCAGCCATTGGAAAAATACCGGTCGATGCCGGCTTTGCCACCCATGGCTTCATAGGCATAGGCTCCAGCTATACCGTATGCTAGCGGCGCTAATCCCCCACTAATATTTTCCAAATCCTTGTGGTCTAACTCTTTCATTATATTCTCCTTATTAAGACAGGATTTTCCTGTCACTTTAAAAATACAAAAACACTGAATTACGCGCTACTGTTCCGTAGCACTGTTTTGACAGAATCAGAAAAAAGGAAAAGCTGGCATAAAAAAACGGACTTGCCGACTTGAAGGCCGACAAATCCGTGTTGAGAGAAAAGGTTACGCAGTCAGGGCTGAAACCCGCGTAATTTTGTAGATAATAAAGCTTGCGATAACCGCTTTTTTTACCGCCACCGTGATTCAGCATATTGTAAAGGTGGGGCCATGTGCCGTTAATAATTGGTACCTGTCACCTTTGCGTGACCCTTACGTTTTCCGGCTTTTATTTACAAGTTATGCTATCCGATGAAGCCACGCTAACTGCTTACAGTAAAAGCTTCTGTCTGAGTTGCTATCGAGCTTACTGAATCGTGTTGCTTGTCGGTTTATGCCTTAATGTTATCGCAATTGCCTAGCGACTTGCCTATTTAGCTGCCAACAGCACTGCATCAATATTTTCAGGTACTACCCGAACGGCTTCCAGGTCTCTGATTTCAATGGCAGGCCTTAACGGGTCAGTGTAACGTTCCAGTATTCGCAGCGTATCGGTGGCACCGTAATAGCTGGCAAAGTTTGCTACTGTCATGCCATTACACATTAACCCTTTACCCAACATGCGGTAAGTAGGGCCGGCAATTTTACTGCTCGGTACAATTTTTAAAACAGCTCGGTGAAGATCGCCACGGTCGTTTTCAGCAGCATGCCGGCAGACGGAAATTAAATCCTTTTCTATTTCTTTTGGGTAGCTGTTGGCCAGTGCGGAATTTAACCCCGCAGTCAGCGCTAAAACCGTTAGGCCAAGAGGTAGAACTTTTGATCTATTCATGACATTTTCCTTCGGCTGGAGTTGGTGTGAGCGGGAAAACGCGAACAAAACTTCTGCCCTGACCTGATAAGTCTATACCCGCCATTAACACTAGACCCCGCTGAATCAGCAAAAGTTACATGACAATTTGCTGAAAAATACATGATATTTTTAACCCCATAACATTCAGCCGTTTAAGAAAAGACGGTTCATTGCATTGTCATGACTGAGGTAGAAGTCGCTTTCGCTGTGCTAATATTGTAGATACATACCCGGGCGGGGAGGCTATTTTATGAAACCCTCTTCTTTTTTGCACTACGACAAAACCACCCACACAGTAAGCAACGCTCAGGGAGAAACCAAAGTATTGTCACCACAATGTGCAATACTGTTAGCAATGATGCTGGAAGCACCTCGTCACATCGTAACCCGAGAACAAATGCGTCAAACCATTTGGTTGCACAATAATGTGGTGAGCGAGGACTTGATAAATCACCTGGTTTATCGTCTTAAAAAAGAGCTCAGCTGCCTGACCGCCATTCCGACGTGGCATATTGAAGTTATTCCTAAAACCGGCTATCGACTCATTGTGGAGCCGGCTCCATCGCGCTCTTGGGGACCTTGGTTCCAGCGTTGTAGACACTGGTACCAACGTTGTAGACCCTGGTTCCAAAGTTGCAGACGCTGGCTACAGCGGTGGCGCCTGAAGCCCTAGGCTTTCAGAAACGGTCTGACGCCCCATAAAAATCTACAACTCCTTTATTATTAATCAGTTAGCCGTAAATCCTGGAAATTTAACGAGGCCTGATGTGGTGTGTCGCTCAAAATTCCCTCGACACAGCGGCCCTGATTCTTTATATTGCGCGCCCTCGGCTCTGGCACAGAGCCTGTTTTTTCTTCTGATTTTACCCTCTGGATACCTGATTTGATTACCACTGCCAACATCACGATGCAATTTGGCTCTGAGCCATTATTTGAAAACATTTCCGCTAAATTCGGGCACGGCAACCGCTACGGTCTGATCGGCGCGAATGGTTCGGGCAAGTCGACCTTTATGAAAATTCTAAGCGGTGAGCTGACCCCGTCTGCCGGCAATGTTTCTTTTGCACCGGGCACCAAGCTGGGGATCCTGAGCCAGGACCAGTTCGCCTTTGAAGAAATGAGTGTGGTCGACACCGTTATTATGGGCGATCGTGAACTGTGGGAAATCAAACAGGAACGTGATGCCATATACAGCAACCCCGAAATGAGCGAAGAAGACGGCATGCGGGTGGCCGATCTGGAAACCCAGTTTGCTGAAATGGACGGGTATACCGCCGAAGCGCGGGCCGGTGACATTCTGAATGCAGCAGGCATTGAAGAGTCATACCATTTTGGCCTGATGAAAGAAGTCGCCCCGGGCCGAAAGGTGCGGGTGTTACTGGCGCAGGCATTATTTGCCGAGCCGGATATTCTGTTGCTGGACGAACCGACCAACAACCTGGATATTTACACGATTCACTGGCTGGCTGAAGAGCTGAACAAGCGCAAGTCCACCATGATTATCATCTCCCACGATCGTCACTTTTTAAACTCGGTATGTACTCACATGGCCGACATTGATTATGGCGAACTACGGGTTTATCCGGGTAATTATGATGCATTCACCGAAGCCGCGGCGCTGGTGCAGGAACAGCTGCATAGCGAAAACGCCAAAAAGTCTGCTGAAATCGAAGAGTTACAAGGCTTCGTAGCACGCTTTTCTGCCAATGCCTCAAAGGCAAAACAGGCGACATCCCGCGCCCGCAAACTGGAAAAAATTGAGCTGGCCGACATTAAATCGTCCAGCCGCCGTAAGCCGTATATTCAGTTTAAGCAGCATAAGAAGCTCCATCGTCTGGCCATCACGCTGGAAGATTTAGGTCATGGATATCCTGACCTGCCGCTTTTCAATAATGCCAACCTGCTGCTGGAAGCCGGTTCACGACTGGCCATTATTGGTGAAAACGGGGCAGGTAAAACCACCCTGTTAAAATGTCTCATCAATGAGCTGGACGCCAACGAAGGTATCGTGAAGTGGGCAGAAAATGCCTCGGTTGGATATATCCCCCAGGACAGCAGTGCCCACTTTAGCAGTGACATGACTTTGTTTGATTGGATGTCCCAGTGGCGTGGCCCTAAACATGATGATTTACAGGTCAAAGCCATGTTAGGACGTTTACTGTTTGGCTCGGATGACTTTAACAAAAAAGTGAAAGTGTGCTCGGGCGGTGAAAAAAACCGGTTACTGTTTGGAAAGCTGATGCTGCAGGACATCAATGTGCTGGTGATGGACGAGCCTACCAACCACCTTGATATGGAGTCGATTGAAGCGCTAAATAACGCGATGCTGAACTTTGACGGCACCGTAATTTTTGTCAGTCACGACCGCGAATTTGTGTCTTCGCTGGCGACTCAGATTATCGAAATCAAAGACCAGCAAATTCATAATTTTGAAGGCACCTACGAGGAGTTTCTGGACCACCGCGCTGCCTGATAGCCCACTGGATGCTGTTGCCGGAGACCGGCAGCAGCCTCGCTGCCGAAGCATCCTCATCAGAGGCTTCGGCAACCACTCGCTTACTCACTTCGCCCTTCCTTGCTCTTTGGTGTTATCTCATGCCTGTGTGACATCGGAACATGACTTGCTTCATTACCCTATACATTTAGCATAAATGCGGTTTTGCGTGAGAAGTTTGCGCTTCACTAATAAAAACCGTCCATAATTTACACAGCAGTTCCCCAGCATAAGGAGTGAACCGATGAGTAAGCACGCCGTTTTGTATCGGATGATGACAGATAAACATATTTGCCCGTTTGGGCTGCGCTCAAAAGATTTACTGGAGCGTCAGGGTTATAATGTCGAAGACCATCATCTGACCTCCCGGGAGGAAATTGACGCCTTTAAACAAAAGCACGGCGTCGAGACCACTCCACAAGCCTTTATTGACGACGAACGAGTCGGCGGCTACGAAGAGCTGCGTGACTTTTTTGGTAAGGAGGAAGCCGGTCAGCAAGGTACCTCATACACCCCGGTTATTGCTATTTTTTCTGTAGCCCTGGCAGCAGCCCTGGCTATGGTTTTGCCTGGAGCGCTGGTATCTCTGCAAACCCTGATGCTGTTTATCGGTTTTGCCATGATTCTGCTGGCGGTGCAAAAGCTACAGGATTTGCATAGCTTTACCAATATGTTTATTACCTACGACCAACTGGCCATGCGCCACCTGCGTTATGCCTATGTCTATCCGTTTGTCGAAGCTTATGCCGGGATTGGCATGATAGCCGGTTTTTCTGCCTGGCTGGTGGCACCATTTTCATTGTTTATCGGTGTGGTAGGCGCAGCCTCAGTGTTCAAAGCCGTATACATCGATAAGCGCGAATTAAAATGTGCCTGTGTTGGTGGCAGCAGCAATGTGCCGCTGGGCTTTGTGTCCCTGTCGGAGAATCTGTTTATGATTGTGGGTGCACTGCTGATGATGTTTATCTAAGGCGATTGGCTCTACCTCTGACACTGTCAAAACGCACCGTCGGCATTAGCTGCGGTGCGTTTTTTTGCTGGGTGGTTAGGGCCGGAGGATTAGTGCTGGTGGTTTTTTTACTGGTGGGTTTGTTGATAGGTTTGCTGGATTTGCTGCAGATAGCTTCGCAAATCGGGCAATCCGGCCATTAATTTGCCAGCCTGGCGCTCGGTGTCTTTAAATAAGCGCATGGCCTGAGCAGCATCGGTGTGCTGGGTAGTGGTAGTCGCATACCCCATACCGTATAACACATATTGCTGACTGGCGGCTGAGAATAACTCATGCTTGTCTAAGCTGTCATAAATCCAGGGCGGTTGGGTCTGCCATAATGTCAGACTATCACGCAGCGATGATGGCCAGCTTTGGGGCTGCCGATGGTCGCACCAGTAGCGACTGTCGGTGCGTTTATTTAAGGCATAATGCAATTTCAGGAAGTCGATAATTTCCTGCCAGCGGCGCGTGGTCAGGGTATTAAAACGGTCCGCTAAAATCTCCATAGCACCGGCCGAGCCTGGTAACTGACTGGCGATCCATTGGGCTGATTTTTCAATCAGCACCAGCGCTGTGGCTTCCAGCGGCTCTACAAACCCGGCCGAGACCCCAATGGCGACACAATTATGATGCCAGAAGCGAGTTCGGTAGCCTGGGGTAAAAGAAATTTTTCTGGGGGTCACCGTGTGGCTGGCCAGGCCTTTGTCCGCTTGAATGTAGCGCATCAGCGTCTCATAAATCTCATCATCCTCGGCGTACTCTGACGAATAGACATGGCCTATGCCGCGCCGGTGAGTCAGGGCAATATCCCAAATCCAGCCCGCCGGCTGAGCGGTGGCAAGGGTCGTGGCGGCGAGCGGCTGCTGCTGGGGATCCTGATGTTCCACCTGTACTGCCAGGGCCCGATTGTTGAACAGTACATCCTGACAACCGGTTACCGGAATCTGATAATGCTTACCTATCAATACCGACGCAAAGCCGCTGCAATCAACAAATAAATCGCCGGCCAGGCACTGACCATCATCCAGCTGCAAGCTTCTGATCGCGCCACTGGCATGACTATGAATACACGCCACATGAGCACTGACGTAATTTACGCTCAGGTTAGTGGTGCAGTGTTCATGTAGCAGCGTAACAAACGCGCCGGCATCAAGATGATAGCCATAGTTTAGCGCACACGCATAGCCCGCCATTTGTGAGGTTTTAGGGGCTTTACCCGCTTCGCACACCGCCGGTTGCGGACTGACTCTATGAGCAAACCACCGGGCTCGTTCGGTCTCACTCATATCATCAAAATGACGGGCAAGGTTGTATTGCCCGTAGCCGTTTGGCACGGTAAACGGATGATAGTAGGCCGGTCCGTCCGCCTCGCGCCAACCAACGAATTTCGATCCCTGCTTAAAGCTGGCCTGACAGCGGGCCAAGAAGGTTAGCTCGTCGATACCAATGGTACGAAGAGTCTCTCGCATGGTGGGCCAGGTGCCTTCCCCTACCCCCAGGTTTTTCACCTGGGGCGACTCCACCAGCGACACTTTTACCTGTGGATTTTTACTGGCAATAATACCGGCGGTCAGCCAGCCTGCGGTGCCGCCGCCCACAATGACTACCGTGCGGGTGGTCATGTGCGTGACCCCGTTGCAGACTTACAATACTCGTGCACATAGCTGGCGTGGGCCGGCATCGCGGCCACCGATTTGGCGATCCCTTCTCTTAAAGCGCTAAGTTGCTGAGCGAGCCCGTCTTTGGCCAGCATAGCGGCTGCCAGATGATGGCCACGGGGCTGGCGCCCCTGACCGAACAACACCTGCACCCAGGAGTCGGTACGAAACAACCCGACCTCATCAGGCCAGACATAGCCATTTTCTTCAAAAATAGCCAGTCGGTGAGCCAAAGTGTCAGGAATTTCCATGTTGCGATAAAAGTTCCAGAACTCACTGTCGTCGCGCTCGGTGGCATGGTAATGCAGAATAATAAAATCACGAATCGCTTCCACTTCGGTGTGCGTTTCCTGATTAAAGCGCTGCGCCATATGCGTATAGTTCTGATGGAAAGGAAACAGCTTCATAAGACGCAAAATAGCCGTGGTAATAAGATGAATACTGGTGGACTCCAGGGGCTCTAAGAACCCGCTGGAAAGACCAATCGCCACACAGTTTTTTGACCAGCTCTTTTGTCTTCTGCCAGTGGTAAAAGCCACTTTACGTAATTCGTTTACCGGTTTACCTTCAAGATTATCCAGTAGCGTATCCTGCGCCTGCTCGGTCGTGCAGAAGCGCTGACTAAAGACCAGCCCATTGCCGGTACGGTGTTGCAACGGTATCTGCCACTGCCAGCCGTTAGGATGGGCGATGGCGCGGGTGTAGGGCGGTGCCTCCCGGCCGGATTCCGTCTGCAGCGCTACCGCACTGTCGGCCGCCAGCCAGTGACTCCAGTTGTCGTATCCCACCCCCAACGCTTTACCGATCAACAACGCTTTAAAACCGGTGCAATCGATAAAAAAGTCGCCGTTGATGTAACGCCCGCCGTCTAATTGCAGCGCTTCGATATGGCCTGACTCTTTATCAAGTGCCACATGGGCAATTTTTCCTTCCACACGCCTGACCCCAGCCGCTTCGCTTTTACTACGCAAAAAACGGGCATACGCAGTGGCATCCAGATGGTACGCATAGTTCACCGGCTTGTTGTTGGCCTGATGCGCAAACTTACCCGCCCGTGCCGCCTGAAGCTCCAGGCAGTACTCATCCAGACTACCGCCAAAACCCTGGGCCTGTGCCTGTAGCCAGAACGCATGAAACTCCGCCA
>VMHT01098390.1_pt1 | contig 34831 bp, 57 predicted proteins | sample 4693611 | NCBI WGS metagenome assembly VMHT01 (sample SAMN12280063, study PRJNA550983) | marine metagenome | isolation source: seawater sampled from same location over 5 years 0.02-0.2 micron viral filtrate | place: USA: collected off the coast of southern California halfway between the port... ...
CTTAAATTGCGCTACACATCATATGTTCACCTGGAACAAATCATCAATAACCTTAGCCAGTCGGATAAGGTTCGCAACATTCAATTAGAAGATGATTACGTAACTTACGAGCAATACGGGTGGTCAAATGAATAAAGTAACGATCACCACATTCACCAAAGAGCGTAACCAGTTCGTCGGCGCAATAGCTCACTTTAAAGATGGGTGCTACGCGGTGCGCGCCCATTCAACTATGAACTACTGGATTATGGATGATGGATTTGATTGCAAGCTTATTATCTCCCCATCAATCCTAAGCAAGCTGATTGAGATTGGCTTCCTTACCAAGCGCGACAATCGATACTACATGTCGGATAGCGCACCACAGATTGAGTTTGTTAGGAGTTAACACGAAAGAAAAGCTATACAACGTAACAATGAAATCGCCACTAGGCACCACAGATAAGCACCTATTCAACGCAGCCAACAAAGCCTTAGCAGAACGAGCTGCATTGATTAAATACCCATACAAGACAATTGAGAAAGTAGAGGAAGTGAAATGAAGAAGCACTTTGTTAGTCGATACAAGTACAGTCATGACAAAAGACGACAGCAGTTTAAGAAATGGCTAAAGAAAGGAATGGTAAAGCTTATCGATCAGGATAAACAAGGGTTCCTCTACTCTGAGGTTGAAGGCTTCGAAATCATCAAGGTTCAATCTCGCAGGCAAGTTAAGTTTGAAATCAAGGAGTCAGCATGAAAGCACTAATCAACAACACACCACAACAATACGCAAGCCTAGCTCAGAATAAGCAGAATTCGCAGCTATGGCCGCATCGACGCCGAATGCTAAAGCCTCTTGAGCCCGGTGAAGTTTCGGAGTTTCAGAAAGAGTTAGATGCATGTAATAAGGTTTGGGAGAAGTAGAAATGAGCTTTAAAGTAATAGGAAACAACCTTCCACCACATTGTAGGCATAAGCCAGAGCATCTATGGTGGAGGCTTACTACATGTAAATGCCCGCCACCTCACATGACTCCAGCTAGAGGAAAGGTTGCTACTATACACAATAGAGTTTACGGATAACTACCGATAACCAATGCCCGCCTAATGAGCGGGCTTTTTATTGGGTGCGGTTTAAAAGGTGTAATTATTTTTAAAAAAACTATTGTACTTTTTTAAAGGTTACTTTATTATTCAATTATTCCTTACACCTTACTGGGATTTAAGTTATGGTTGAATTAATTGTTAACGCACTAAAAGAATTTAATCCAGAAGTTCACTCTGCGGCATCTGGCTCTACTTACATCAAGTTCACTGGCTCAAAGGTTAGAGAAATTAGAATCTCAAACCACTCCGGTCACAAACTAAAAAAGAACGTTTGGGAGCTTCGTTCTGACTCAATGACAACCAGAAAGAACCCTCAAAACAGGGTTTACAACTTCAAAGACGTAAACAAAATGATCAAGGATTTTAAATGAAAACTGAAGTTATTATGCAGCGTGACCTTTTTGGCATGCCAATATCACAGAAAAGTAAAACTGAGTTCTTTAGCGCTACGGACTTGGTAAAAGCTGGCAACCGATGGCGAATGATTAACGGTCTAACTCCTTTCAATGAAAAGGCTTGGATGCAGAACAAAGGCACTCAAGAGTTTATCACTGAACTTGAGTCAAAGTTTGGCAAGGTTAAAATCTCTGCGCGTGGTCGCGGCCAGCACACTTGGATTCACCCCTTGTTGTTTATCGATATGGCACTGGCCATTTCTCCAAAGCTAAAGATTGAAACCTATTCTTGGATGTTTGATCACCTAATCAAGAATCGCAACGAGTCTGGCGACAGCTACAACTTACTATGCGGAGCGCTTTATAAGAACCACGACAACAAGAGCACGTTTCACAAGTACATCAGCAGCGTTGCAAAGAACATACAAACAGCATGCCACGCTAAGGACTGGAACACGGCAAACGAGAAGCAACTAAAAGCTCGAGACCAAATACATCGAGAAGCAGCTTTGCTTTGTGAGGTGTTACAAGACAACGACGTGGCCATGCGAATAGCATTTGCTCGAGTCCTTGGTATTGACCACGAAATTCCAAAGATGGAAAAGAAGCTTTAACCCCAACCCTATATTGAAAGAGAGATAACTAGGAGTAGAGAAGATGAAACAAACAGTAAGAATAAATCACTTCACCGGACCAGCGACAACAGCAATAATTGTAATTGATAAAAATGGAATGAGAGTTGAAGATAAGAGCGAGTATTGCAGTGATAGCAGTGTTATTAATGGATATCTAACACAGCTTATAGATATGGACTCTTGGCGGTACAGTTGGCACATGAGCGTAAGCAAGGCTCAATTTAAAAACAGCGAAGAAAGAAAGAAGGTTCGCGAGATTCTAAAAGAAAAGATTTCTCAGAGAGAAAAAGAAATTGAAATGCTAAAGAATGGAATTCAGATTTTAGGTCGATGGAATATCAATACTGATTAACAACAGGGCTAGAGATAGCCCTTTAATGGGGGTGATGTTGATTACCTACAAAGACCAAATGACCAAGGATGATAAACAGTTCCTAGAGCACGCTAGAAAGTCTCTAGGAATGGATTACGACTACGTTATTGATGAAGCAAGGAAAGTGTACCAGTCACATCAAAGGCCATCCATAGCAAAGCGCGAGGCTAATCTAGTGGTGTTAAATGCACTAAAAGAGATTGGAGAGGAGCACTGGCGTCCCGACAAAGAAAAGAAAGATGATGCGCCACGGATAGAAGTTAAACCTTCAGCATTGCCACCAAGCAAGCAAGGAGAACGAAAGTGGAAAGGTAAATCTATTCTTGAAATGGCAGATGAAAAGTTGAAGAAGTGAAAGGAGTTTAGTAAAATATATACATTCCTTCGGGAATAAGCGGTGTGGTAGCTGCTTTGAAAGTTAATTGATAGTGGGTTTAGATTGTAATCTCGGTGGGCTTTTGTCTATCAGTTACGCCCCGCTACCAACGGGGTTACAATCTAAGCCCTTTTTTGTGTCAGTAATGCGGTTAAAGAGTTAAGTCCGCGAGGCTGCAAAACGATAAATTATGTGTGTAACCTGTTTATCGAATGATGGTTAAGCCAATGAGTTACACCTGACACAACCCCCTTTCTTCAGCCTCCACAGAGATTCATTCCTTACCTTCCTACAGGTATCCGCAATAAAGAAAATTTAGTTGACTAATAAAGATTAAGGCTAGAAATAGCCTTTTTTAATGGTTGCACTGTATTACAAATTATTATACACTCATATCATCAACTAAGGAGATGAACATGGCTAAGATTTTAAAACCAACGCGCTTTGAAGAAGGGCTCATTAACAAGATTCAAGCTGTAGCTGACAAGGACCATTCTGGTAACTACACGGCTGCACTAGAGAGCCTAGCAAAACAGGCGCTTTCAATGCGATCTGTTGATGAGGATGTTCGATGGAAGCTTTACTCTGGTGGCAAGCGTCATTGCGGTGGTGGTTACGATGACAAACTAACTCGACAAATCATCGACGGTCTTCACATATAAAAACGCCCCGCCGACCAAAGCAAGGGCATTCACCAGATAAGGCAATTATACATGACTGGATTTATCAAGTACATGAGGAGCGAAGAGTCTGAGTTTCTTCTCAAGTACCCAAACGCTAACCACTTGTTTATGGTGATGGCGTTTAGAGCAAGAAGAACAGATCACCCAATGAACGGACTTAAAGCGGGTCAATGCTTCCTTGGTGATTACTCTTCAATTGGCCTAACTGAAAGGCAATACAGGACAGCAAAAAAGCAACTATCAGACTGGAATTTAGCGACGTTCAAGGGGACGAACAAAGGGACAGTTGGAACTCTATTAAATACAAAGGTTTACGACATAAACGAAGAGGTTAGCGACGAGCAAGAAGTCAGTCAAAAGACGGGCAATAGACGAGCAAGCGACGGGCAAGCGACGACTAACAAAGAATGTAATAACCAAGAAGGTAAAGAAAAGAAGCCTAGCAAAGCTAAGCCTTCAAGTGTTGATGAGGTTCAGAATTATTTTGCAGAGAAAGGTTACGGTGAATCTGGTGTTGGACAAAGATTCATTGACCATTACGACTCAATAGGCTGGAAGCGCGGAAAGCAAACAGTTAAAGATTGGAAAGCCACTGCAAGAACATGGATGCAGAGAATGCAGCCAGTTAAGCAATCGGCAACATATGCACCACAAAATACAAGAACTGAAGAACAAATTAAAAACGACTGGGATTTATTATGATTGAGCAACCATATTCATCAACAGCAGAGCAAGGTGTGATTTATGCGCTTCTATTCAATAACGAATGGATCTCTAAATTGTCGTTTGTAAGCGTGTCTGATTTTCACATGCTAGCACATAGAGAGCTCTACTCACTGATACTATCAACTTACTCTAAGAGCGGCGTGGTTGATGTAAGCATCATGGGGGACCTTCTAGACGACACTGAATATGCGTACTTGTGTGACATATGGAAAAACGTACCAAGCGACAAGAACGCAAACGCATACGCAAGACAGCTAGTTGAAATGTCTATTCGTCGCAAAGCGATGTCTGAAATGTCAGATGCAATTGAAAAGCTTAGCGACAAGCGAGAAGACGTAGTAAACGTGATCGCCAATGTAGGAAAAACAGTTGATAGCGAAATAGGAAGGCTTTCATCAGAAAACGTACTTTCTATTGATAAGTTAATAGAACTATCAATGGACGAGATGGAGAGAAGCAACCAGAGCATAAGAACTGGAATATCAACTGGCATAGAGGAGATGGACTGCCAGCTTGGATATAAAAAACTAGCTTTTGGTGAAATAACATTCCTTGGAGGTCAGTCAAAAAACGGTAAGACAACCTTTGCAAATACCGTGGTCGCCCGTTGCGAGCTTCTTGAAAATGAAGTCGCACATATATTCAGTATTGAGATGCCAGCGGCGGGTATGTTTAACGGAATAGTTTCCGCGATGAGCGGAGTTCCTTCTGACTTTTACTGCCGTCAATCTTTCTACCACGAGGTTGCTCCGCAATACTTTGATTCATGGCATGGAAACTGGGGTAGGTGTGCAATGGAATTGCGCGATAGCCAGAAAGTAACCATCGACGGGAAAAAAGATGTTTGCATGGATTACATTTGCTCAGAAATGAGAAAGCAACACGCCATTGCAAAGCAGAATGGAAAGGATTTGAGCTTGGTAGTAATAGACCACTTGCACAGGCTTGATTTTAAGTCTGGGAACGAACCAAGAACTTACGCCATGCGATCGGCTTTAAGAATGCTAAAAAACACAGCGTCAGACCTTGGAATAGCGGTTCTTTTACTTGGTCAGTTAAATGAGCAACACGCAGACAAAGACCCTACAGCGTTTCACATCCTTGATACGTCAGGCGCAAGGCATGAGATACAGTGCTTTATTGGCACAAGGATCTTTCGAGATAACGGGAAAACATATTTCGGACTGTATTCAGACGCACACCGATATGCAGACGACAGAACTGTTTTTAAGCCTCAATTTATGAGAATGATTAGCGGAGTTATAAAGCAGCTACCAGATGAAGAAAAATATTGGACTCCAAAAGAGTCAGAGTAGTTTAACCCTATAGGAGATAGAGAGATGATTAAAGTTGACCCAGATTGGTATTGGATTGCGTCGTGCCCAGAATGTAACACTACCGTTGATGAGTTTGACGAAAACGTCGAAGAAGAAGGTTATGGAGATGATTCGGTAGTAATTTGTTGGCACTGCAATACTAAATTCATAGTAAAGGTTAGCGGGTAGGTTAAATAATGGAATACATAGCACTATGGACGGTGATGGTTTTTGTTTGGTGTGGCATTGAGTATTTATTGAAGAGGTGGAGAGATGAAAGCATTATTTGAAGTTGGTGAAGAAGTTATTCTTGTTAGTAAAAAATATCCTGAACTTAATGGTGATGCGGTTGTAATAAATATTGTAAGCAATGAGATTTCAAGATGCCCACACTGTGAAAATTTAATTCAGTACGATGTTGAGAATGGGTATCACCTTTCAATTAAGTCGAAAACTGATTGCTGTACAACTTGGCATGAGTCGGCGTTACGCAAAAAGCACAAAGGCAGCGATTTTTCATTCGATGAAATGATGAAGGAAATTAAATCAAAAAAGCCAATTAACGCTTAAATAGGAGATAGAGAGATGAAATTATTCACTCATGTTCTTGTAATTTACGACAAAGGCTTTTGCTTTAGGTGGGAAGAAAAGCCTGAGTTAAAGATATGGGAAATGGTTTATGACATATCATTTCTCACCTTTTGCGGTGTTGCGGCTAAGTTTGTTTTTGGACTTTAGGAGATAGAGCATGGACGCTTACAAGTTAATTTACGGCACAAGAGCACACAACGAGTTTTGGCAGTGGTTAGCTTGTGGGTATTACGTGCAAATGCACATGTACTGGTCATGGGGCGTTAAGAGTTGCCCCGACTGGAATCAGGTTGAGGGCTTGAAATGATGGAATACATAGCATTGTTTGCATGCTTAACGTTTGTTGTTTGTGTGATTGTTTGGTTTAGAAATAAGTTTGGTAATTGGTGGGAAGATGGAAAGTAGAAACTATACGTACGAGAAGAAGAAAGTAACAAAGACAGGTGCATGCTCACTTGGTTGGATTCTAGGTCGTGGATACGCACAAGATGAACTATCAGTTAGGTATAAAGCATGGGTAATCATAAACCCTAAAGGCCGAAAGATTGCCGAAGCAACAAGCGAGAAACAGGCAGAACTAATCGTGGCAGCATTGAACGGAGTTGCGCCATGAGTGCAGAGGGATTGTTAAGAGCTGATACGCTGGTGGAGGATTTGCAAATATTCGTCAGTCATGCGCACGACCATTTCGCATACAGCAACAAGCCGCTTAACTGGAAGATTACCGATCGCCGATCGCTTTCTGCTAATGCTCAAGTTCACGTTTGGGCCAAGCAAATCAGCGATCAAACCGGAGAGGATGTTAAGAGTGTTTTCGCTAGAATGAAGCGCGACCAAGGGCTTCCGATCGCGCTTTCAGATGCCGAGCATGGGCCAGTTATCGACTGGATGCTAAAGCAAATGAAATTCAATAATCAGATCGAGCGCAGGCAATTGGTTTTGATAGACGCAATGGAAATAACGCGAAACTTCAGCACAAAGCAGCATAATAATTTCCGTGATAATGTTCAGCAGTTCTATAACTCACATGGTTTTAATCTTCAGTACATGGAGAAAGAAAATGATTAAAGGCGAAGGCAATAGGAAGAGAAAATGCAAGGAGTGCGAAGTGAAAATTCCGGCCTGCGAGGGTCTTATTGTTGGCGTCAACTTTGTTTGCTCTAGAGGTTGCGCTTTTAAACTGGCAAATAAAGCCCTGAGCAAGACCAGAGAGCGACAAAAGCAAAAAGCCAAGCGAATGCACGAGGAAAACAAAAAGAAGGCTACAGCAAAGCACAGAGAGCGTAAAAAGCAGGTTAAGCGAAGCTCTGACCATAGAAGCGAAGCTCAAGACCTGTTTAACAAGATGAGAAGGCTTGAGGAGTTAGTTTACTTTGCAAGTCGAGGGGATGAGCCATGGTGCATTTCTTGCCAAAAACCGATCGGCGGTGATATTTGGGCGTGCGGTCACTACAAGACAAGGGGTGCGAGAAAGGACTTGGCTTTCGATCGCGAAAACACCCATCTTCAGCATAACTTCTCATGCAACTCAAACAAGTCAGGCGATGTCGACGGCCAGAAAATTGGATTTGTGTTGCGATACGGCGAAGAAAAAGCAAAGCAAATATTAGAAAGACTGGAAATAGTTGGTATTGAACCAAAGAGAACATGGCAAGATTGGGAGAAGATGAAGAGTGAATTCAGAAAAGAAATTAAGAATCTTGAAAAAGAACTTTCGATGTATAACTGATTTGCTAAGCGATGATGGCGATTGGGTTTATCTATTTATCGCCATTATGTTCAGCATGATGATTTTGGATTTGTATTCCCAGAAGCCAGTGTATTAGCTTCTGTACCTGCCTTAGTATTTGGTTATCTTAACCAACCACACTAAGAGCGGCAGCAAGTAATGAGCTGCCGCTTTTGTTCTAGTTTAGGTAGTAAAATTAAACGTTAAGTTTAGAATATACCAATCTCTAAGAAGGACCTAGGAACTAGTAGAGCTCACTATCATGGGGCTCCAAGTTCCAGGGCTACCAACTCCAATGCATACCCATCCTAATAAGGTGTTACCATTGCCGTCGACGTTTGGTGATGTATTCATAATGCGAGAGCCCTGATTGAACTTACCAACTAAAGGCGCAGCTGTACCCCAACCTACTTGCAAAAAAATAATACCGTCCTCAGGTAGCTCGTGGGTTAGACCAGTGCCTGTATGTACTATAGACGAACCTTTCTTTAGTGGCTGCGATCCATAGCTAAAGTCCTGGTTACACTGGCCAGAAACATAAGGCAATACGTTAGAATTAGTTGCGCGAAACACTTGCGAAAACTCTGTAGAGTCGACGCCAGACAGAGACAAGTTAGCTTTAGCTGTTACATTACAAGTTTTGCTATCTACAGAGACATTAAAGTTAACACCATACTTTAAACGAGAAGTGTTAAACGTATCTGTGATTTGCTGCTTGTCTATTAAAAAGTACTCTTTTAGTTCGTGCGCGCCTACATAAACACCAGATTTCAAAGACGAACCTGAACCAGGCCATAAAGACTGAGCGGCATTTGTAATGAAGTTAGTGCCAATGTGTGTATTTTGGAAAACGCCTCCACCTACTCCCATGACAACGCCAGCATGTGGTGCGTTAATAATTGTATTGCCGCTGATAACTATACTTTCATATACAGTAGCATCGTTAGTTTCTGGAAAGCCAATGCCGTGTATATAAGATGTATATCCTAAGTCAGTAGATTCTTTTTCGAACTCTACGGTGTTATTTTGAACTTTAACATTCTTAATATCTAAATTGGAGCTATTACCTCCGCCTATGCCTATAACATTAAATGTGTAGCGAGATGTCAACGCGCTTTGCTTGATGCGCACGTGATTTCCTACTACTACTAAACCATCTATACCAAGCCCACTAATATGGTCTAAGTACTGCCCTGCTAGTATAATGATTCCCGCCCTGTACACATCGCAAACATTATTTGAAACAATGCTATCAATCGTAGTATTTATCGTAATGCCTGTCATGATGCAGAAGTTCATGAAGTTGTCGCAGAAATTACCGCTTACCCGGTTAGTAGCGCAGTGCATTTCTATAAATGAAACGGCACCTTCTACACCCATGCTCTCGCCGCTACCAAGGTTATTGCTAGCGTCTCCGTATAAACCATTAAGATATATTAAAGAACTATCGTAGTAAGGCAGGTCTGAACGACCTACCCGGTTAAACGTGTTATTTCTTACTATAGCTCTATCCATAAGATACCTGTTGCTCCCGCCGCTTGAAGTCACACTAGGGAAGAAGAAGAACTGGCGAGAAACTGCGTCATCTACTACATTATTGTGAATGTATACCTCTTTTGCCGCTCTAAATTTAACACCACCGTTAAAGTACTTAAGGGCTTTATTTTCTATGGTATAAGTTAGCATGGACTTATTGCAGTCAAAACGGAAGCCGTGCATTTCAAAATAAGGCACAACTAAAGAGGGGTCATCCGAACCTATCATAAACTGATATTCCAAAGAGTCATCAGCAATTTTTAGAACAGCTCCTTCGCCTATTAATGTCAAAGACTTACTAGTGGTTACATGGCATATAGGCTTCAAGGGGTCTTTTGAGCGTAGTATGTAAGTGCCTTCTGTAAAGACAATAACATCATGTTGACTATTCAAAGCCGCAGTGATCGCGTCTGTATCATCTGTTACCCCATCACCTACAGCGCCAAAGTCCTTTACGTTGATTGAATCGGCAAAGCGTTCCTTCATAGATCTTGACTCAGTTGAACCTTCAGCGGTTATCTTAGCTTCTCCGCTTTCAACCCATTCATTTGTTGCAGAGCCAGAAACGCTATCGTTAACGTATCTATCATTTCCGCCTGAATTTCTAATCAATATTGAGTAAGAGGCGCTCTTTGTGTACGGACTAACAACATCAGATGAGTTTTTACTAGCCACAGTTACACCAGCCGAATTTAAGTAAATAGGCTGAGCCATTTCAATCTCTGCTCCATTGCTGTCTGTGTAGTAGACTTTTTCAGGAAACTGGATTGCGTCCTTTTGGTTTTGGCCGATAAAAATAGTTCCATTACTGACAGGCTTAGCCCTGCCGCCGACCTCTGGGTCGATAAAGCTTGGATATGGTTGAGTAATCATGATTTACCTTTAGAGTTAGTGTAATTCTTAATCATTATACAAGAAAAAGCCCCGCATATAGCAGGGCTCTTTTGTTATCTCCCAACAGTAATTAGAAAGTCAATACCTGTTAGTGTGAAGCTAGATGGCGCGTCAGGCGGGACCTTAATGAAGAACTTTGCACCATTCTGTATTAATGTTGATGTTTTCTTACTTAGCCTTGATACAAGAGATTGAGCTCGTGCGGTAAAGTCTAGGTTAAACTGTCTTTCAAAAGCCATAACAGCCAGTCTTGTGTTAGGCTCTCCAGTATTACCAATCATGACGTAATCAACTGAGACGGTTGAGTCTAAATTGCCTACAAAAGTCCCCGAAACCCTGCAAGATATGGCAACCTCAGAAATATCTATTACCCCCTTACTTGTTCTTTCCATGTCTGGGAATCTAATTCTACCCTGAGTCCCGGCGAATCTAGTGAATGGAAGCCCGCTAAAACCCAATATCTCAGCCCCTGTTGATGCTACAAACTGCTCCGTAAAGCTACTGTAAAAATCCTGAAAAATATCTACAGTCTCTCCAGCCTGTATAACCCTATTAAGTCCAGAAGCGACCAAGAATGTAGTTACCGGTGCTGTATTCTTCATGAATTGTGATATTGATATCTCACCAACACCATCACCTTCCGGCGCGGATATTAATTCAAATTCAGGGCTTAGCTTTACCTTTCTAAGTGAGACTGGAGCCCCAAATTCATCCTCTACAACAACACCACTAGCATCTATATACTTCCAATCTGACAAGGATGTGTCATATTGAAGCCATGCAGATACTCCATCATCATCACTCTTTATTAGAGCAACCATGTCGTCAGTAAGTAGAGATGGATTAGCCAAAGACCAAGCATCAAGTGCGGCGGCGTCAGCCTGTACGATGAAGTTGTCAGGTTGATGCTCACTACCACCACTAGCGCCGCCTTTATTATTAGCTGTTTCCCAAATGGCCATAGGTCACCCCTTACTCGCACGCAGTCTGACTGGTTCATTGTCTGTAGTGTACAAGGTCATTGCGTAAACCTTTTTGCCAGCCTCCCCGGTAATAACTCTCTGACAGAATGGCGATTCAATATTACCCTGTAGCGACGCCTCGCAATCATCTGTTGAATCTGGAGCGGTAGCCGCCAAGGTTAAATAGACAGGCTTTCTAGTGTCAAAGTTGGACTCTAGAGCAATCCTTTCCGTATCTCCAGCACTTAGTAGAGCCGTAACATCTACGACTTCACCATTTGGTATTTCGATTATCATAAGTTCAACTCCTTCTGGCTTCCGTCAGAATAATGGACAGTCAAGACGCCACCATTTAATGATAGGTCTTCTACGTATTTAAGGGATTTCTTTAGGGTATCAAATGTTATTGAGCGAGTGCGACCTGCAATTGCGCTATAGATAGCAAGCTGGTCCCCCCGTTCGAAGATAGGCGACTCTGTGAGTCTGTTTATCTTTGTCATGTATTCGCTCCGTGAACTAAATCAGCATAGAGGCACGTCCTTGTGCACAGTTAAGTATAAATCGCACTGGATAAATTAGCAGTAAAATTATGTTTTGCTGACGTTAATTTTTGTTGTATATTTTTGTTAAGCACCTTTCTTCATAGAGATATGAATCCCGCACCTTTCGCCGTAGAGATACGGCACCCATCAAATAGCGGAGATTCTTAAATGAAAAAACACCTACCAGTAAAACAATTCAACGAAATAAAGAAAACCTTTCAGGCAACCAAGCAGAATGGATTTGTTACAGCTATCAATGCTCGTATTGTCCATGAATGGCTTGGCGTTAAGTCAAACTACTCAACATGGATAAAACGAAGAATAGAGAAGTATGGATTCGATGAGCATGTTGACTACTGTGTAACGAGTTCCAAAACTGGAATCCGTTCAAACGTTGAGCAAATAGAATATCACTGCACTCCGGATATGGTTAAGCAATTGGCAATGATAGAAAGTAGCGAGAAAGGTAAGTTAGCTCGCCTATACTTTCTTGACTGTGAAATAAAAGCTAACGAGAAGCAGAGGCAGATTGAAGATCGCCAAACGCTAAAGGTTGAGTTTAGGCCTATGACCGATGCGATAGCAGACTCTCACGATAATCCTAAGCCTTACCACTTCAGTAATGAGGCTGACATGATCAATAGAATAGTACTTGGTATGTCTGCGGCTAAGTTTAAAGTTCACCATGAAATAGAAAAAAATGAGTCGGTACGTGATTATATGAGCGAGCTTCAAATGAAGGCAGTTATCGACTTGCAAAGGGCTAACACTGTATTTATTCAATTAGGTGAAAGCTATGAAGATAGAAAGGAAAGGCTATCTAAGATGTTTTCACTCAGATTTGAGCAAGCTCTAATTGAAGAAGTTAAAAGAATTGAATGTTAAACAAAGCCCCCGAAGGGGCTAAGGAGTAGGGATGTTTATTACACCGTTTGATTTGGGTATTGGTATCGTATTCTTTATTCTGTCGAAGTGGATGATTGAACGAAGGGCAAGAGGGCAGAGTTCAAGTCGCTCAAAGCCTTCTCAAAAGCGCTAGAGCCTTTCGGAGTGTTTGCCAGTTTAAGCAGTGCATTACGTACTGGCTTAGACTGGTAAGCCTTATACCCAATCGCACTTCCCAACGTACCTGCAATAGTCAAACCTAAGTCAGCAATAGCACCACCACCAACCAAGTAAGGCGCAAGTCTTTGACCTGTAGGCGGGTTAACTGCTGCATCCTGAGCGCTTCGAGTTGCTTCTAATGCGTTGCGTAACCCTTCAAGCTCTTTACGGTCACGGCCTCTAAAGAATGTCTGCAATGCCTTGTCGTTTTGATTCAGCTTGGTTAGGAACTGGTTCACCGACAATTCACCGCCACGGCTAGAGTCATCAGCAAGCTTGCGGATAATCGCCGCCCTTGCGTTATCTCTGCCAGTAGAATCAAGCGAGTTATAAAGTTGACCACGAACAACACTATCCTTTGATAGTAGGTTGCGGTCAATCTGTTCCGGGCTCAAGTCATCACCAGCTTGTAGCACCTTCTTAATGCGGCCTTTCTTTAGCTTCTCAGCTTCACGACCGTAAACCGCATTACCTCGCTTGTACTGCGCAAATTCGCGCGGTGTTACTGCTGATTTAACAGTCTCATCCATATCGCGAGTCATTGAGCCGTAGATTCGCTTTATTGCACCTTCCTTTCGGTTTGACTTCTCGCCAAACTTTGGAGATAAGCTGTCTCTTAGGTCTGTTCGCAAGTCACGCAAGTCAGTAACGCTAGATGCGTTTTTAACGTCCTCAAGATACCCAGAAAGAGTATTTACGGTTGACTCATCCACCATGGCGCGAGGTTGGCCGTTAGGTAGCTCGGTTAGGCGCTTAATCTCAGACTCGATAGCGTCAACGGTATTCTGCTTTGATAGGGTTGAGCCGGATGCTTTGGATAAAGCGTTATCCATTGCGTTTACTGCTGCCGTTTCTATTCGCTTGCGCTTGCCGGTGATGCTGGATTTAATTTCATCGTAGGAAGGCGTGAACTTATCGACAAAGGTTTCTGCTACATCTTGGCGTGTTCTCTGCTGCGCTGCCTGTTGACCTGCCGTTAATGGGTTAAGCTCACCAACGTTAGCCGCCATCTTGCCCGGTAGAGTTTCAGGCTGCACAACGTCTTGAGTTCTCGCCGTAAGACCTTGAGACTCAATATCAGCAATCTGCTTTGCTGCATCGTCTGACACTTTACCCGTAGCTAATCGGTACGCGCCGCCGATCGCATTCTCTGCCAACTTACCAGCGCCACCGATACCACCAGCAAGCGCAACCTCTTCAGGACTAAATTCACCACCAGAAGCAGCCTGAGCACCTTCAATTCCTGATTGAATCAGCGCATCCTTAGCAATTGCTCTGGGTATTGTTGATGCTATTCCGCCAGTTGCAAAAGCGGCAGTATTAGCACCAATATTTACAGCATCTCTAGCTGAGAAGCCGGGCTTGTTTAATGCTAAAGAATAACCAGAATCTGGATTAATTAGGTATTCATTTCCCTTTTCGTCCTTCGTTCTTTGTAGGTTTGGCATTCTAGATTGAGATATCTTGGCGGTCTCATCTTCGCTCGTTGTTAGCGGCGTTACAAATTGACCTAGAGCATCACTAAGAAAGCCCTTAAAGTCGCCGCTAAGTAGCTTTGAATTTCTAGAGCCTTGAAGTTGCTCTAGAGCTTTTGGGTTTGCAAGTAGCTCACCTAGTTGCATGTTAGGGTTAAGACCTGAAGCTAAAAGGGCTAATTTACCCTGATCAAATTCCTCAGTGTTCATTGACTGTTCTGTTTCGCGATCGGCACCAGTTACCATATCCGAAGCGGATTGAATTAGGCTCTTTTCTTCGGGCTCTTGAATAGAGAATAAATCCCTGCCGCCTGACTGCTCTGTTTCTTCTGCAAATAAGTCTCTAGCCATGTTACATACCCAATCTCGACATAACCTGTTCTCTGGTCATGTTGTGCTTTTGCATTGTTGTCTGAATGTCAGCCTCTGTAACGTCGCCATATTTACTGGAGCTAAATACAACCTTACTTGAGTCTTTGCTGTCATCTTCCGGCTTATAGCCCTTTCGATTCGCTTCTTTCTGGTAGTTATTGATTACGCGATCATAGGCTTTCTTGATGGTGTTAAGCTCTTTATTTAAAGCTGTTTCACTCATGCCAGAACGCAATCGACTAGATGCAGAGGCGATAATCTGAATATCTTTGTCAGTTAGAGGGCCAGACATTACACCAAGGTTATCAATTGTCATCGAGTTCTTGATGTTATCTAGGTAAGCCTCAGCCTCAACGCCTGTTGTTGTAACTGCCGGGATTCGACCAGTGTAGCCAGTCAAAGAGCTCATGTAGTCATCGTTGTTAAGAAGATCGTCGATAACCTGTTTATTCTGGTTAGCTGTGTTAATGCCGTTATCAATTCGCGTTTTATCCTGAGCCTTGGCCTCATCAACTTCTTTTCGCTTCTGCTCAATCTGCTGTGTTTTAGCCTCTTGCTCTTGGGATGTTTTGGCTCGCTTCTGCTCTGACTCTAGGCGCCTTAGTTCAATCTCTTGGCGTCTTAGCTCACGGTCTTTTTCTTCACCTTCAAGCTTGGCCTGTTCATAAGGAGAGATTTGTTTAGGTTGTTGTGGCATTGCTTGGCGATAAGCGGTATAGCCTTTTGGATCCATCACTGCATAAGCTCGCTCAACCTTCTGCTCGTAGCCTTCTGGATTCGCTCGGAACTGCTCTAGTTCTGCCATTGTTTGTGATGGGTCGCCGCCCTGCTCTTGAATCATCTTGATTCGATTAGTTAAAACCGATTCGGTTTGTGATGGGTCAAGTAGGATTTGTTGCATTGAATCCATCATGTTTTTTCGCGTTGCATCGTTCTTAAATGCTAGCTGATTAGATAAAATCTCACCTGCCTTTGGGTTTTGAATAGAAAACTGCGCAATCTCGTCTGGTGTTCCGGTTGAATAAAGTTGAGCTGCTTGTTTTAGCGCATCTTGTTGCTGTTGCCCGTCCTTCCTCTCTTGACGCATAACCATTGCATCGCTTAGTGAGTCACCAAACTGATTAATAGCATCGGCAGCCATGCCGCCATAGTTAAAAACTTGCATTAGGTTTACCTCCAAACATGCCTGAGCCGTACATTTTCGCAGCCGTGTTTCCGATTGCCATAATTGATTGGAATGGCGCCATCGCTTTCATTGCTTTGGCCTCGCCAATATTTCCGTAGTCATTACCAACGCTTGAGGCGAAATTCATGCCAGCATTCCCCGTCATAGCTGCCGAGTTTTGGCCTAAGTTGACCAATCCCATGCTTTTGTTGAATCGATCCATGCTTTCGCCGTACTGACGACTTACATCTTGGTTGATTAGCATTGGAAGCGCATTAGCCATTGCGTTAGACAATGCAGAGCCACCAACACCAGCTGCTTCTGATTGCGTCGCCAGGCTACGGTTGAGCGCTTCTTCGCTCATTGCGTAACGGCCTGAGTTTAGGTAATCCGCAGCCGCTTGGTCTGCATTAAATCCGGGGCTAGTCATTACGTTGGCTAGAGAAGACATACCAGCTTGATTGTATGGATTCATCAAATCAACCATGTAGTCAAACTGTCTACGCTGTTCTGCGATAGAGTTTTCTGCCGCCTTTTCTTGGGCGTCTGCCGCATCATTAGAGCCTGTTAGGTCTCCAATAAGATCACCTACAAATCCCATTATTTTAACCTCTTATATAAGTTGACCGCTTCAAAGCTGCCGTTATCTAGTCGCTTTATGCGCCTGTACCCAACAACCTCAAAGCCGCATTTGATAGCTAAATTATGAGCTTTAATGTTGTCCTCATCAATCGTCGTAATCCAATCACAACCAAACGAATCCATTATCTCGATCGCCTTCTTTCTCAGTGGTACGGACGACATAACGTGAATCTCGCGGCCAATTATACCGCGGTTGATTGTTGCTATCGTCCAGCCCTCACCAAAGAAGAACCGGAAAGGAAGCCAGTTTTCACCCCATTTAGGGGTTAGACTGCATTTGTTTAGCGTTTTGCTGTGACTGGATAAATTCATTTATCTTTCCAATTATATCATTCTGCTTTGATGCCAGCGAATTAATAGCATCAACAAGGGATTGCGTGTGCGCTTGGTCGTATGCTGCCGGAGCATTCGAAACGTTAACCGTGTTTTGCGCTAGCTCATCTACCTTACTTGCAAGTAGCACCACGCCACCTATTGAAGATTGGGCGAAATTCTCGTTACCTACAATGTCACCAGTTGCGCCGTGTTGTGTTGTGCTGGAAGTGTGGGTAGAAAGGTTTTGAGCGTTTGTTTCTGATTTGCTTATGGCCTCGTTAGCTTTTTTTAGCGCAGACCGGGAATTTGCGTCACTCTGATTTATTGCGCTTTCCTGACCTTCTACGACTTCATTTATCTGCTCAATCTTCTGGTTGTTAGCCTCGATTAGCTCTTTCGTTTCGTTAGCGGTGCCATTTGCCTCACTAGCCTCATTGCCAGCAACCTTTGTAGCTTCAAGCTGTGCAAGGTAGTTTTGCTGAACGAGCAAACCCCACTCTTGGGGTAAGCTGCTGATGTGTATATCCGCCCATTCTGTACTCATTGGCCAATCCTCACGCTAAAGCTAGAAAGTGCAACAGGCTCAGTCGACATCACCGACAGTCTGAATGCAATGTTATGCTGAACGGCACCAATCGAGTCAACAACAACTTTATTCACGTACTCTTGGGGTTTATTGTGCTCGTATCTTATATGATCGGTGTATGCATAGCCGTCAAAGCTTGCACCAATGTTCGCCACTTGAATACGGTTAACGTGTCCCGGTATCGTTTCAAATGACAAGCCGAACATAGGAGTCATACCTCGGCCTTTTACCGCCTCAATCATTGGGGTGTAAGAGATAAACTCTTGAATCTCGCCATTCTGTGATGAAATGGAATCATCCAGAGTTGAGATTGATTCGCCAGCATGGCAAGTGAAACCAAGCTTTGGATTGTAGATAAAGTGACGCCCTTGGTATGCGCCGCGATTATCTCCATAACCTGTGGACAAGTCAGACCAGTTACCCGTCGAGCCGTCATACAGTAAGGTTTCATTAGGTAAGTGTATGATTAGAAATTCGTGGTTTTCCATCAAAAACGATTCAACCAGAACGTCTTTGAGCTCTGACTCTTTGTAGTTCATCAATACGCGATCAATATCTGCCGTTGAAATCTTCTTATGCCCTCCTTGTTGAATTAGCATCACTTGAAGTGAACCACCCTTAGTCGAGCCGATTCCAGCAAATGCGCCCATGAAGTGACATACTGCACCTGTTGCTACTATTCCGGCTGGAGTAGTTAGGTTTGGCACTGGAGAGAAAACGGAATTAACATCACCACTAAGAACGAAGTATTCGACAGTGTTTCGCCCAAAAACGGCAACGTACTTTCCTTGGTATGCGCGAATCGCCATGTTTTCGTCTGGGTCAGTTCGCTGCACGATTAGGCCGCCAGCAAAGTCTGGCCTATGCTCAAAGTCCGTGTCCTTGTCGCCGTTGGCTCCGATTGATATAGCTGTCGCGATAAAGTTGCCTTTCGTTAGACCAACAAAACGAGAACCAAATCGATCGACATCAATAAACTTATCTAGCTCGTAACTTGTCGGGTCGCTCTTTGTTGGCTCATCTTGCTCTTTGTAGTCTTCCCACACTATCGAGTCATCAAGCTCAGCAAACTGCTCATCATTGAATATGTTAACGACTTTTCTATCGGTTGGAGTTTCTGGCTTTTCACCTTCAGGTTGCGGAACCTTTTTAATGAAGCTGTAGCCTTGCTTTGATGAACCGCCCGAAGCTGAAGTAAAACGAATCTCTTCGATAAACCCAAAAACGCCACCAGAAACGCCATCCTCTGAACCTATTGATGTTATCGGAATGTAGAACTCTTCACCATCTACAGTCACGGCGTTATTTAGTAGGGCATTTAACTGGAATCCGCCGTAAACGTAATCCGTGACCTCTCTCAATGAGCCAACGCCATCGACAATCTTATTCTCAACAATCTTGCCTGTTGACCTATCAAGTTTAAGTTCGTACTTACAAAGCTTGTCAGAATCTGCTGGCTTACCGCTACCAAATAGGATAGTTGAATCGCTAGATAGCTTGTTAGTGTCCATGTCAGCCGTCAGGTAAAAGTCACCCTTTGGCAGAAACTCTGGAATGGTTACGCGGCTTTTCTGGACGAACTTGGCAATGAATTTGAAGTCTGGATAGTTAACGAAGTTCTCGCCTTCTTTCCAGTTCTCAAGCTCGTACAGCTTGCCCTCTTTCCAGTAATTAATCTTACCACCAGACACAAACGCCTGATTACTTGCTGTGTGGCAAGTATTGGCTAGTTGAGGTGATAAGCCACCTTGAACACTAACGCCGTCCTCGTAAAGCTCAGAGCCTATTAAGCGGTATTCTTTCTGCTTCACGTCGTTGTATTCGACAGCGTATGATATTCCCTTTGCAATGCTGGATTGAGTTAGGCCAGGGAAGGAGCGCAGATAATACGAGTCGTTACCCGTGTCGCGTGGGATGGTGTAAAGGTTGACAGTTCGTCTGTCGATGTACTTGGCATTTTTAGAAACGCCAGTTCCCTTTACTAGTGGTAAGTCGATTTTTGGCATAATAACCTCTCTGGTGTTTGTTTAATTTTAACACCACATGCCACATAAACAAAAAGCCCCGCTAGTTGCGAGGCTGTTTAGCTTTATCTTAGAACTTTTATGTTTTTATGGTGAGTCGAGTGCTTTTGGGTTTTTTTGGAGTATCTTGTTTTCAATCCTACAGCTCCATTAATTGCTAGGGGAAAGTAAAGCAGGAGGTAAACAGGAAGTACAATAAAATTTCTAACGCCCCTAATCAAAACCCTGACAGACCAATCTAAAGGGTTGGGAGGAGTTAGCTTTTTGACGCTAATTCCCAGCCAGTTTTTCCTGTAAATGTAAAACCTCTCACTGAAGCTCATTTCTTCATATTCATTTAGATAAACATCTCTTCTCATTGTAAAAATCCCATGCTAGTTGCGAGGCTGTTGGTTATAGTGGTAGCTCTTTATCCCGAATAACTGAGATTCTGTTAACCTTACCGCCTGTCGCTAAGTCTCGCTTAATTGTCGCTAAAATAGCCTCTTCAGCAGTAGCGCCGAAGTCCATAGCAGTGTATGCATGATCAGAGCCTGAACCAATCGAATATGAGTACTCAAGCTCACACTCAATATACTTACCGCCTTCAAATGTAAACAGGTGCGCTTTTTCATCTCTAATAAGAATCCCTCGACAATCTAAATTTTCACCATCGTTGAAGTTTGGGAATTTATTCTTGAATTTATGCACATCAGCGTGAGCTCCAGTCCAAATGAAAATATCATCGCCAATCAAAAACGACTTGTCATAATCATCTGAGATAATCGTCCACCCAGCAGTCAATCTGGAGTCAAAGGCCACAACTCCCTCTTTATGGTTGTAAGCTATAGTTGTCATCTATTTTTTCTCCATAGTTATTCTTCATCTAGCCAGTTAGTGCAGTTAATTCTATTTCATTCTCTCTGATAGGCAGTTGTAGTCTTTCGCTGCGTCATTCTTGTTGAACTCTTTTGTCTGTGAAGAAACAAATCTACGAACACCAAAAAACCAAAGGTAAATCTTAATGTGGAGTGGAATTTTAATAAACTTATTTTCAAAGCTCTCGCCATTAACCCTTAAGAATCCAATCCCGTTAGAAACCCACAAACTAACTCCATTTCTTTCTAGTGCGTATACCTTTCCGCTTTGTGGTGTGTGGTCCCACTCTCTTCTTACATTAGCAATCCATTCGCCATTTTTTATTTGAGTCAAAATTCTTCTTGCGTCTTTCATTGTTAGTTTGCTCATATCTTTTCTCCGTTTTGTGGTTAAATCCAAGATAGGTCGATTTTACTATCAAGCTCTAGCTCTATGGCCTCATTAACATTCTGCATTGGCTTATTGCATCTTAGTTTTGGCTTGAAGTTAACAAGCAAGGGTAAGCACTCATTGCTGAACCATTCACCTCTAACCTTGTATTTACTGCAAAATCGATGCATTTTCTTTTCAAAGGCTTTTGCTTCCTTCTCTGTGCTTCCGCATGGATATGACCAAACGCAATCAACCTTTTCAGCGCAAGAAGTTTGTATTTGAGCCTTTCTCTTCTTTATGCAGGATGTATAACCAAGCTTGACGTTCAAACCTGCAACCATAGCGTAAAGGTAATATTTCCTTTTCTCTTTAGGTTTAACTTTTAACTTCTTTTCTCTCCTAACCCTACTAACTGTATTGTTTGCATGATACCTCTGCTTTGCAGTGAATGATTTTACAGTTAAATAGTGAGCGAGAAGTCCCGCAGCAAAGTTTCTAGTGCTAACGTTTATTGATGAATCTTCGCGTATCTTTTGAAGTTCAATTATTAGCTTTTCATCCGATGATTTCTGAATTTTTCCCATAGTCTAACCCTTTCCCATCTTTTGGTACTTAAACCAAACCCAGATGGTACTTAACAATTCCCAAGATGATGACACGGATACAAGGTTAAGCATTGCCGTGATTCGTGACCCGTTTTAACCAGTTGGCCCCTCTGAGTGGATTTTTGTTTCGCTGTGAAAATTACCACTATAAAGCGGTTGAAGGGGAGTGACTTGGATGGGGTTGCGCCTGCTAGGAATCGAACCTAGACAACTTTGAGCTTCACCTGATTTAACTTAGGACTCGAACCTAAAAGCCTACTCGTTAATTACCAAATGATTCAGGCACAAAAAAAAGGGCTTAGATAGAGATTGTTGACTCTGGCTAATTGCAACTTTGGAAACAATCAGCACCAATCTCTTCTAAACCCTCTAGCCTCATCGGGAGTCACTCCGAATCAACACCCCCGATTATATGACAACAATCGGGGGTGTGCAAATGGGGTTATTCGGACTTTAGCAAGTGACCAAAAGCAAATGATGGTTTCAGCTTATTCCAAAGCTCATTCGCTGTGTCTTCTACCATCTCCTTAGTAGCAAGCTCTGAGTATTTAGCTTTCGCAAATTCGCTTCGTTCTTTCATGGTCTTTTTTCTGTAGCTGTGTTGGTTTTTATCAATTGGTGAAACCCATGTTCTCTTCCCCTTTTCGCAAGTAAGTGCAAAAAAGTCCCACTCAAGATCACCCAATACGCTAGCAGAATCTAAGGAGACGATAACCTTTACTCTTGAGCCGTCATCTAGTTTAAAAATCTTTTCGTGTTTCATCTCTCTTTCCTCTATTGGTTATTCATAAAACTCTACCGTAAAACACGATGCATCCCCACGCCCATGCTGGGTCTCTAAATAAATAATTCCACATCACTTCACCTTAACTATGTAAAAATACTGCGTACACCATGCATAAACGAAGCATGGCAACATGTAGATAAACTCTTCAATGCTGTTGATCTCTGTTTTGTCGGCTGCAATACAAAAAACCAAGATAAGCGCGATAATTGACGCATAGCTAAGCATGAATCGCTTAAGGCATATCTGTTTCATCACTTCCTCTCCTTTTGCTCTTGAGCGTACATCCCAAGTAGGAACGCACACATGAATACAAACACCATAATCAGCATAATCACAGAAAACAAAGGGACAACATCAACTGTTATTAGGTAGTCAACTTCTTTCATCACTTCACCTCCTTTAGTTGGTCGGCGGTTAGGGATACATAATTCTGCTCATCTCTTCCACTGGAAAAGCCACCGTACTTGCAAACCATCCATACATTTACGAGGTTGTTATCAACCCATCTTGAATACTTCCAATGTTCCCATGCTAAACCCTCGAATCTTGCTTTTACTTTCTTGTTCTTCATAAAACCATCTCCATTACTAACTTAGAAAACATATCCGCCTCTTGTGCGGTTCTGCGCTTTTCTTCGCGTTGTTTTAGCTGCTGCATTGTCGCATTATCTTGCTTGCGACCTCTTGATTTATTGCACATATTACTGCCCCACTGAGATGCTTGGCGCGTATCGGTTACTAAAGTGCATAGCTGGCTTTTCCATATCATCGAAGCCAACCAACTTGAAGTTGTTATTTGAATGCTCGATTACCGCGCCAACTTTCTTTAGTGCGTCGATCGCATCTTGTCGAGCTTTGTACATGCAGCAAAGCTTACCTAGATTAAACGAGCTCAGCTTTCCATGTAGGTAGATGTTAGCCATGATATTGCGTAACTCTGCCTTGGCTTTGCTTGTTCCTTCTAGCTTATCCATGATTGCGTAGAATGCTGCATCTTGAGCGTCTTGGGTCATGCTGTGTAGGTATTTAATCATTTCACCTCACCCCACTCGATAAATGTTGATACCGGAACGTCAAATAGCTCTGCCATCTTTTCCACCTCTTTAAGTTTTGGGTCTGACTTGCTAGTCATCCATGAGCTAACAGTAACCGCACTCTTGCTTGTTGCTTCTGCTACATCTAGCGCTTTCATGTCCTTTAGCACTAGGCCTACTTTGATTGATTTTGAAATGTTCATAACTACCTCGTATTTAAGTTGAGTTAAATTTATCTTTAATGGATTTTAAAGTCAAGATTTAATTTATTTTAAAAAAAACTATTGCATTCTGAATTAACCAGTCTTAATATTCACTCAACGAAACGACTTCGCCCCAGCAACATAAGGGTTCTGTTTGCACTAACCGTAGCTTGGGGCTTTTTAATTGGAGATAGAGATATGAAAAATTCAGATTCACCAGCAATGCCAGTTTCATTCAATGAGGAGTACCAGTGCTCGGATGGTCTTCCTGCTGGGTTTTCGGTAATAAAGCAACGAACTGTCAATCACACTGGCCTAACAAAGCGCGAGATGTTCGCAATGCATGCGCCCTGTGTAAGTCCTAGCTTTGCCGTGGAGTTTGCAAGCAAAAACAAAGATGACAAATCTCTGGTTGAGGTATTCAGCCACAACAAAGCTTACAAACTGACATTGCTTGGTGATATGAAGCTACTAAAAGCATGGCGTTACGCATACGCTGACATGATGCTTGGAGAATAATGATGAACTTAGTGATGCTATTCAACAGCGTATTACCAAAACTAAACGCATGTCAGGATGTGGCTATTCGTCACTCAGCATGCCGCAGCATTCCCGACGATAACCCGCATTGTTATCCTGGTGCGTTTGCTTGCATGCAGTCGCTACTTAGCTTTAATAAACCAACGGATGCGCAGGCAAAAGACTTGCTGACATTCGTTAACCGACACACAAACGTTGATACCTCGCAGGTGCAGGATTTACTAGAGTACTTCGCTGATGTGCATGATATTAATTATTCAATTGGAGAGATTTGATTATGAGTGAGTTAAAAGGAATGATTGTTTTTGCTGTATCTGAGCCTTTAGGGGATGGAAGTTTCTTTATCAAGAAGTCAATTCGAGATGGAAGTTTAGCTATCTTTGATGAAGAGAAAGATGCTGACAGACAACTTAGACGAAACGACATTCAAGGTAATTTTGTGAATGAGTTGGTTGTTGTGCGTCAGGAAGTGGTCGCAAATGTTGACAGCAAACTTAAAGCCCTAACCGAAATCAACCGCCTACAGTCAGAAGAGTGCAAGCAGCTTCAGCAGGATAAGGTGGAGTTACTAAAAGCACTAGAAGTCAGCACGCGAGCATGGGACCAGTATTTCAAGAATGGTGAAATGTTTGATTACGACGAGTACGAAAGTCACGAAGAGTTATTGGAGAAACACAAATGCGACTAAGAGAAACTAAGCGAGCATATGGAGGTGTAGTTTATGATTTGGTATCTACTGGGAATAGCACACGCCGCTTTAATGCTGGCGGTAAATCTAAGCGCAAGTGAGTGGGCGATATGGCTAAAATAAAACGAACAACAAGCGATAGTAAAGGTAATGTGCTTTACACGGTGTTAATGACTCACGCATCACACGCTAGTGCAGCGGGTCGATTTCAGGCCGGTGTTGATGGCTCATTGATTATCGGCAAAGAGAGTTGCTCGGAAGTGACAATAGTTCGCTGTCCTTTGGGTGATGTACATAAGTTTGAGGAATTGTGATGAAATCTTTGTTTTGTATTTTCTTTGAAATAGTATTGTTAATTGTAACTGCCGTCTGCCTTGTTGATATGTGGGGATGGTTCATATCTCCACTTGGAGTTGCGCCGATTATCATTCCTCAAGCTGTTGGAATAATTGCGGTAATGAGTATTTTTACTCCGCTTAGGGGTAAAGATGAAAATGAGTTGTTAATATTGATTTTTGAAAAGACAATTAGAATTGCTTTGACGTACTTGACCGGATATTTAGCAAGTATTGCAATGTAAAACGAAGCCCTCAATCGCGAGGGCTTTTTCTATTCTGTCAGGTCGCCAAGTTGGCCGTTGTTTTCTACGTCGAGGTTCTCAACATTAGGCATGTATCGCCTTCGGTATCGATATTTAGTATTACCAGAACCTAACGGAGAGCCACCACGCAAGCGCATCTTGGGTGTTGAGCCTTCCCAGTCAAACTTGATCAAAGACTGATAGGCAGAGCGTGACACCATTTGCATTTGAGGTGTAACTATCAGGCCAAGCATAGGGGCGACGTGAATGGCAACATACTTAACAAGTGGTTGAAAGTAGCCTATTGGCGTATCAACCTCTTGAGATGCGTCTGGATACATTGGGTCCTCTGCTTCAATCCAGGCAAATCGAACGCCGTTACCCTCAATCTCTGCCGCGCTCATTTCGATAACACGAAGAATCTTTTCGTTAGTGTCAGGTGATGCCGATGTTAACGCCCCATTTAAAGCAAGGAAGTCGCCAACATAATGGGCAAACTCACCCTTAGTCATCTTTCCCATTCTTCACCTTTGAAAACTCAAGAGGGCATTCGTACCACTTATCTTTTCGCTGGCTAAGTAGCTTTTCAGCTTCCTCATGACTAACGGTAGTTGTGGTGCATTCGATACCCCAAATTAATTCTTTGCCACCAGGCTTATATAACATCTTCATTATTTACCACCAAAGAGATAGGGCGACCGAAGCCGCCCTTTGATATTAAATCTTAACGCCAACACCTACAGCATCAGGGCGCTTGTTACACACGCCGTACCATACAGCGATACGACACTTGCCAGTCAGCGAGTTAATGTCGCCTTGGTATGCGATAACACCATTCAGGCCAACTTCAGGGATTGAGAAAGGCTCAGCTTTCATACCTGCAAACATTTCGTGCGTCAATGGGATTGGTTGAGAAACGATTGTAATCGAGTCATCAGCCCAGAACACGTTTGCAGTAGCGTCAGCACTGTTAAGGAATGTAATAGCAGCTTGGTCAGCAAAAGAGGTTGATACGTTAGCGTATGCAGCTTCTTCAGCTTTTAGGCTCGCGTCGTCCTTAGCAACTGGCTTGAAGAAACATTGAATTGTAGTGCCGTCCACAACCTTAGCGATTGAGAATGTAGCATCCAAATCAAGCTCTTCTTTTGTCATCTGAGAAAGGAACTTAACACCAGCAACTGTGAACTTGTCACCACGATTAAGGCCAGCCGTAGCTGTCACTTTAAGAGTGAATACGCGGTTATCAACGTTGGTTGGGTTGCCGTCCGCATCGAATGTTGCCGCTTCAGGTTTAAATAACTGAGCACCACTAACTTTAACGCCAGTCGCAGTTTGACCTTTAATTTTCGGAAGCTTAGGAGATCGGTAAACGTTATTGAAGCCAGCAACTTGCTTCTGCATTTTTCCGTCAGTGTAAGCTTCTTCAACGATTCGGCCGAAATAGTCTTTACCAACAAGATCGTAACCTGCTGCTTTGTAGTCGGCAGCGTTCATGTAAACACTTAATCCTGCATCACGGTTGATTTCACGCGAGAACATGATTTCTTCAGCAGACGCAAGGAAGTCCCAGCCACCGTTAGCACCAAGATTGTTTGAGGTTACGAATAGCGTACCAGTATCGACAGCGTTCTTGGCAATAGCCATTTCAACGTTAGACGCAAGCTTTTTAGCTGAGGCATTGATACGACGACGTAGTGACGTTTCATCACGAACATCATCAGCGCGAAGGCTGAAGAAATCGTTATCAGGCTCGCCAATAGTACAAGGAACAGACAGCTCTAGAATATCAGTGTCTTTGCCGCTCAAGTCCCAACCTGATTGAGTCGGAGCTTCTTGCTCAACAGGAACCCAGTAGATGTTATTTGAACGCTGCATACCGCCAGCTTCAGGCGCGTACTTTGTCGCACTCATTGCCATAGGGCACAGGTTGGATAGCGTGTTAATGACCTCATCGGTCATGTAAGTGATAATTTGGCCTTCTGATAGAGACATAATAATTTACCTTAAAGTAGTGATTTTAGTCGACGGTACTCTTTCACGTCGCCTTTGTCGGCGGCTTTCTTCATTTGCTCCATGATAGCAGCTTTATCAGAGCCAGAATTACCCTGAGATAGCGGCTCATCAGCTTGTGGAGCTTTTGAAAGAGTAGCTTTCGGTTTAAACGTTAATGCGTCAGCAAGGCGAGTTACATCGCGCATTGCAAACATTGGATTGTCAATCAAGCCTTGCAGCTTTTGCGGATTCATATCCAGGTGCTTGAAGATTGCAGCAGACTTGTCAGGGAAAGACGAAACAATTGTCTCGTACCAACCTTGAGGCAGTTTGCCTTGAATGCGATCTTCTACTTCGTCGATATCGTCAATGCCGTACTTTTCAGCATGGTCATAATGCTGTGTAAGGTATCCTTTAATCTGTGAAGACTGATTAATGTAATCGTTGACCTTCTTTGACTGGTTGGCACTAGCGCTACTTTGAGCGGCTTGCACATCAATTAGCCATTGATTCTGGTCAGAAGTAAACTGAGCTAAAGCGCGGTTAGTGTCGTAATCATACTTCTCTAACGCCTCCTCGCTTAGGTAGTTCTGCATATCCGGCTTGGCTGGCAATTCAGCATTAACCTTCAATTCATCACTAATTTCGCCCTTGCTTAACTTATCGATTGTTTCCTGCATCTGCATCTCACGCTTACGCGCAATTCGCTTAGCAGCTTGTACCGCATTTTGATTGACTTCTGGTGCGTCGGTATCACCATTGAAAACTAACTCAAAGCCTTCATTCTCGCTGTCTGATTCAGCCTGTTGAAGCTGCCCAGCCTCGACCAATTCAGGGGCATCAGTTTGATTGTTAACTTCTAGTTCGTTGTTCTGCTCGACTAAACTCATGTTTTCGGTTCTCACTCACATGGATTGTGGAAAATACTCAAGGTTAAGCACCTTGGAGGCTATGACGTGATTATACACCACAGATTTTTATTCTTGCAAATAGCGCAATCATTGAATGGTTTATTGCGAAAATTGGGACATTAAAAAACCCTCCGAAGAGGGCTTGTTATTATATTTGGTTTGGTTGCGGGTTGTCGGCCTGTAGCAACTGAGCAAGCTGAGCCATATTGTTAAGCATTGCACTATCAATGTTTGGCTGAATCTTAGCGAGAGTCTCCATTGTCTGAGCTTGTACTTTGTCAGTCTCGGCAACTGATCGGTAAGTATCTGCGATGTGCTTGCGTTCCATTGCCATATCTTTACGCGCAGAGGCCTCATTAGCTTGGATTGCTGACATCATAACCGGGTCTGGTTGCTGTCTTTGTTGTTGCATCTGCATTAGCATCATTTTCTCTTCGTCAGTCTCTGGCTCTTTAAGACCCTGAATAACAAGTTGCTTGTTAGCGTAATCGCGCAGCATCTGAGTTGATGGCCCATCCAGCATGGTTAGGTACTGGAGCAAAACAATCTGACGCTCTTGTGACGCTGGGTCTAAGCCCATGTAAAGCTCTTTCAGTTCGTCTCGGTACTGGTCGCGCATTGATGAGTAAGACGGGCCAATATCAGTCCACACCTCGAATCGACCGTTAATGTCATTAATTGTCTCAACTTGACCATTTTGGAAGTTCATCACCTGTTCCATCAGCATAACCTTACCTTCTGAGCCGTCCGGTGATGTTGTAGTAACCTCTCTTGGTGTGTCGTAAATTTCAGCCGCCATTGATGCGTAAATTTCACCATCGCGGCGATGAGCAGTTGCCAAGTTATCTTGGAATACAAACGTTTCAATATCAGAGCGCTGATTCAATAGGCTAACCGTACCCTCCGCGATGCGCTGCGACATTACGCTTTGAGCGTCCACGCCCTCGGTTGTTACCTCTTTAACCGCCTGAGTTGCTTGCTCCAATAGGAAAGCAGACGCTTGGCTAATTTCTGGGTTCTCAAAGTAGTTAATTGCACCCGGCGGCAAATCTGTTCCATCTGCTGCAACTCGGTTCAGTAAGTAGTAAGGATATTCAGCATCCGACTCATACATGTGCTCGTAACCTTGGATCTGCTCTTGATAGAAGAAAGGCTTCTTACGAGGTGAGCGCAGCATTGCATCAGTATTGAACGAAAGTATTGCGTTACGTAGGCGTTGACCGTCCTTAGCAAGCCTAACTACACCCTCATACACTTCCTTATTCTTGATGATATTCCACTCACCATAAACAGGAACCACTGGGATATGCTCACCAGCTACACGGGTCGGGCCTTCTAGGATTTGCGTTCCGGTGACTAGGTACTTATTAACAACTGTTCGCTTAATCTTCTTCTCTGCAATCTTCTCAAATCCAGCCATTTCAAGCTCGTCAATGATGTCCATCATTTCAGACTTGTAGTATGACCTTTGCTCACCCATTGGAGACTGGAAGAAAAACACCTTGTCTGCCTTGGTTTCTTTTACGTAGTGCTCGCCGATGTATACCGAATCGTCGCTTGTCCACACAAAGGAATCAAAGTCCTGTTCGCGCTTAATCGATGCAGGGAAGTCAGGCCAATCATTATCTTTCGCTAGCTCATCATAAGCATTGCGCGAGTATGACGTGATGATGGTACAGTGATTGGCATCTGCCTTATCCATTGCTTTAGCGTTAGCATCCCAAATGCAAGACGATGCTGGATCATGAATTGGCACTCGGTCAATTACTTGGTTGTTACCATCCAAATCATCATCTTCATTGCGAGTAATTAAACGCCAAGCGCCATAACCAGATACAACTTGGTTGCGAATAGCAATCTTCACAGCATTACGGCTGTGGTTATCTCGCATATCTGTGCGGTACATGCCTTGCAATATCTCGGATGAGTCTTGGCTTGCACCACGCATGGCACGAAATGAAACCTCAATAGGGTTTCTTAGCATTTCTGCGGTTATTCGTCTTACTTCGCTGCGGATGATATCGAACTGGCCTTTATACTCTAGTGAGCTAAAGTCATCCATCCAGTCATCCCACTGGGTAATCCAGCAGAATATATTGTCGTTGTCCACCTCACGTCTTAACTCCGAACTCGCCGTATAATCAGCGTCGAATTGCTTGAGAATGGTTTCAATGCTTACTGTCATTATCTACCCCTTGGGCGGCCTAGCGGTCTAGGCATACTGGCTGTTTGATTAACTACGGTAATTATACTGTCTTTGTCGAAAGATAACACGGCGGCGTCAAATAGGTTAGGTGACGGGATAACTAGACGCTTACCGTCAGGCATGATAATGCCCTTTCTTAACTCCGGCTTAGTGTAGAAGGTGATTAACCCAGATTGTTCCGGCTTAATTGGTGTCTTACACGCTTCAGCTTTCAGCTTCTCCAGCATCTCCGGCTTAATGGTTTCACTGTCAAAGCTGATCAAGTCATCAGGGTTGTGATACTTACCCTCAACCACTGCCTCCCAAGTTCTAAACACACGGTCTGCAAAACCAATGATGTTCTGAGACTTCTTGTTTCTAAGCACGTCTTTGTTCTTGATCACCTTATTGCCGTTAACCGCAGCAGCAGCGTCAGACTTAAATGCAGCTTCGGGATTGTGAATAGCACTAGAGCCTTTGTATGCGTAAACCTTGGTTCCCTTACCGCCGAATGACTTAGATACATTGTCGCGCAGTGCTGCGCCTAATCCATCAGCATCATAACCAAATGAATCACAACCATCCAAGATAGCTTTTTGACACGCCATATCCATTTTACGGTTGCCGTTGTCCCCTTCAATCTCATCGATACCAAATACAACAATACCCTGTCGAGCCACATAGCCGAATGGGTCAGTACCAACATCTGAAGGGTCAGCAGCACAAACAACAGGTCCGCGCTTTTCAATACCAAGTTTCTTATGTGCATCAATACAAGCCTTGAACCAGTCTTCACGGATTACTGAGTTAGCAACATCATCATTAAACTTGCCGTACCAAATGCCATCAAATCGAGCTTGAGACATAATACCTCGCTTAACCTTTTCTCTGTCCTTTTCAAGCTCACCCTGAAGGGATTCATCCCATTTAAACCAAGGATTATCTTCAAAGGTAAGCTTAACGATCATGTGGTAGTCATCCTCATAGAAGCCAGTCTTATCTAACTGCGCTTGATATGGAGTGATGAACTCTTTAGACATTGGGTCTTGTGATGAACCTGTGTTCCATAGATACCAAAGTTCTGCACCTGGCATATCACGCAATGTTGGACCCAATACGTCAATGGTATGCTGCTTTGTCTTCTCTGCCTCTTCCATTAAGAAGCGCTTAAACGCCGCCGCACCTTTCATGTTTACCACATCAGAAAGGCCACCGAATACGAACTTACCGCCGTTGATGTTGCGTATCTCCCACTGAGACGGAACAGAAATAAAGCCGGATAAGTCCGACTTTTTAACTGTGTTCTCGATACCCGCAAATATGGAATCCTTCAGTGACTTCATGGTTTCGCGCAGTACGTAGTTCTTACATGCAGTTGAATGTATCTCAGCGGTTAGCACGTTCTGTGCGAATACCGTCTTCATGCCACCACGACCGCCAAAGAAGCACTTATACTTTTTCGCCTTCAGTATGAACGGCTCAAGCTTTGGCACCAATAAAACAGTAGGCTCTTTATCGGTGGGCTTCATATCGCCTATCGTACCCTCCCATCGACGAATGATGTTAGGTACTAGCTCGCCGTCTATCTTGTCAACGCGATCAATTACACCGTAAACAGTAGGCTCTAAACTACCACTAGCAGCATTAGCCAATACTTTAAGCTTGGCTAGGTCTTTCATAATTCTAGACATCATCAAGACCCAGTTTAGATTTGATTTGTTCAAGCTCGCCCTTGATTGCAGTTACTTCTTCAATCTTAAGAACGTTACTCATGCTGGTAATAAGCATTGCTCCGATATCAGGCGGAATGACGCTAGTGCTGATTGCATGGAGTATTTGTTTAGCTTGCTGCTCAATAGGTAGGGACGTATCCAGTTTAAATGATACAGCTTGAGCACTGGCCTTTTTATCATTCCATAACTTTGACTGCCTGTTCTTGAGCCATATTGCGGCGGCAGCAACATCAGGGGCATAGTGCTTAACCACTTCATGCTCGGTAACCACCCCCTCGGAACAGAATACCTTAACTTCTGGGTGTGAATAACCAATAGCCCTATGGTAGAGCTTATCTGCTACCTCAGCATCAACTAATGACTTTGCTCTTTTGATGGACTCCGAAAAAGTTGGATGCTCTAACTTCCATTTATGAAGAGTGCTTTCTGCTACCTCGAAGTATTTAGCCAGTTCAGCATCGGTATGACCTAGCATACATAGCTTTCTTGCCTGCTCGTCGTACTCCTCCTTGTACTTGGTAGGCCTTCCTTGCTCTTTCTTTGCTTCTTTAGGCATAATTTAAACCTTTAGTTAACATCGCTAAATTATATCTCAATCCCTCAGATACGACAAAAGCCCCCGAAGGAGCTTTGTTTTATAGTCGGTTGAATGCGACCACGTTGAAATCTTGGACTGACTTATTTCTCTCTGTAGCAATATCTAAAATCACACTCTCAATGACAACCCCGTCGGGAACCCTAAACAATGAAACTTCATCAAAAACACGCCATGCTGAGCCTGTAACTCTACCGTCTTCAACAATCTCGCATGATATAAAATAAGTTCTCCTAATCATAACCTACCCCTTACCATTAACAAGCTTAAACTTGCCTGAGTCGAATAGCGTCCCAGCAACATCCTCAACAAGCAACATGTGAGTATTGAATGCCGATGCGTACGCCTCAATAAACAACTCACGCTCTGTTACCTCAATGCGGCGGTAGATTTCATGATCATGATTGATGTATGTAATTCTGCTCTTTCCTTCGCTAGTGTGTCGCCAGAACTGCTCACCATCGAAGTCTATTAACTCATCCTTTAGAACATAGAAGCTTTCTCCGTTTAACATAGCCATGAACACTTCTTTTGGGCTAAGTTCTACCTTCTCATAGCGGTATGTTGGCTGCGTGATTGGTTTTACCCACCTGTGGTGGTCGAAGTGTGACAAGCTCCAGTTTTCATCCTTCCATAGCAGATATGTTTCACCATCCTTTTTAAAGTAACAGTCAGTATCGCAACCGTAAACTCCATGATGAGTCGCACCCTCTGGAATGCTGTGTTTTTCTGATTTGAATGTTTTCATCTCTCTATTCCTTATTTGTTTAGTTCAGGTAAGCCTTTAATCATATCTTCAAGGCGTTGCTTTTGTTTTTCTGTGCCGTTGGTGTTTCGGTGATACCAGTCTTGTGATCGCCCCCATCGAGAGAGCGCATCTTCAACAGACCAGCCTTTCAAGTGTATTGACGCTGTGAACTGTTTTTTATTCATAATCAACCTCATAACCCAAACACTTAAACCAAGCAGCAACTTTTTCAGCCCCTATACTTTCAAGGATTTCATTGTCTTCAATTTGTGAGATTGCATCATCAATATCAACGCCGCTAAGTTCAACTTCAACCTTAGTTCTGATGTTTTAGTATTCAACGCAAACGCTATCCGCTATTAATTTAATCTTTCCCATTATTCATCTCTCTATTTGATTATTATCCCCATCGGATAAACTCATATTAGCCACTTATTTTAAGTAAGTATAATGAAATAAATATATTGATATGCTGGTATTAATGAAGAAAAGCGATTGATCAGGCCAAAAAAAAACCCTCCGGGAAGGAGGGCAAGCAATCAATAGGTTGTAGAGATGAACACAAGAGTGATTGTGTTTGTTTAGTATAACCAATTATCCATATAAAGAAAAAGCCCCACTTAGGGGCAAAACCGGAAGGACGTCGATGGTAGGAGAGTAAACGCCCTGGTTCCGTGTTTTATTTCATTGACTTCTTGCCTTTACACTTCCATCGCTTGCGGCTTAGATCATTAGCGCATGGCGGGTTCTTGCACTTCTTAATTCCTGAAGAGCGGGCGCAGTATGCATCGCCCTTCTTCGTGCCTGGCTGAACTCTAGCTTTCCCGTCTTTCGCTTTTCCAGCTTGACCATATGAGCGCTTAACCTTTTTACCAGTCTTTGGGTCTGTGACCATCTTGGCCTTTGCTTTGCCTTTGGCTGGCTTTCCTGTCTTCTTAGTTGTCATGTGTATGTCCTTATAAACAAAAAGCCCAATCAAGGGCTATTTTAAATTCATCGCTATTAGAATTGCACCAACGACAATCGCAGTGATAATCGCATTGAAAAGCTTTGTATTGCTCTCCATCTTATCTAGCCTGCTTGTGTTCTCTTTCAGTTGCTTGTAGTGCTCTTTCTGGTCTTCACTGATTCCATCAAACTTATCTATCAGTCGACCGAGTTGGTTTGTTAGCTTGTTAATGGATTCGTTTGTCTCTTTCTGTGTAGCTGCTGCATCATGAACGACTCTTTCTATCGTGTCTTGTCGATGCTCTACCTTTAATAGTCTTGTGTTGACGTCGTCGCTCATGGGTTACACCAGTTAAAAATGCTATTCGTAAAACAATGATACCAAATAATAATAGCAAAAACGAAGTAAGCGACATAGATACCAACCAGAGAGTAGACTTAGTGCCGCCGTAATCCAGTACTGCATGACTATGTCGATTTCATCAAGCCACCACCATTCCATGTTTGTAGCGTCATCATAAGAC
>VMHT01004422.1_pt1 | contig 34818 bp, 52 predicted proteins | sample 4693611 | NCBI WGS metagenome assembly VMHT01 (sample SAMN12280063, study PRJNA550983) | marine metagenome | isolation source: seawater sampled from same location over 5 years 0.02-0.2 micron viral filtrate | place: USA: collected off the coast of southern California halfway between the port... ...
CATCTAAAAAGGAGGTGGGACAACATATTTTGCAAATCTGTGAAAGTGAAGGAATTGACTTTACTAAGGACGACCTGGGACAAATAATAATTACCCATTATCCTGACATTAGGAAAATTCTAAACACGGTACAGGGCAGTGTAAAAGGAAATAAGTTAATTTTAGATTCAAAGTCATTAGTTAATACTGATTTTGAGAATAAAGTTGTAGCTGCTTTAAAAAATAAAGCTAAACTAAATGATATTAGACAAATAATTGCCAATAGTGGTGCACAACAATTTGAGTCATTATTTAGGTGTTTATACGACAATGTAGAAGAATATACTACAAAGATAGGAGATGCTATTATCACAATAGCCCAATACCAGTATGAATACAGTTTTGTTATTGATAAGGAAATTTGTGTAGCCGCTATGTTAAATAAATTATTAAAATTATGAGTGTAAATTCACAAAAGCAAAACTACGAACAATTCCAAGAATGGTATAAGTGGTTTAATAAAAAATATGATCGTTACGATAAAATTAGATTTAAAAAACCTAAAAAATCTTATAAATAATGGATCCTAACCAACAACAATTTAATATTGACATTACCCAAACTACTCCTATAGTTTGTGATAAATGTGGGTGTGAACATTTTGTACAAGTTACTCTTATGCGTAAACTTTCACCAATGCTTTCCCCCACGGGACAACCTGCATTAATTCCTATTCCAGTTTATGCTTGCCATAAATGTGGACATGTTAACGATGAATTCCAACCGAAAGATGACACCCTTTGATTTTTTAAAACTAGTCCACGATAAAAAAATTAAATGGGAAGATCTAAATGAGGATGAACAAAAAACTTATAATAAATTTATTATAAATAGAGCATTAGGCTTTAATAATAATATGCTAGATGTAGTAAATCGTTTACAAGGTTATGATGTCACCCCTAAAGAATCTTTTAAATACTACCAATCTATGACTGATAATAAATTTAGATTTAATAAGTGGATTAAGGGTAATAAAGAAAAATCTTACAACCCTAGTTTACTTGTTATAGTAAGTACATACTTTGAATGCTCGTGTGAACAAGCTGGAGAATATCTAAATGTCTTAGGTAAGAAAGATACTAAACTTTTACTTAAACATATAGGTTTACAAGAAAACGAAATTAAAAAAATGTTAAAAAAATGAATATAGGAATTATAGGTCAGGGATTTGTTGGTAATGCCGTTTACCAAAAATTTAAAACCCACTATGATATAAAAACATATGATAAAATTAAATCTAAAAGTAATGCACCTGAAAAAGATGTATTAGATTGTGATATAGTTTTTGTATGTTTACCCACCCCTATGGCCCAAGATGGGAGTTGTGTGACTACTATAGTTGAAGAAACCTTAGATAAATTAAACAATAGTAAAACATCTATAGCAGTTGTAAAATCGACAGTAGCTCCACAATCTACTGAACAATGGAATAAAAAGTTTAATAACTTAAATGTAGTATTTAATCCTGAATTCTTAACTGAAGCTAATGCTGTAAAGGATTATGAAAACCAAAATAGAATTATTTTAGGGGGACCTAGAAAAGGAACTACTCCCTTAAAACCCATATTTACCAAAATATTCCCAAAAGCTAAAATAATTAAAACCAATTCTACGTATGCCGAAACTATAAAATATGTTACTAATTGTTTTTTAGCTACTAAAGTTTCATTTGCTAATGAAATTTATCAAATCTGTAATGGGTTAAACATAGATTATGATAAGATTATAGAATATGCTACTTTTGATGAGCGTTTAGGATATTCCCATTGGTCCGTTCCAGGACCTGATGGAGATTTTGGTTATGGTGGGCATTGCTTCCCTAAAGATGTAAAGGCATTGATAAAAGTAGCTAAAAATTTAGAAATAGATCCTAAAGTATTGATGGCTATAGATTCTAAAAATGATGATGTTAGAAATAATAGGGATTGGGAAAAAATGAAAGGAAGAGCAATATTATGATAGAATTTAATAAAGAAGATGATGCAGCCGTAAAATGGTGTGAAGAAAAATACCCTGAATTAACCATAGAGTATAAAAAAATCATGATGGAACAGTATGTTCTATTTTGCAAAAAACACCGTAATTATGGTACTTCAAATGTAAATGTAGGTACTAATTTAGAAAATGCAGGCGACATTAAACTTGCACTAACAGGTCTCTGGTTTAGAATGAACGATAAAATCCAACGCCTTAAAAATTTGGTTGTACTAGGAGAACCTGATACAGTAGGTGAATCTATAGAAGACACACTTAAAGATCTTAGCGTGTATGGGATTATATCACAAATTGTACAACAAGGTAAATTTAAATGATTTTAGAAAATATCCAAAACACAGTAGTCCCTAAAATGGACTACGAAAAATATAAGATGGTTTCTTATACTCAACTTTCTTTATGGTTATCATGCCCCCATAAGTGGAAGTTAATGTATATTGATAAACTTAAACAACCCCCTAATATTCATTTAGCATTTGGTTCTGCTATGCACGAAACACTGCAAGAATATTTAGATTTGATGTACAATAAGTCTATTAAGGCAGCAGATGAATTTCCTATACATGAGGATTTTCAGCAACGTTTCTTAAAAATGTATAAGGATTATAAGGAACAAATTGGTAGTAATTTTTCTACACCAAAGGAGATTGCTGAATTTGTAAATGATGGGTTAAATATAATTGATTTCTTTATTGAAAGAAGACAAATGCATTTTACTAAACGAGGAACCAGACTTCTTGGAGTAGAAATGCCTATTTTAACCCCACCCCATGAAGACCATCCTAATATTATGTTATATGGTAAATTAGATTTAGTTTTTTATGATGAAGATCTTAAAAAAGTAAGTATATGGGACATTAAAACCTCTACTAGGGGTTGGGGGAAATGGGATAAAGAGGATAAAATAAAAATGGCACAAATGGTGTTATATAAAAAGTATTTTTCAGAACAATATAACATACCTGTAGAAGAAATTGATTGTAAGTATTTTATAGTGAAACGTAAGATACCGAAAAATCCCAAATACCCTGCATCAGCTAGTCGAATCCAATATTATGTACCATCATCAGGCAAAACTACAATAAACCGTGTAACTCGTGATCTCCATGCGTTTATTGATGATTGTTTCAAGGACGATACGTATAATATGAAGGAGTATACTAAGACTCCATCAGATAAAGCCTGTAAATGGTGTCCTTTCAATGATAAACCCGAACTCTGCGATAAAAAAGCTACAAACTAGGATATTTCCTTTTATAATAGCACTAACTGCACTTGCAGTTTCAGCATCAGCTGCTTTCTACTCTGTGAGTGGTTTAAGTAAATTGTTTGCTGGAGCTGCATTTGCTGTTATAATAATGGCTGCTTCTCTTGAGGTAGCTAAATTAGTAATAGCATCTTTACTATACCAATATAGAGAAAATCTCCCACGATTATTAAAATATTACCTTTCGGTAGCATGTTTAATTTTAATTTTAATTACCTCTATGGGTATTTATGGTTTTTTATCAGCAGCTTATCAAGAAACAGCGGCATTAGCAGGTAATGTAGATTCCCAAATTGCTCTTATAGAAACAAAAAGAGACAATGTAAAAAATCAACTTGCGATATACAGCGATGAAAAAACCTCTATTAATGGGGCGGTGAGCGATTTGAGGTCTGGTTTATCTAACAATATAATACAGTATACTGACACATTAGGTAATGTGTTAACCACAACATCTTCATCAACAAGAAGAGCTTTAGAAAAACAACTTGACCAAGCTATTGAAAGGCAAACAGAAATTAACACTAGGGTAGACAATCTAAACCAACAGCTATTCGATTATGAAACCGAAATAGTTGAGGTAACTAGTAGTAATAACGTAGCTGGCGAACTTGGTCCACTTAAATATCTATCAGGCTTAACAGGTAAACCCATGGATCAAATCATTAACATACTTTTATTGGTTATAATTTTTGTATTTGACCCCCTTGCTATTGCACTTGTCATTGCAGCAAACTTTGCATTCGAACAGTTAAGAAAAAAAACTAAAGAAAATGTATATGGCGAACAGGTAGAACAAAAAGAAGAAGAATGGGATGAAGACCACGCCCATGATATGGTTTTAAACCAAATGATAGAAGAAATAGAAAAAGAACCAAATGTTAATATTTATCAGGAAAAAATATTAAATCACCCACGTGTAAAGGAAGCAATAAAACATGCTAAAAGAGCAGGGGAATTATAACCTATGTATATGTATAAATAAACATATACAAACATGGCACTTAAATTAACATCCGTAAAATTAGAAGAAAAGTTATTTGAGGATTTTAAAGTTGCGTCTATTAGACAAAAATTTAATCTTCAAAAACTAGTAAATAGAAGTATACATCTCTATTTAACTGATGAGGAGTTCGCAAAATCTCTTCATACACATACCAACCTAACCATTAGTGGTAGTGGTTTATAAATTATAAAAAAGGTTTTATTTAATGAAAAAAAGTTATATTCCAAAAGAAGACAGAAAAAAAATTCTACTTCTCTGTGATGATATTCGACTCCATAGTGGAATCGGAACAATGGCAAAAGAATTTGTCCTCAACACTGCTCACCATTTTAATTGGGTGAATCTAGGGGCTGCAATTAAACATCCTGAACAAGGTAAAGCATTTGATCTTAGTGAACAAGTTAACCAAACTATAGGCATTGAAGACTCTGAAGTTAAAGTAATCCCCTGGGATGGTTATGGTAATGATCAAATTGTTAGACAACTAATAGATCAGGAAAAACCCGATGCTATCCTCCACTTTACTGACCCCCGTTATTGGACATGGTTATATCGAATGGAAAAAGAAATTAGAACTAAAATCCCAATGATTTTTTATACTATTTGGGATGATTTACCATACCCAATGTGGAACAGAGATTTTTATCGCTCAGATGATCTTCTTCTTTGTATTTCTAAACAAACTAAAAACTTAGTTAAAAATGTACTTAGAGATTTTCCAAAAAAAGATTGGCAAATTCAATATGCCCCTCATGGTATAGATGAAAATAAATTCTTTCCTATAACTAATGATTTAGAATTTGAGGTATTTAAAGATAAATTCTTTGAAGAAAAAGAATATGACTTTGTAGCCTTCTGGAATAATAGAAATATTCGCCGTAAAAATCCAGGTGATGTAATAACAGCATGGAGAATATTTACTGATCAATTAACAGACGAACAAGCCAAACGCTGTTTACTTATTATGCATACAGACAAGGTAGATCAAAACGGGACTGATATTCCCGAAGTAATTAAAACAACCTGTGATCCTGAAAGAGCTAAAGTTAAATTTACTAATGGTAAATGTGATGAAAAACAATTAAATTACTATTATAACTTAGCAGATGCTCAGTTTATGATGACTGACAATGAAGGTTGGGGATTATCGCTTACTGAAGGTATTATGGCGGGTAATATGGCAATTGCACCAGTTCAAGGGGGTATGCAAGACCAAATGCGTTTTGAAGATGAAAATGGAGATTGGATTGATTTTACTACAGAATTTCCTACAAATAGTAATGGTAAATATAAAAAACATGGTGAGTGGGCAATTCCAATGTGGCCTAAAACCCGTTCATTAAAGGGTTCACCTTCTACTCCTTACATTTATGCTACACAAGTAGATATTGAAGATGCTGGTTTAGCCCTTTTAAAATGTTATAATTTAGGAAGAAAAGAAATCAGCCGTAGAGGTCTTAAAGGACGCCAATGGCTATTATCAGATGAAGCCCGAATGACAGCTTCTAATATGGGTCAAAATTTTATTGATCATATAAATGTTTTATTTGAAAATTGGAAACCTGTTGAAAAATACACAATTGAAAAAGTTGGTGAAGGACACACCATATATAACCCAAACCCCGTTCAGTACACTCCTGAATTTGAACAAAAATTAAAAGAAGTTTTATCATGAAACCAGTTTGCATAGTTAGTTGTCCAATAGATACATTTAGCGGATATGGGCACCGCTCTCGCGATTTTGTTCGCTCTCTTATAGAAGCCAAAGAAAATGATTGGGATATTAAAATAGCCCCACAACAATGGGGAAATACTCCTTGGGGGTTTTTAGATAAAAACGACCCCTTAAAATCTCGTTATGCTCAAGGCAAAACCCAACGCCCCGATATTTGGATTCAAATTACTATTCCTAATGAATTCCAACGTGTAGGGAAGTTTAATATAGGAGTTACAGCAGGTATTGAATCAACATGCCCCCCTCCCGATTTTATAGAGGGAATGAATAGAATGGATTTAAACCTTGTATCTTCTGAATTTACTAAAGACACATTCCAAAATATCCAGCTTACCCAAAATGATAAACAGGGCCAACCTATTAAATCCTATAAATTAGAAAAACCTATTGAAGTATTATTTGAGGGTTTAGACTCAAAAACATATTTTAAAAAACCCAGTAAATCGGGTTTACTTGATAATATAGATGAAAGTTTTTGTTTCTTATTTACGGGTCATTGGTTACCAGGTGAGTTTGGAGAAGATAGAAAGAATGTTGCTACTATGATTGAAACTTTTCTTAAAACTTTTAATAAAAGGGGCCCTAAACCCTCATTACTTTTAAAAACTAATAAAGTAGATTATAGTCTATTAGATAAAGAAGTTATTTTAAAAGATATCCGTAAAATAAGAAATAAGTTTAGTCATAAAGACGATTTACCTAATATCTATATTTTACACGGTGAATTTACTAACGAGGAATTAAATAAAATTAATAATGATCCAAAAATTAAAGCATTTATTTCATTTACTAAAGGTGAAGGTTTTGGACGTCCCTTACTTGAACAAGCAATCACCGGTAAACCTGTAATTACAACAAATTGGAGTGGACATGTTGATTTTATTCGTCCTGAATATAATGTATTATTAGGGGGTGAATTAAAACCTATCCACAAATCAGCAGCCAATAAATGGTTACTTAAAGAAGCCCAGTGGTTTGATGTAAATACTGATGTAGCATCTAAAGCAATGAAGGACATTTATAAGAACTATAAAAAATATATTGAGAATAGTCGTAAACAAACTAAATGGCTCAAAGAAAACTTTAGTCAAGATAAAATGACTGAAAATCTTAAAGAATATATGGATAGAATAAAAACAGTAGTAGATAAACCACTACAATTACCTAAACTTAAAAAAGTAGAGAGTAATGTAACCCCTGAATTACCTAAACTTAAACTCCCTAAACTACAAAAAATAGATGGATAATTTATCACAATGCCCCTGCTGTGGATCAGATGCTTGCTCCATTTCACCTCTTGCCCCTGGGATTGATGCCCATTTATGTTGGACTTGTGGGTTTAATACCCATACAGGTATGACTGATGGTAGTGAACTTGAAAAAACAACATATGAATCTACAGCTGAAATAATAAAAGACTTAAAACAAGTACATGATGATTTGGCTTGGTATCCTAAAGTTATTAACTTACAAGATAAGGGAATGGTATTTCCTGAATGGAATAAACGTCTTAAGGATTGGTATTGGGCATCTGTTAAAGCAGTACCCGTAATTGAAGAGGAAAAGGAAAAATATCCGGATCCCGCAAATCCCGGTGAGTTTTATAAATTTAGAATGGATATGAAAAATATCAAACGTTTTGATAAATTAGAATTTATGGATGCCGTAGAGTTAATAGGATTATTTGATGCAGAATAAAATTTGGAACGATGAGTATGAAGATTAGTTACGCAATACCAGTTCATAACGAACATGAAGAATTAGATAGATTATTAGGTCACCTTTTAAAACATAAAAAGGAAAATGACGAAATAGTAGTACAATGTGACCAAGGGAATACTGTCCCCAATGTTTATAAAGTATTAAATAAATATAAAGGCAAAGTTAGAGTAATTGAATTTCCCCTTAATCGTGATTTTGCAACTTTTAAAAATAATTTAAAATCCCATTGTACAGGGGAGTGGATATTTCAAATAGATGCTGATGAATATCCTGATGAGTATTTAATTGATACTTTACCTTATTTTCTAAAAGAAAATCCAGAAACCGAAGTGTTTTGGGTACCACGAACTAATATTGTAGATGGTATAACCCCCGAACATATAGTTAGATGGGGGTGGGTAAAGGATAATCAAGGAAGAATTAATTACCCAGATTACCAATGTAGAATTTTACAAAATAGTCCTACTATAAGTTGGGTAAGTAAGGTACACGAAGTCTTATATGGGCATAAAACCCAAACTCAATTACCTGCTAACCCCGAATTTGGTTTAGTACACCATAAACACATAAGTAGACAAGAAAGCCAAAACAAATTATATAATACGATATAATGATATTTTATAGAGTACTAAATAATAAACTATATCACGTATATGAAACTGATAAACTTGGGTTTAGTTCGAAGGATGCTTCATTTATACCTGATGAGCATCTACAGGAACAACAATTTACTATATTAAGGACTGCCCATGGCATAGGTGATTGGGGTATTCTATCAGCAATGCCAAGATTATTAAAAACTAAATACCCAAACTGTAAAGTATTTATACCCTCAGAAAAATTAATTGAGGATATATTTGGGAAAAAGCACAAAAATGCATATTTTATTTTTAAAAATAATCCCTACATAGATGGGTTTACTGATAGTGTTATAGGAGATATATACCATGACCAATATAGAATATATGACGAAAATAATGTTGATACCCCTTTACTAGAACAAATGTTAAAATTTTGGCAATTTGAAGAACATGAGTATAGTGATTCACAGCCCGAAATGTATTGGACAGAAGAAGAAAAAAATTTAGGAAATTATATTATAGATAAACATTGTAAAGGTAAATTTGGTTGTTTATTAATTTCAGAAAGGTTTGGAACTCAACGAGGTAAATTTGACCAAAAATCTTTTGACCGAGACACTGAAAACATTTGCAGTATATTAAAAGATAATAAAATACCTTATTTTTATTGGAGCCATAAACCTCTTAATGAAACTCCTTTTAATTTTATAGATAAAGCTTTAAACTTAAGACATATAAATTTAAGAATACAACTTTATATTAAATCAAAGGCTGAATTAAATGTAGGAAACCAGTGTGGTACTAATCATATGGCTGTAAGATATTCTAAAGTTTATGAGTCCCAAAGACAATTTCCATTAGAGCATAATTACGTAAAAGGAGAAATATACTTATGAAAATAGCAGCAGTAACCCCTTATAAAAAGTCAGATTATTTAGCTGAAACTATAATAGAGGGGCTATACCAAAATGGTATTGAATTAAAATGTTCATGTCCCGGAAATGGTGTATCTGAAAATGATATATTATCTTCTGATGAATTAATTGAATATGCAAAAACTGCAGATTATGTATTTGCTATATGGGGAAAGAAAAAAGGTATATACCCCGGGGTAGATTATAACTTAGTAAAAAAAATCAATCAACCCCAAAAAACAGTATATATTGATGGTAGCGAATGGAATTGCCACGCTCAAACTTATCCCAACCAAGTAGCAATGGCTAAACAAAATCCTCAATTAAGGAAAGGGACTCCCTGGATTAATGAAGATATGTACTCGTATTGTAATTACTATTTTAAAAGAGAGTGTTATCCCGAAGATAAAAAACAAGGAATAATACCTTTATTATTTGGGGCAGTTGATAAAAATTTTAGTGAATACGAATTATTAGAAGATAAAACTATAGATATATTCTGTTCATTTGGGCAAGTTAATGATGGTTTAAGATTAGAAGCCACACAAATATGCCAAAAATTAAAAAACGAAGGTTATAATGTAGTAACAGAAAGTAACCTTGATTATGAAACCTTTAAAAAATATATAATATCTTCATATATTTCTATTGATGCTTGGGGAGGGGGTGATTGTTGTGCTAGATTATGGGAAATATTAGCTAATAAATCATGTGCTTTTATGCAAGAATATAATATAGAATTTCCTAATAATTTTACTGATGGCGAAAATATTGTAAAATATAATACTAAAGAAGAATTAGAAAATAAGTTAAGGTATTACTTAAATAATAAAGATAAATGTTTAAAAATTGGGGAAGAAGGTTATAAACATTTAATAAATTACCATACTTCTAAAAAAAGAGTTGAATATATTTTAAATAAAATAAATGAATAACTGTAAAATTTTTGTATCGACTAGTAACAATTACCATAGATGTTTATTACCATTTGCTTATTTATTTAATAAATTTTGGTCAAATAAACAAGAAGTGATTATCTTAGGATATGATAAACCTAGTTTTAAATTACCACCTAATTTTAGTTTTAAATCTTTAGGCACTCAAAGAGGTCCTAAATATTATACTGAAGATTTACGTAATTTTTTTAATTCTATAGATGATAAATATTTTATTTATACTATGGAAGATCAATTTATTTTAGATTATGTAAATTTAGATATACTAAATGTTTTATTAAGTTTAGTAAAACAAGAAAAGCTAATAGGCAGAGCTAATTTAACTAATTCTATTTTCCAAACCCATATGGGTAAAAAACATCAAACTTTTAAATCTGTAGATGATTTTGAAATCATAGAATATACCCAAGATTCTTCATTTAGAATAACTTGTGAGTGGGCTATATGGGATAAAGATTATATGCTAAAATACCTACAGGATAATTTGACTCCTTGGGAGTTTGAAAAGCAAAAAGGCAAAGATGGTTATAATCTTATAGGGTGTAAAAATAAAGTAGCTATTAGACATGCCGAAGCTATTAGAAGAGGTAAAGTAAATGAGGATTTTAATTTTTCATTTGTTAATGAAAATGAAGAATTAAATAGTGACATAAAAGAAGAACTATATAAATTTTTAAATTAAATACTATGAAACAAAAAACAGCACTAGTATTAGGAGGGGGTGGTTTTATAGGAGGCCATTTGGCAAAACGACTCAAAGATGAAGGTTTTTGGGTTCGTATTGTAGACATAAAAGAAAAACACGAATTCTGGAATCATAATGAGATTTGTCATGAATATATTTGCGGTGATCTTAGAAACCCCAAAACAGTAAGTTTAGCATTATGGGCCCCTCATCAATCTACCGAAAAAAACGATCCAAACTCTTTTGATGAAGTTTATCAATTAGCCGCTGATATGGGGGGTGCAGGTTATATTTTTACAGGAGAAAATGATGCTAATGTAATGCATAATTCGGCATTAATTAATTTAAACGTAGTTTATGAAGCAGCTAAAAAAGGAATTAAAAAAATATTTTATAGTTCTTCGGCATGCATATATCCTGAACATAATCAATTAGATCCTAATAACCCTAATTGTGAAGAAAATTCTGCTTATCCCGCTAATCCTGATTCAGAATATGGGTGGGAGAAATTATTTAGTGAACGTTTATTTTTGGCTTTTAATCGTAATTATGGTTTAGATACTAGAGTAGCTAGATTCCATAATATTTTTGGGCCTATGGGAACCTGGCAAGGTGGAAAAGAAAAAGCTCCCGCAGCTATGTGTAGAAAAGTAGCAGAAGCCGATTCTGAAATTGAAGTATGGGGAGATGGACAACAAACCCGATCCTTCCTTTATATTGACGAATGTATAGAAGCTATCCTTAAATTTATGAGACAAAACACATTTCATGGGCCTGTTAATATTGGTTCTGAAGAGATGGTTACTATTAATAAATTAGCACAAATGGCTATAGATATATCTGGAAAATCTCTTACTATTAAAAATATAGAAGGTCCTTTAGGGGTTAGAGGAAGAAATTCAGATAATAGACTTTTTAAAGAAAAAATAAATTGGGTTCCTACTCAACCTCTTTCAGTAGGCATAGAAAAAACTTATAATTGGATATTAAATCAAATTTAAATGGAAAAAATATATTCAAAAATAGATGGGAGGCTATTACATATTATAAATAGAATCCATGAATTTCAGGGAAGAAAAGAAGTAATACCTGAAGATAATTTCCTACAGTGTGCAACCCTAAGAATGGAGGTAGGTAAAACCTTCCCACCACATAAACATATTACAAAGGATAGACATTACCCAGAACAAATAGCCCAAGAATCGTGGGTAGTTATAAAGGGTAGTGTTAAATGTATATTATATGATATAGATGATAAAATAATTGCAGAACCTGTATTAAAACCAGGAGATGCTAGTTTTACTTTATATGGTGGTCACACTTATAAAATTTTAGAAGAAGACACTCTTGTATACGAGTATAAAACAGGTCCCTACGAAGGGCAAAAATTAGATAAAAAATTTATTTAAATGTTGGCTTTAGATAACGTTACTTTAGTATGTGTAACTTCATATAAAATAGAAGAATCTATTACTTCTTTAAAACATTGTTCTAAATTTTTTAATTTTAAGGAAGTTAAGTTTATTACCCATGAAGATCTAGAATTAGAAAATATTATAGTAGAAAAATGTCCTAAATTAGACTATAAGGGGTATAGTGAATATATTATATATCATCTTCATAAACATCTTGATACTGATTACGCCCTAATTATTAATTGGGATGGTTTTATACTAAATCCGGATAAATGGGATCCTAGATACTTAGATTACGACTATATAGGGGCGTTGTGGACACATGAACATAATTTTTATGATGTTAGTGGAAAAGAATCTTTAGTAGGAAATGGTGGCTTTAGTCTAAGAAGTAAAAAACTTTTAAAACTAGCAAGTGAAATTAATATTCCTTGGGAACCTAGAGAGGGAAAATATTGGCATGAAGATGCATGGATATGTGTTAAAAATAAACACTTATATGAACAAAATGGATGTAAGTGGGCACCTAAAGATTTAGCATCTAAATTCAGTACAGAACAAGGATTTAAAACACAATTAGAATCTTTTGGTTGTCATAGCAAATTTTACTACAAACAATTTAAACATTTGCTAAAATGATAACTTTTAAAAAATTAGGCCATTTAGGTCGCCTTGCTAACCAAATGTTTCAATATAGTTTATTATATTCAGTTGCTAAACAAAAAGGCTATGATTTTACATTGCCTTTAGAAAATCTCCAAAATACTGTAGATTCTGGTTTTAATCATGTAATAAATAAAAGAGAATCTATGTACCTTTACTTACCAGAATGTTTTAATATTACTGGAAATTTTTTACCACAATCTCAAATTACTACTAAACATCTATATGACCATGGTCGTGATTATGCCAAATACAGTCCTAATATATTTGACATAACAGATAATACCGATATTAAAGGATATTTTCAATCTTACAAATATTTTGACAATATAAAAGAGGATATTATAAAGGAATTTACTTTTAAACCATTAATAGAAAAACTAACTACTGAGTATTTTAATAATTTAAAAAACCAATTTAATGTTGATACTATTACAGGAATACACGTAAGACATGGAGATGTTAAAAATGAAAAAGGTGCTAGATTAGTTCTTTTAAATAAAGATTATTATAAGAAAGCTATAGATAAATTTAAATCTCCAAATAATTTATTTTTGATTTTTAGTGATGATATAGAGTGGTGTAAAGAAAACTTAAATGATTCTGATGTAGAATATTCTAAATATTCAACATATGAAAAATCTACCCCCCGAAATGAATTTATGGATTTATGTTGTATGACTCATTGTAATAATCTAATTATGGCTTGTAGTTCATTTAGTTGGTGGGGGGCATATTTAAATAAAAACGAAGGAAACATAGTAGTACCCGATAAATGGTGGGGTCCCCAATATCATAATAGAACAGAAACAGATATAAGATTACCCCATTGGTTACAACAAAAAGCAGAATCAAATTACCCAATATGATAACAGATACTGAAATAAATAAAAATATATTTAAAAAATTATTTTTAAATAAAGAAGACCTAACAATTTTTGATGTAGGGACTTATGATGGAGATGATAGTACTGAGTTTAGTAAGATTTTTCCCAAATCTAAAATATATGCTTTTGAAGCTGATCAAAGATCTATTGATCTTTTTAAAAAAGTTTCTAGTAATGTAAAAAATATAAATTTAGTAGAAACAGCTTTGTCTAATATAGATGGAGAAATAGCATGGTATGCTAGTAATAGTGAAACTAGAAAACATTATGATTTTCAAGAAGAATGGTCAGCTTCGAGTTCTATAAAAAAACCTGAAAACCATTTAAACGTTTTTACGGATATTTCGTTTTCTATGGAGAATAAAGTTAAATCTATGAAACTTGATACTTGGATGTCCCAAAACCCAAATATTAATGAAATAGATATAATGTGGGTAGATGTAAACGGGGGTGAAAGAGAGTTTTTAGAGGGAGGGTTAAATACCTTAAATACAAAAGTAAAATACTTGTATATAGAATTTAATTCTGCTAATAATAAAAGTTTATATGAAGGATGTCCTACTAAAGACGAGATAATCCAACAGTTAAGTAATTTTGAAGATTTAGGAGTATATAATTTTATGGGTAATTTTGGAAATATTTTATTAAAAAACAAACATGAGTTTTGAAATAGTTAAAACATTTGAAAAACAGGTAGCTAGCTTTTTTGGTGCAAAATATGCTGTTGCGGTTGATAGTTGTACCCATGGTATTGAACTTTGTTTAAGATATCAAAATATCGGCACTATTACAGTACCAAAAAGAACTTACATATCTATACCTTTTTTAGCTAAAAAATTAGGAATCCAATTAGTATGGAAAGATGAAAATTGGGTAGATTATTATAAACTTAATAATTACTTTGATCCCATATATGATGCAGCTGTATTATGGAAAGAAAATAGTTATATACCAGGATCTTATATGTGTTTAAGCTTCCAGTATAGAAAACATTTGGCCCTTGGGAGAGGAGGTATTATATTAACGGATAATAAAGAAGCTTTTACACAATTGAAAAAAATGTCATATGATGGTAGACTACCTAATATCCCCTGGAGAGAACAAAATATAAACACTATAGGATATCATTACTACATGACCCCTGAAACAGCACAATTAGGTTTAGATAAGTTACCTAATGCAATAAAAGACCAACCCCATCAATGGGATATAAAAGATTGGCCAGATTTAACTCAAATGGATATATTTAAATCTAAAGATTTGACAGATCCATACTTACAGACTAGATAAAGTGAATAATAAACCAAAAATATCTATAATTACCCCTACAAGGAGACGCCCTGATTTACTTTATAGGTGTATAAAGGCTATACAATTATCTACCCTACAGGAATATGAACACATTATAGTAGGGGATAATTGTACCTATGCAAAACAAGTATGTGATCTGTTTTTAGATGATAAAAGAATAAAATACTATGAAACACCATCCCCCCATATATGGAACGCGGGGGCCAGTGGTAAAAATATAGGAATATCCAAATCAACTACTGAATATATAGTATATTGCGATGATGATAATATTATGCTCCCTAATCACTTAGAGGTTATGTATAATGAATTATCTTCTGGCACCCCTATATGTAGGAGTTTACTTTATGAAATAAACCTCCTTAAAGGTGCAGGTAGTATAAAAAAAGTATTAGAATTTCCTATTATTAATCCTTCTTTACAGGGGGGTAAATCCCATAGGAATGATATGCAGTGTATAGGGCATACAAAAGAAGCTATTGAAGCCGTAGGATATTGGAATACAGCAGAGCAAATTCAAAATGATACTAGTTGGTCTAGAACTGCTACTAGTGAAGATGATTACCTTTTAAGAAAGTTTAAAAATAAATTTGGTCCTAATTTTTATAAGGATTTACCTGATATTACTTTTTTATATTATGGTAGAGCAGCATGTCAAAATCTAGATAATGATTACGATTCTAGGTTAGAAAACAATAAATTATTTATATACCCTAATTTAATCTCAAAATACTAATGAATAAAAAAGCATTTATAACTGGAATAGCTGGGCAAGACGGTAGTTATTTAACTGAATATCTCCTAGAATTAGGGTATGAAGTCCATGGAATTATAAGAAGAAATTCTACCCCGGAACACCAAGAAAGTAGAGTTGACCATTTAGAAAATAAAATCCATACTTACTATGGAGATTTATTAGACCAAGGGGGATTAGAAAGATTATTAGACGATATTCAACCTGATGAAATATATAACATGGCAGCACAATCACATGTTAGAATTAGTTTTGATATCCCACAATTTACAGTACAAACTAATGCTTTAGGAGTTATTAATATATTAGAAGCATACCGAAGAGCATGCCCCAAGGCTAAATTTTATCAGGCAAGTAGTTCAGAAATGTTTGGATTATCTGTAGATGAAGATAACGCACAACGAGAAACTACACCTATGAACCCGGTTTCACCCTATGGTTGTTCTAAGGTATTTGGTTATAATATAGTTAGAAATTATAGACGTGCTTACGGGTTACATGCTACTAATGGTATATTATTTAACCATGAATCCCCAAGAAGAGGAAGTAATTTTGTTACTAATAAAGTAGTTAAAGGAGCTGTTAGAATATCTTTAGGACTTCAAGATAAACTTGAATTAGGTAATATGGATTCATATCGTGACTGGGGCCACTCATACGATTACGTACGCGCTATGCATTTAATGTTACAACAAGATAAACCCGGGGATTGGGTAGTAGCTACAGGTAAAACCCATTCCGTAAGACAAATGTGTGATTTTGTCTTTTCAAGACTAGGTATGAATTATAAAGATTATGTAGTACAAAACCCTAAATATTTAAGACCTGAAGAATTACCATACCTTAAAGGTGATTCAACTAAAATTAGAACTGAATTAGGATGGGAACTTAAATATAGTTTTAATGATTTAATGAATGAAATGATTGATCACTGGTTGGAAGTATATAAAAATGGAAAATAATATAACTAAAATTTTAGGTTTTCATGCTGGTCATGATGCTTCTTATAGTATATTAGAAAATGGTATACCTATAATTCATGAAGAGCTAGAAAGAATAACTAGAGAAAAAGAAATACCTGGGGATGGGATAAAATTAGCATTGTCTTCATCTAACCTTGAAGATATTAAATATTTAACTTCTGGAAATACTATACCTAGTCCTTACGGTGGGAGACATCGTTATTTAAAAGAAAACCAAATAGTATTTGATGCTTACTTTTCTAGGGATTCATTCCTAGAAATTAATAAAATACTTGAAAAAAATGAGGGTAAATTTTACCAACTAGGTCACCATAAATCCCACGCTGCTAATGCTTTCTTTTCTAGTAATTTTAATGAAGCACTTATAGTTACTATAGATGGGGGAGGAACCGAAGATACTGAGCCTATTATTAGATCTGCTTTTACTATTTGGGAAGGTAAAGATAACAAGATACAAAACTTAGATATAATCCCTATTAATAGATTATGTTTAGGTACTTTGTGGGATCACGTCCTAGAATCAAATTTATTTAAGTTATCTTCTGGACATCCTAAAGGAAACCAAGCCGGAACTTTAATGGCTATGGCTACTATGGGGGAGCCAAAAGACGAATATGTCAATACCATATATAAGGCATCTACAGAACCGGGCTCTTATACTAAGAATTTATTAAAATTACTTTCAGAAGAACAACCTTCTGAATACCAGTATGATATAGCAGCCTCATTACAAAAAGTAACAGAAAAAATAGTTAAAGAAAATATAGAAAAATATTTAGGTAATTCACAATACCTATGTTTAGCGGGGGGAACCGTTTTAAATTCCGTTATGGTAGGAAAAATGTATGATTGGTGGCCTCAGCTAAAAGGTATATATGTTTGCCCTACACCTTATGATGCGGGGTTAGCTATAGGTTCAGCTCAATACTTATGGCACCATATTCTAGATAATCCTCGAATTAAGTGGGATAATAACATATCCCCTTATTTGGGACGTAAATATACAATTAATAAAAATGATATAATGGACGAAAATTTGAATGTAGAAGAGAATGTAAAGGATGAAGACGTTATAAAACTACTATGTGATCAAAATATAGTTTGTGTTTTCGGTGGAGGATCAGAGTCGGGGAGAAGAGCTCTTGGTAATAGAAGTATACTTGCTGACCCAAGAAGCAAAGAAATGAAAGACTTAATTAATGATAAAGTAAAACATAGACAATGGTTTAGACCATTTGCTCCTTCGATTTTAAGAGAAGAGGTAAAAAATTGGTTTGAAAAAGATATAGATAGCCCCTATATGAGTTTCGTAGTAAAATTTAAAGAAGAAGTTAGAGATAAAGTACCTGCTGTAGTTCATTTTGATGGCAGCGGAAGACTACAAACAGTCACAGAAAATGATAATAAATGGTACTATAATTTTATATCTAAATTTAAAGACGAAACAGGAGTACCTATCCTATTAAATACTAGCTTTAATGATAGAGAGCCTATTGTAGAAACTCCTGAAGATGCTATTAAATGTTTTAAAGGAACCAACATAGACTACTTATATTTTTATGAATATGGAATATTAATAAATAAAAAATAAAATTTAATGAAAGAAACAATATTAATAGTTATCCCTACTACAGCTAGTAGATTAAATATTCTCCAACAAGTATTAGATTCAGTTTATTCTAATAATAATTTTAATATTAAAACTGTTATAGTAAAAAATGGAACATATCCAGATAAAGAATTTTTAAATTATGATTTTGGTCATCCTAATGTAATTAAAACTAATTCTACTCCAGGAGGACATATATCTAAGGCCATGAATAAGGGCTTAGAATACCTTAAAAATGAAGATTGGTTTTTATACCAAGAAGATGATTTTATTATCCATGATAAAGCTTGGCTCTCTAAAATAGTTGATTTATATAAATCTATTCCTAACTGTGGGGTTTTTGGTACTAGATTACATGGTGGGCAACGGAAATATAACCCCCAACAAAAATACACTATAGAAAGTTTAAAAATTAAAGATAAAAATACCTTTGAAACCTACTGGACAGATGGTATAACGTTAGTAAAAGGAGATATTATGAGAAAACATAACATTAAATATGATGAAGATATGATGACTGTCCCTAATGCTGATTTATGTTTACAAATGTTAGAAAATAATTATGAAAACTGGAGAACAGAACTAGATTTTACCCACTACCATACACCCGGATCAAAAACAGGTACTCCTAAATGGAATTATGCTGATATACCTGTTGATATGAAAGAAGGAGATTGTAAAATTCACCTAAAATATAATGGGTATGGGAATCCAAAAATCCAAGAATGGATAGATATGGATACTCAAGTAGCCGCTAAGTGGTTAAAAGATAATAATAGAGATAAAGAATCCTATAAATCGTTTAAATTATAATAATAATGAAAAAAGTTTGGTATGCCCCCTATAAATTTGAATCTTATGGGGAAGAAGAAATTAAAGCAGTAGAAAAGTCTCTACGTTCAGGGTGGCTTGGCGGTCAGGGACCCCAATCAACTAAATTTGAAAAGAAAATATCAGAAAGATTTGGAAAAAAATATGGTGTTTTTGTAAATTCAGGTAGTTCAGCTTGTCTTTTAGCAATAGCTTCTCTTAATTTACCTAAAGGAAGTAAAATAATAACCCCCGCCTGTACTTTTTCTACAACATTAGCCCCAATAATTCAATTGGGGTATATTCCATTATTTGTAGATGTAGATCCCACTACCTACTGTGCTAGAGTAGAAGATATTATAAAAGCATTAGATAAAGATGTTAAAGCTATTATGTTACCTAATCTTATAGGTAATAAACCAGATTGGGAAAGCTTAAGATTTGAATTAAATAACCATAATAGACATGATGTTATTTTAATTGAAGATTCTGCAGATACTATTACTAAAACAGAATGTACTGATATTGCCACTACTAGTTTCTATGCCTCACATGTCATTACAGCGGGGGGTGTAGGGGGAATGGTTATGTTTAATGATCAAAAGCATGTTACTAAATGCCTCCAATATAGAGACTGGGGTCGTTTGGGTAATGATTCCGAAATAATGGACGATAGATTCAACCATAAAGTAGATGGTATACCTTATGATCATAAGTTTTTATATGGGGTATTAGGTTATCATATGAAGGCATGTGAAATGAATGCTGCATTTGGGTTAGTACAACTAAAACGTTTTGAGAAATTTTCTAAAATTAGAAGAACTAATTTTGAACGGTACTTAGAAAACTTACAAGGGGTAGGTGACTTAGTTTTACCTGATGATAGTCTTAAACCCAATTGGTTAGCAATCCCCCTTCAAACAGAAAAACGATTTGAATTATTAACCTTTTTAGAAGAAAATAATATTCAAACTAGAGTAACTTTTGCTGGGAATGTTACTCGACATCCGATTTATAGAGAATATCTTCAAGATTTTGAACACTCTGATACTATAATGAAAAATGGGTTTTTATTGGGGGCCCATCATGGTATGACTATTGAAGATGTAGATTATGTTTGTAGTAAAATTAAGGAATTCTTTAACAAATGAAAAATATAATATTAGGGGATGGTTTATTGGGAGCTGAATTACACAAGCAAACAGGATGGGATTATTTTTCTAGAAAAAAAGATAATTTTGACATATCTGATAAAAGTTTTATTACAACACCTTTATTAGGTTGTGGATCGATTAATTTAATTAACTGTATAGCTAATACAAACACTTATTCTAAAGATAAAACCTCTCATTGGGATGTAAATGTTTTAGGAACTAAAAACCTAATAGATTACTGCGATAAATGGGGTTGTAAATTAACTCACATTTCTACAGATTATATTTATACTAATTCAGTTTCTAATGCTAGTGAGGAAGATGTTCCAGTACATTGTAATAATTGGTATGGTTATACTAAATTAGTATCTGATGCTTTAGTACAAATGTATTCTAAACATTTAATAATAAGGGGAACACATAAGCCTAATCCATTCCCTTTTGAGAAAGCATGGGTAAATCAGATGGGAAATTTTGATTACGTAGATAAAGTTGTACCTTTAATTATTAAATTAATAGAAAAAAGGTGTACTGGAATATACAATGTAGGTACTGAAGTCAAATCTATGTATGATTTAGCTTCTAAAACTAAAAATGTACAACCGTCGAATAAACCTTTACATTTCCCTAGTGATACTACTATGGATTTATATAAATTAAATACGATATTAAAATGAGTAAAATAGCTTTTATATGTACAACCCACCAAAGCCAAAAGCATAGACCTAACGGATTTAATCTTTTTAATAATTATTTAGAGTCTCTTTATTTAAATTGTGAATATCCTTTTAAATTATTTGCATTTGATAATGCTTCTGAAGATAAATTCGAAATAGAAAACAATCCCGATAACTTACAAATAACCTATGTTAAAAACCAATATAAAGGGGGGTTAACATACACGTGGAACGAAGGAGTAAAACAGGGAATAGAGGAAGATTATGATTTATATATTATAACATCTGATGACCAAATATTTGATAAAAGTATAAATAACTTTATTAAAGATATTTTAGAACATCCCTTAAAAGATAATGCAGTATTTGGCCCCCTGTCAAATAATTCTAATAATTCTTACCAAAACGCATTAACCCCACACGGAAAAATATTTGAAATTAGTGGTAATTCTGGAGATGAATTAAATGGTTTTTGTTTAGCTATGACTAAAGAAACAATAAAATCAAATTACTATGATGATAAAGGAAATATATTCAGTACAGATGATGAAGATAAATGGGGCCATCAAGATAAAGAACTACAAACACGTATAAAACATTCAGTAGTAGTAGGAACTTGTTATCTCCACCATATTAAACAAGGAGGGTGGAGAGATATTAGAGAAGCTGATAATAAAAATTTATTAAGCTATGAATAAAGATTATAAAATATTTGTAAATGGTAATTGGTGGGAATCAACACATATATCAATGCCTAAAGATTATATGGATTATTTTGATTTTATAGATTTAGGAGCTAAACAAGGTAAAATGAGAAGATTTGCTGGTGATAATTTTGGTGGTAAAAATGGATTACACTTTGAAATTGAAGAAAAATATATAAAAGATATGGAATCTAATAATATACCATGTGTTCAGGCAGACGTAACTAATTTATCTTTTCCTCCTAAATGTGTTGATTTTGTAATAAGTACTCATACTTTAGAACATTTACCTAACTTAAAATCAGTAAAAGATGTTGTTAAAATGTCCATAGATGCCTCTAAGGATTTTGCTTATTTTACATGGCCTTCTTTTGACTCTGAAGATTATTTAAAAAATTTAGGAGTCACCCAATTCTTTTCAAAAATGAGTGGGCATACATGTCATTTAACTATCCAAGATATGAATAATATTTTAAAAGAACTAAATATAAAAAATAGTTTATGTACATCTTGGAATAGGATATTTAATTCTACCTTCTTCAGTATATTACCATCTAACTCCCCTATTGATTGTAAAATAGATAAAGAAAAATATGGCCCAGTACCACAAGTAGAATTCAAAGAACCAGTTTTTTATGAAAATATTTGTTTAATACAATTAAGCGATTCTTTTAAATATCAAAACGCCTTAAATTATGTAAAAAGTTTTACTAATGGATAAAAAAGTAATATACACAGCAATTTTTGGGGGATATGATCAATTACCTGACCCCGAATATATTCCCAAAGGATGGGATTTTGTTTGTTTTACAGATAGTAATATTAAATCTAATGTTTGGAACGTTAATAAGGTTCCTGCTATATATGAAGATTCAACTAGAAATGCCAGGAAATATAAAGTATTACCTCATAGGTGGTTTCCTGATTATGATTATAGTTTATGGGTTGATGGTAACATTCTAATTAAAGAAGATATTAACAAATTAATAGATATTTATTTAGATAAAGTTAACTTAGCAGTACATGATCACAATCAAAATGTATTAGATCCTAGAAGCTGTGTTTATAAAGAAGCCCAAACTATTTTATATTTTGGGGAAAGGAATGGAGGTAATTATAAAGATGATCCTAATCTTATTACTAAACAAATGAATAAATACCTTCATAAAGGCTATCCTGAAAATAATAGTCTTGCTGTTACAATGCAATTATTAAGGAGACATAACCAAAAGGATTGTATAAAAGCAATGGAAAAATGGTGGGAAGAAATAAAATATAATAGTAAAAGGGATCAATTAAGTTTTAACTATTCTATGTGGGATACTAAAACCCCCTTCGTATATTTTAAAGGAGATTCTAGAAGTAATAAGTATTTTTTACATATGGGTAAACATAAGGGAAAAAAATGAATATAGTTTTTATACCAAATATAGATTTAGGAAATAATAGAAGTACACCATATCATTATTCTATAAAAAGTTGGAAACAATGGGCTAAACAACATGATGATATTGAAATTATAGAGTGGACAGAACCTATTATGGACCCAAAAGAATTTAAAATTACCCTACAAAGGTATTGGGTCCATGATATATTAAAACATAATAATATAGAATATGATCAGGTATTGATAGTTGATGCTGATACTATTATACACCCTAATTGTCCTAATTTTTTTAATGAAACCAAAGATAAATTTGGAGTAGTAATTAATAATGGTTGTTATGAATGGGTCACTAGAAGTATAGGACAATGGGGCAATGCTTTATTTCCCAATGAACCTAAAGTTAAAACTTGGGAATATTTTAATGGTGGTTTTCAAATAACAAGTAAAAAACATATTCCTTTTTATAATTACGTAAAGGAATATTATATAACTAATATTAATCAAATTAATCAATTAGGAGAACAAATTAAAGCCGGTACTGACCAAACTATTATAAACTATTTAACTCAACAAAACAATATAGATACTATTTATTTACCAGAATGTTATAATCTACAAGATTTATTTAAAAAATCTTTACTACACATACCAGGATACTCAGGGTTTCCTGACCAATTAAGATTTTTAGAAGCTGGCTATGTTTACCATTTTAATGCTATCCCTCAAAACGATAGACACGTATCATATTGGATGGAAAGAACTTATAAAGAATTATACCTATGAATATAGCATTTTTTTGTGAAGGAAATATTAAGGGGAAGATCCCCAGAAATTATCCTAATATGAGAACGGATTTAGCATGGATATGTGCTTTGGGGGCAGATAGAATTCCATTAGATCAAATACCTAATAAAAAATATGATTTAGGTATTGTAATTATCCCTAAACAAAACCCCCAATTTAAATTAGAAACTCTAAAACTTTACTGTAAGGAAATAGCGGTAATGCAAGAAGGGCCAAATTGGTACTGGCAGGATTATCCTTTAAACCAACAAATATGGTATTATAATACCATTCAAGAAGCAGACTTTATGTTTGTACATAATGAATCAGATAAAAAATACTATGAAGGGTTAACAAATAAGGAATGTAAAATTTTACCTAGTTTAATGATTGAAGATTCAATTAAAAACTTGCCCCAAGTAGAAAGAAAAAACATTATTACAGGAGGTAATTTTTGTAGTTGGTATGGTGGGTTTGATTCATATATAGTTGCTCAAGAAGCCCATTGTCCTATTTATACCCCTAGTATGGGAAGAAAAATCGAAGGCGAAGAACAAATGCCTAACTTAAACCATTTACCCTACATGAATTGGGTAGAATGGATTAAAACGCTTAATAACTTTAAATACGGCGTTCATATGATGCGTACACATGCCGCGGGTACATTCGCTTTAAATTGCGCTTATTTAGGTATTCCTTGCATAGGATATGAAGGGTTAGACACACAAGAAAAATGCCACCCCCATCTAACAGTTAAGTTAGGGGACTTGGCTACGGCCAAAGAAAAACTTATACTACTCCAAACTGACCAAGAATTTTATAATGATTGTAGTAAAACAACTATAGAAAATTATAAAAAATATTATCACGAAAGTAAATTTAAAATATGAAAATAGTAGGTTATCAAACAGGTAGACATGATGTATCTTATTGTATATTAGAAAATGGAATTCCTATAATTCATGAAGAATTAGAAAGACTTATTCGTATAAAAGAACCATCTGGTGATGGGTTAAAAATGTATATGGATAGAATAGGGAAAATTGATGAAGTTAATTATTTTGTAAATGGTAACCCAGGATTTCAAGGAATAAAACAACATGAAGAAACAATTAATACCTTAAAAGAATTAGACAATAAAAACATACCTAATATTACTATAGGACACCATAAATCTCATGCCGCTAACGCGTTCTTTTCTAGTAATTTTAATGAAGCACTAATTTTTACTATAGATGGAGGGGGTGTTGAAGAAAATGGAACATCCACTGCCCTTACAGTATGGCAGGGGAAAGATAATAAAATAAAACCCATTGATATTATCCCAATTACAACCCTAAATTTAGGTTCACCTTGGCGTTTATATACAGGAAAAATATTTGGTTTATCTTCAGGCTACCCCAAAGGTAATCAATCAGGCACTGTCATGGCATTAGCCTGTGTAGGGGATCCCAATAAATACTTTGATGATTTTTATAAGGGATTTAAAGTAGGAGGGGGTGGTCATAATCCTGTTACCTTAAATAACTGTAAAAAGTATAAACCTATAGCAGAAAAAAGCGAACAAGATAAATTTAATGTTGCCTCCTCTCTTCAAAAAGCAACCGAAGTAGTTACTAAAGAATTTATGCAAAAATATATTGACCAATATAATCCTACTAATATTTGTCTTTCAGGAGGGGTATCTTTAAATTGTCTAATGACCGGAAAAATGTTAGAATGGTGGCCTAATATAAACTTTTATACTGATCCAGTTCCTTATGATGGGGGTTTATGTTTGGGTGCTTCAAGATACTTATGGCATAATATTTTAGATAATCCTAGGATTAAATGGGAGGACAATACAACTTCATACTTAGGTCCAAAATATAGTAAAGAAGATATATATAAAGCTTTAAATTAATTATAGATATGAAAATAAGTTTAATACAACCTGGTAGAAATAATCTTAAGTACTTAAAATGGTCTTATAATTCAATTAGAAAAAATCAAGGCAATCACGAAGTAGAAATTTGTGTTGCTGATGATTTTAGTAATGACGGTACATGGGATTGGTGTCAAGAAATGATGGGTAAAGATCCATTATTTAAAGCAATAAGGAACGAAGGACCAACTAGACTAGGCCATACTATATTATATGATAGGTTAGTTAATGAGGTAGCAACAAATGATATTTGTATGATTTACCATGCAGACATGTATTTGTGTCCGGGTGCTTTAGATGCTATTGAAGATGAACTTAAAGACAAAACAATAGTATCACTTACTAGAATTGAACCACCACTACACCCTGATGGTCCTGAAAAAATACTTAAGGATTTTGGTATTGAACCTGAGGAATTCAACGAACAGGATTTACTTGATTTCTTAAATTCAAAAGCACCCCATAGTAATACTGAAGGTATATTTGCTCCCTGGGCGTTTTGGAAAAGCGATTTCCAAGAAATTGGGGGACATGATCCTATATTTGCCCCACAATCAAAGGAAGATACAGACATATTTAACCGGTTCCAATTAAATGGTATTAAATTTATCCAAACATGGGAAGGGTGTGTTTATCATATGACTTGTAGAGGTTCAAGATTTGCTGATGGGGCTAAACGTAACCCCAATGGTGAAGTATTTATGAAGAATAGGGAAACAGATGAATGGTTAGCCCAAAACCAAAAAGCTACTAGAGAATTTTTACGTAAATGGGGTCATTTTTGCAAACATGATACCCTCTTAAAACCAATTATACCCCCTAAATATAATATAGGCTTTATTGTTAAAAATAATAACATTCAGTTATTAGAAACTTTAGAGCCATGGTGTAACACTTATTATGGTGATGGTGAATGGTGGGTTTATAAAGAGTATATTCAAAAAGAACAACTTAAATCAAGTTTTAATCTTGAAGATAAAATCAAACCCTATGAAAATGAAAAAAATAATTATGTTTTGGTTGAAATAAATGGTAATTATTTTACTCAACAAGATTTTCAAATAATACAACAATTATCTGAAATTATTCAGGATAGTGGTGAAATAGGGGAATTTAAATTAGGTAATCTAAAAATCAACATTATAGATCTTACAACATTTGAAAACGAATTAATAAAAGTACAATGAAAATAGTAATAACAGGGGGTGCTGGGTTTATAGGCACTAATTTAGTTAAAAAACTACTAAAAGCAAACCATACAGTATGGTCAATAGATAATTATTCTACAGGTTTTACAAAAAATCACCAAGAGGGGTGTAATTATATAGAAAATGATGTTAGAACTACAGATTTTGACTTTTCAGATATAGATATAATTTACCATTTAGCTGCACTAGCCCGAATTCAACCTTCACTTAAAAATCCCCAAACTGCTATTGATGCTAATGTAATAGGCACATTAAACATTTTAGAAAAAGCCAGACAATATAGTATTCCTGTTATATATGCTGGTTCAAGTTCAAAACACCATGGCTTATGGGGCAGTCCATATGCTTGGTCAAAATATGGGGGTGAACAATTATGTAAACTATATTCTGAAGTTTATGGGTTGAATACAACTATTTGTAGGTTTTATAATGTATATGGTCCCCACCAGTTAGAAGAAGGAGAATATGCTACTGTGTTAGGTATTTTTGAAAAACAACATAAAAGAGGAGATTCTTTAACCATTACAGGTGATGGTGAACAAAGAAGAGACTTTACACATGTAGACGATATAGTAGATGCTTTATATAGATGCAAAGATAGAGAATCAAAAGCTGATATATTTGAATTAGGAAGAGGACAAAATTTTTCTATAAATGAAGTAGCAAAATTATTTAAACACCCCTATGTTTATATAACAGCAAGAAAAGGAGAATACCCATATACTTTATGTGATTATAGTTATGCTCAAAAAGAATTAGGGTGGAATCCTAAAATTAATTTGGAAGATTACCTTACCTCATATTTATTATCAAATGACAACAATGAAAAAGACTGAATTACACGATATGGTTTTAGAAACTATGCACGAGTATATAACTGAAGCCGAATTATCTACTGGAGACAATACATTTACAATCAAAGTGGCTGTAAATAAGAACCCAACCAAAGAAGGTATCAAAATTCAGCTAATACCTAAAGGTGGAACCATATTAAACGATCCTGATGAAAAAAATAACGTCAGTGAAAAAGTACAATCAGCAATGAATAATGCTTTAGATAAATATGGTTTACAGGTTAATATTGACCCAGACATAAAGCAAGCAACTGATAATCCTAACGTGTTAGGATACTATATTCCTATAACTCAGTTCAAAAACCTAATTACGAAAGCTCTTCAAGGAAAATAAAATAGAATTTTGGTTTCACGAGCTTTCTTTTATATATTTAATACAGATGAGAAAGAGAAGAAACATTCCGACAATTCCTGCTGATTTTTATCAAGACGCAGGTAATAAAGCCCAATACCAGAAAATACTTTATAAAAGTATTATTGAAGGTGTTGAACAAAGTCTTAATAAAGATAAAGATAAATTTATTATGGCTAGGGTAGAAGATGGTAAAAGTGTTAAAGATGTAGAAATACTAAGGGAATCATTTAAAACTAACCTTGAAACTGTTCTAAATTATTATGAACAACAAGAAGAGTATGAATTATGTTCCCGTACGTTAAATCTTATAAACCAAGTATAATGAATAAACAAACATTCGTTTTAGAAACAAAAACTCAAGAAGGGGTTAGGGGAGAAAGAATACATAAAGTAGTAGCACATTCTTTATCTGAAGCAGTACATATGTTTGCCACAATTAAACAATTAAGGCCCGACCAATTAGTAGAATTATTCTCAGTTTATGAACAACCCACAAATGGCAAGTGATCAAATAAGACAAGACCTTAAAGATATTCTTAAAATTAAGGGCAACATAACTAAAGAACGTCCTGTAAAAGGTTTAGTTAAAAAAGAAGCATTTACTAGATTTATTCAAAACTATAAATACGCTAATGATAGAGCCCTAATGCTTAAAATGGAACATGCAGTTGATTTTGTTAATTTTGAAGAACCTTTTGTTCAATCAATCGAAGCATTATTAGAACTCCAATTTAATAAAAACCAACTACAAATACTCCATTGGTGGTTATACGATAAGTGGAATACAGGTGACGAATCAATATTACAACTTAATAACACAGAAAATGGTGATATAATCCCCTCAGATACACCTGAGGAACTTTGGGACCTAATTCAATCGTTAAAATGAATAAAATAATCCTTACAAAGGACGACGTTTTAAGAGCCCAAAAACACACATTAAGTAATAGGGCAGCCGCTCGTTATTTAGGTGTTTCATATAATGTTTACAAGCGTTATGCACTTACATTTAATGATAATGAAACGGGTAAAACACTATTTGATAAACACTTAAATCGCCAAGGTAAGGGTATTAAAAAACATTTAGGTGGTTATGGTAAACCTAAGAAAAATATTAAGGCACCACTTGAAGATGTACTTGAAGGTAGGGTAGATGTATCACACTATACCGTTGATATACTTAAATCACGTTTAATTCAAGAAGGGTTTTTAGTAGAGTGTTGTAATAGTTGTGGGTTCCAAGAAAGACGGGTGGTAGATTATAAAGTACCACTTGTACTTAACTTTCAAGACAATAATAAGAAAAACTGGAAACGTGACAATTTAGAATTTCTATGCTACAATTGCTATTTCCTAAACGTAGGCAACATTTGGAGTGATAACCAACTCAAACAAATGGAAGACTACCAAATAAATAAAAATACCAATAATAAGGACGATGAGCCTAATTGGGATTTAGACGATTCACATATTCAACATCTTAAAGAACTCGGTCTATGGGACGGAGATGATGGTGATGAATTTATAGATACAATATGAAACACATAGTTTTACTAATAGGGTTAATAGCAATGCCAAAGCAAGAAAAAAGCTTACCACACACGCCCCAACCACTTACTCCGTATATACAGACGGATATACAAACAATAGAACCAACCAAACAACTTAAAACCAAAAAAACGCTAGTAGACGCTTTAATTTTAGTTGAATCCGCTGGTAACCCTAAAGCATTTAATAAAAAAGAAAAAGCTTGTGGTTGCCTACAAATACGACCCATTATGCTACGAGAAGTAAACCGTATATTGCGCAAGCAAAATGAAGATAAACGATTTACTAAAGAAGACCGATGGGATTGTGGGTTATCGAAAGAAATGTTTTACATTTGGTGTCTCCACCACCACAGAAATTCAAGCAGTGAAGTTATTGCTCGAAACTGGAATGGCGGACCACGCGGATACAAAAAACAATCAACAGAGCACTACTGGCACAAAGTTCAGAAAGCATGGGTAAATTAAAAGATGTAAAATTCGGCAACAAGTCCTTTAAGGACTATGAGGATGACTTTTTAGACGATGATTATCAATATGATAAATGGAAACGAGAGAGTAAAAAGAAAAAAAACGTAAGGCCTGATCGTGGCGATGAGGATGATTACGACTATTAAATGATATATACAAATAAGTTATGGATAAAAAAGAAAGGTTTCAACAAGCAAAAAAGAACGTTCTAAAACGTTTTCCTAAAGCTGTAACACTAGCAGACAGCAGGGGGAAATTCTATGTCGCTCAAAACGGCATAGACATATGTAATAAAGAAATGCATAAAGCTGTTAAGCGAGGATCTGGCCTTGAGGAGTTGAATTTAATTAAAGAAATCAACCACTCAGACACGGTATTTAAAGCTTGGCTTAATGCCGAGAGTATGTTAGTAGCAAGTCGTATTATTGAAAGCAATACAGAACGATTTAGCGATGAAAAAATTGCAAATAAGAAGTTAGATGAGTAATATAACTAAATTAATTACAGGTACATTATTATTTTTGCTTGGGCAAGTATTAGTTTGGTACCAAATTAATGGACAGTTTTTAAGTGAATGGATGAAAAAACACCCATTAATAATGTCATTATTGGGGATACCTATTAGTTATGTTTACATTATAGCTACCCGAGATCTAGTAATGGCTTTTAATGGTGAATTGTGGCCTCAACGCCTGATTGGGTTTTCAATGGGAATGATTGCGTTTGCTTTTTTAACTTGGTTTCATTTAAACCAAGCGATCACTCCTAAAACCGCTGTAACGTTAGGATTAGCATTTGCGATTGTGTTGATTCAGGTTCTTTGGAAATAATAATCTTATTTGTATATTTAAAGCATGAAAATAGGAGATACAATTGATTTTTTATGCTTTGGCATACCCGCAACTGGTGAGATATATGAAATAGATAAGGCAAATAAAACTGTAAGTGTATTAGCTAGAGATGGTTATAAATACCCTAACATACAGACATTTAAAACATTACCTAAAAAGAAAAAAGATATACCACCTTGGTATATTTTGAAGAAGTAATAATATGTATATGCGACTGATTGATCGTTTGACAATCAAAACAATTAACCCGGCACCTTAGGGGCCACAAAACTTATAAACAATGGTACATAAATTAGACCTATTTGATCAGCGAGTATTCTCGCCACTTGATGTCCTAGTAAAGGACTTTTTTAACAAAGAAGCGGAATTTACAAAAATTGATAACCGCACAGTAAGCCAACCAGTAGATATCTATGAGGATGAAGGTGGACTTACATTTGAAATCGCTTGCACTGGTATTCCTAAAGAATTAGTTAATATTGAACTAAAAGGGGATTATCTATGTGTTAAGTATGATAAAGCCGAATTACCTAAAGTAGATCATGAACGACGTTATTTCCACTCTAGCGTTAAAAAATCTAGCTTTAACACTGGTTGGAAGGTAGCCCGACGATTTGCTTTAACTAAGGCAGTAGCAGAAATGAATGATGGTTTACTTATAGTCAAAATTCCTTATGCAGATGAAAACAAACCAAAAACACTCAAAATAAAATAAACCGACTAAACGATCAGTCAGTTATGAGGGGGCTTCGGCCCCCTCTATATTTATATACAAACAGTATTACATGTCACAATTTAATGTATATGAATGGAACCAAAGGCGCCGGTTAGATGAAATAACCCCTGCGGAAGAAACAGTAGCAATTGATGCTGTTAATACTTTCCAGGATGCTATAAGCAAACTTAAATCTTCTGGTTTAGTTAATAATGCTGAAGCAATAGCTTTAGAAGCATTTAATACAAGAATGATAAAAAAAGTAGCACAATTAAGGGGAGATATGTAATGGACGATAAGTTAAGGCAATATATTAAAGAGTACGTTATGTATCTTTATAATAATAAGATGACTGATGGTGATGAAGATTTCCAGTGGAAACATCCTAGCGATATAGAACATCCATTACAACCTGGTTACCCCGGTGACTTAAAAGGATTTCCATATGATAGTTCCCAAAATAAATTACCTCCAGCTTATACAAGACGACGTTCAGTCGCAAATCCACCTTTTTAAGAGAGCCATTTGGCTCTCCTTTATTTTGTTCGTATATTCACAGTATGGAGTACAAACAAGTTTTAAGAGGATATTACGATACAGAGAAAAAAGTTAAAGCAATAGATTTACTTACGGATCAGCCTTATTTTATTGAGGATAGGCCCGATATGAAACAACGTATTGAACGTGCTATTAACTTTAAACAACTATTAGCCATATATCAACGTGGAACCCGTAATGGGTTTAAATACATTGAACAAGATAGTTTTTACATTGACGTTCAAGAATCAAAACCTACAAAACCAGTTACAATGATTAATAAACCTGATGATTTTATTATTAGTGACCTTAAATGGAAATATTTAGTACGCTGCATTAACAAAGGTAAAAACCTTATGTTTGTAGGACCAGCAGGTACGGGTAAAACACAAGTAGTATTTAAAGCAGCTGAAGCACTAGAACGTGAGATATTTTACTTTAATTTGGGATCTACTCAAGATGTTCGCTCAGCTATCATTGGTAATACTTACTTTAAAGATGGTACATATTTTGAGGAATCCGCGTTTGTAACCGCAATAAAAACGCCAAATTCTGTCATTCTACTCGACGAAATTTCGCGTGCAAACCCGGAGGCATGGAATATATTGATGCCAGTTCTTGATGCGAATATACGCAAACTTAGATTAGATGAAAAGGAAAATAGCCCTGTTATTGATGTCGCTGATGGTGTTAGTTTTATTTCTACAGCCAATATTGGGTTTGAGTATACAGCAGCTCGTATGCTCGACCGTGCTTTGGTTGACCGCTTTAGTATTATTGAGATGGATACTCTCGATAAAGATCAAGAAATGAAATTACTGTCACTAAAGTTTGGTTCCAAACTTGACCCTAAAGTAAATGAAGCACTGTGTGATATTAGTTTTAAAATTAGAATGGAGTGTGAACGAGAAAATTCTAAATTATCATCTATATTATCTACTAGAACATTAATTGAAGCAGCTGAAATGTCAATAGATGATTTTAGTATTGACGAGATTGCTGAATTAATTTTTTACCCCCAATACTCAGATGATGGTGGTACTGATTCAGAACGTATTTATGTTCGACAATTAGTTCAAAAATACATTCAAAAAGGAAATAAAGAAGACCTGTTTACAGACGACGATTTTAGATCATTAGATAACTATGACGTTTAAGAAAGGATATATTGAAGTATGTTTAACAACTGAAGATGGTATACAACATTTACGTTGTCATGGATGGTTAAAGCGGGGTAAAATCCTAATTAAATCTGAACAAGTCTTTGGCGATAAAACCTCTTCGGCTAAGGACTTTGGTATGTTTATAATTGTTGTACCAAGTGAAGAATTAATGGATATAATGGAATATCAAAACGATATGTTTACTGACCTTGAAGTATTATCTAAAGAAGAAGAACGTTGGGACACTTATAAAAAAATTAAAAATAAAGACTTTATTCAAAACATACAAGACTTTATGTTTAGTTTAGCTCCTAAAAATAAAATTGACATTGATGAATTTACTAATAAGTCTAATGAAGCTACTTTATCTATGTTTAGGTCATCAAAAGATTTTACTGCTGACTATGTCTTAGAGGAATTTATGGAATATGATGAAAAAATAGCTGATCTAAACTACTTAATTAATTATTTTGAAGAAATGGAACGCTACGAAGATTGTGCTTACCTCTTAAAAATCAAAGATAAAATAATTGCAAATGAAGAATTTAAAACCAAATAAAGAATATTGGTATAGTACGTGTTCCCACAATATAGAATTCGTATATTCATACAGACCAAAAAAATAAAAAATACAATGGATAAGTTAGAAGCAGCAAAAAAATACTATGAGGGGCTCGCAGCAGAAGCAGAAGCCACTATAGACACATACCTTACTTCAGCCGTCGGTATCGGTGAACACCCACAGGTAATGCAAGAACTACGTGCTCAAATTGAGAAACTTGGCGAAGCCCGTGATGGTATTGATACAATTATTACACTCCAGAATAGAGGTAAATCAAAAAAGCAATTAAATGGCTAAATTAAGAAAACTAGTTACATACACTGATTATAGGTGGGAAGAAACCGAAGAATTGACTCCTGAGCAATTGGAGAAGTGGAAATCAGGCGATGAAGATCTACAAGAAGAAGTTTTAGATGAAGTTGAGTTTGATTTATCTCATGATAAATGTCTTGAAGACTCAGAATACCCTGAATTAATAGAAGATTAAATGGCGTTTAAAGGTTTTTGGGCAGACCTCAGCGATGTATTCGTTGAGAAGGAAAGAGCATATATCGTTTGTAACGATCAAGCACAATTTTTTAGTGGATTAAGGGG
>VMHT01068903.1_pt1 | contig 34795 bp, 28 predicted proteins | sample 4693611 | NCBI WGS metagenome assembly VMHT01 (sample SAMN12280063, study PRJNA550983) | marine metagenome | isolation source: seawater sampled from same location over 5 years 0.02-0.2 micron viral filtrate | place: USA: collected off the coast of southern California halfway between the port... ...
CAAAAGAGAGATCGCTTTATTGGAAGCGAAAATAGCGAGAAAAAGTTAGTCACCCTAAAGGTATACAGGGAAAGGCAATGCTCTTATTGCCTTTCCATTTTCAACAAGTATTAGATTTTCGCTGCAAATACCGTTAGATTAGCCGCCGATTCAACGATAATTCATGAAATTACTAACAATTTCGTCGAGTTATCTCGTTTATTCCTAACTACCTCTATCTTATAAAGGCGATTTTTCATGCAGAAAAAGAATTTCTTCTCTCCTTTTCTATTCATCCTTATTACTACGTTGTCGATATCTACGGTCCATGCAAACACCCCTGATTTACTACCGTTACAACACGCGTGGGCAAAAACGAACTATGAGCTTGAAGGTGAAGCCCAATTAGAGGCATTTTCTGCACTGATTGCGCAGGCGAAAGTGTTAGTCGAGCAATCAGAAAATAGCGCTGAAGCACTGACCTGGCTAGCTATCTCTCAATCAAGTACTGCAAGTGCGAAAGGCGGTTTAGGTGCCCTAGACTTTGCTGAAAGTGCGAAGGAAAATTTAGAACGTGCCATTGAAAAAGAGGAAGCGGTATTAGAGGGGACGGCACTTACTGTATTAGCGGCACTTTTTCATAAAGTACCAGGCTGGCCAGTTAGCTTTGGAAGCGATAAGAAGGCAAAACAATTATTTAAGCGTGCATTAGAAATTAACCCAGAAGGTATGGACCAAAACTTCTTTTATGCTGAGTTTCTTTTCGACGATGGTGAATACGAAGAAGCCCAAGGGTTCTTAATCCGTGCTCAAAACGCCCCTGAAAAAGCCAACCGCCCTCTAGCCGATAAAAAACGCAGAGAAGAGATTGCTATACTTCAGTCAAAATTGGATAAAAAAGTATAGTATCATTTGCTTTATGCGGGGCTATCGCGTTTCGCTTATGAATTCGAAATAAGCAACATCCCCGCTTTTTGCGTGTAGAAAGGTGAATTTAACGCCTTTCTACATAAAAAGCGCATACATAGGTGGCACTTATCCTCATGTATAAATTGTAAACAGTTCTCATTCGGTATCAGCACTCCTATTATGAAAGAAAAAAGGAGTGGCCCAATGCCTAAAATCCCACGTTCCTCAGACAACGACTATACCGATGACATGAGCCGAACACGCCGCGAATTCATTGCGCGCGAGACCGGCACTCAGCTAAACCACTTAGGACACTATTCCATACCGCCCGAAACCTTGTCGGGAAACATAGAAAACTTCGCAGGCGTTGCACAGGTTCCTATCGGCTTTGCAGGCCCGATGCTAGTGAACGGAGAACACGCAAAAGGCGAATTCTACGTTCCAATGGCCACAACAGAAGGTACGCTAACAGCCAGCTACAGCAGAGGCATGCGTCTAACAAGAGAAGCAGGCGGTATAACGACCACCGTTATTGACGACGCTATGCAGCGAGCGCCCATGTTTGCGTTTTCCGATGCACGTGAAGCACTCGCATTTGGCAGGTGGGTCGAGCAAAACTTTGAAGCCATTAAACAAGCCTGTGATAGTACCACCAGCGTGGGCAAGCTCAGGGATATTGAGCAGTATGCTGCCTCTAAGCTTCGTTGGCTTAGGTTCAACTTCACCTGCGGTGATGCAGCTGGGCAAAACATGGTAAGTAAAGCCACGAAGGCAGGCTGCGAGTGGATACAGGCAAACTATTCGGGCCCTATTGAACACTTTGTACTGGCAGCAAACCTTGATACCGATAAAAAGCACTCGCACTTAAACTCGCTGCATACCCGCGGAAAGCGCGTTGTAGCAGAAATCACCCTGCCAAAACAACTTATGACGGAGATTATGCATTGCCCGCCAGAGGCTTTGTTTAAACAGCGCCAATATTCAAATATGGGCGCATTGATGGCAGGCAGCGTTAACAATGGTGCGCATTTCGCTAACGGCATTACCGCCATGTTCATCGCTTGCGGGCAAGATGTCGCTAATGTGGCGGAGTCGTCTGCGGGGTTTACCTACGCTGAAATTATGCCAAATGGAGACTACTACTTCTCTGTGACTATTCCATCGTTAATCGTTGCTACATACGGTGGTGGAACCGGTTTAGCTACACAAAACGAATGTTTAAGCGTACTTGGCTGCACAGAAAGGGGCAGCGTAAATAAGTTTGCGGAAATTGTCGCTGCGACTGTATTGTGTGGCGATCTGTCGCTGGGTTCTGCAGTCGTCGCAGACGAATGGGTAAGCAGTCACGAGCGACTGGGTAGAAACCGTTAAAGGTTTTTATATCTGTCACCTAACGCTTAGCAATGTAGTTCGAATAAACTGTGCGCTACTGCCGAAGGTGAGTAAATTCTGTATAGAGAAATTATACAGCAGGCATGCTGGGGCGCGTAACAACAAAGTACGCGCCTATTCCCATAAATAGAGCTATACCTATGTACGCTGGAATAGGCATTGATGCGAACAGGCAAACAAGAATAAAGCTCACCAACATACTGCAACACGCTATGCATTTCACTTTTTTCGAAATTGCACCATGTTTTCGCCACGCAACAAGACTGGGGCCATATTTAGGATGTTGAAGTAACCAGCTTTCAAGGCGCGGTGAAGATTGAGTAAAACAAAAAAGCGCACCTATCAAAAAAACAGTTGTTGGCATTACCGGCAAGAATGCGCCAATAATACCTAGAAGGGTAAAAAACAACCCGAGTGATAAATACAGTACTTTTTTCATGAAATACCAACGCCCAATTCAGTCCAACTCCTTGGTAAGTGTCATGACTTAACACCAGCGACACACCCTTCCAATATGCCAAATTTATACTCAGATTTTAGATAAAGTGGATCTACATTGCCTTGTCGTAAATCAAACCTACTCTATAACCATACGCCAAAATAATGAAGTTTCCATCTACATTGGTCTAATTTTACGGGCCAAGCTTAACGCAACTCAAAAATTAGCCGCGCACCTTCAGCTCACAAAGTTGACGGTAAGATTAATAATTGGGAACGTTTTAAGGTCACAGCGTACACCATTTATTCAATGTTGGAAGAAGACGACTGCTTGACCTGCTGCCACAGCGCTTCCATTTCATCAAGCGTCAATGCGTCGAGCTTGTCGCCCTGTTCAGCCGCTAAGCGCTCTACGCCTTTAAAACGGTTAGCAAACTTGTTACTGGCGTTTCTAAGTGCGGTATCAGCATCTACCTTGCAATGTCTTGCCAAGTTAACCATGGCAAAAAGTGCATCACCAATTTCTTCTTCAATGGCTTGTTGGTTGTCGGGCACGCCACTGTTTAAAGGTACAACACCAGTCTTCAGTGCCCCTTGTGCTCGCTGTTTGAAATCCAGCTCTTGCTGAATCTCTTCCACTTCCTCACGTACTTTATCTATGACAGGTGCGGCATCAGACCAATCAAATCCTACCTTTGCACAGGCTTTCTGCAGCTTTTGCGCGTACATAAGTGCTGGCATACCTTTAGGCACATTATCTAGAATACTGTTTTCTGTTGCTTCGCTGTCTTGCTTTAAACGCTGCTTTTTAAGCTGCTTTTCCTGGGCTTTGATAGCATCCCACTGCGCGTTTAAAGCACTGTCACTCAATAGGGTACGTTCGACCGTGACGTTTTCATTTGTATCGCTGACACCTTCAGATGCAAGCGCGTTCGCAAACACATGAGGGTGGCGACGCACGAGCTTATCACTAATGCTTTTCGCCACATCGTCAAAAGAAAATGCACGCGATTCACTGGCTATCTGTGCGTAGAACACCACTTGAAACAGCAAATCACCCAACTCATCTTTAATGTCGTGCATATCACCATTGGCAATAGCATCGGCCACTTCGTAGGCTTCTTCTATGGTGTAGCGAGTTAGACTTTCCATGGTTTGTTTTACATCCCACGGGCACCCAGATTGCGGGTCGCGCAGCTGCGCCATAATTTTAAGCAGCCGCTGCATTTCGCTAAGCTTAGCTTTGTTTGCGTTTTGCATCGGTCACGCCTTTAAGCTGTCGCAATCGGGTTAACACTTTAGACACCGTATCGAGGTCCTGAACCTCTATCGAAATAGTGATAAGCGCCGTCTGTCTATTTTTATCACTTAGGCTGTTCACGCCTAGAAGAGGCACGTTTTCATTCGCCAATACCGTAGTAATATCGCGCAACAGGCCAGTTCTATCGTGACAAAATATATCAATACCCGTCTCAAAACCTACTTTAAGCTCTTGTGACCAATTCACTTCTATCTGACGCTCAGGGTGCTGTGACAACAAGTGTTGCAGCTGGTCGCAGCTTTCTTTATGAACGCTTACACCACGGCCTTGTGTGATATAGCCTAAAATAGCTTCGCCTGGTACTGGCTTACAGCAATTTGCCAACTGGCTCATTAAGTGACCCACACCCTGCACCACCACCGCATCTTTTTTACCCGTCCCAGCCGCAGTTTTGCGCGTTTTAACCTTAGGGCTAATTTCGGGCTCTGGGGCTGGCGGCTCCTGCAAGTGATGAATAAAGTTAATCACCTGCATAACGCGCACATCACCGGCACCTACCGCAGTGTACAAGTCATCGAGGGTTTGTAAGTTAAACTTCTCAAATGCCTCATTAGGTACTTTGGCAGGCAAGTGGGCACGCTGAAGTTCGCGTTCTAGCAGCTCTTTACCGGCAGCAAGGTTTTTGTCTCTGTCCTGCTTTTTAAAGAAGGAATGGATAGTGGCACGCGCCCGTGATGAATGCACATAGCCAAGACCTGGGTGCATCCAGTCGCGGCTTGGGTTTGGCTCTTTTCCGGTAAGTACTTCTATCTGATCGCCACTTTGCAGTAAATAAGTGAAAGGGACTATTCTCCCATTCACTTTTGCGCCAATGCAGCGATGTCCCACATTGCTGTGAATATAGTAAGCAAAATCAAGCGGTGTAGCGCCTTGGGGAAGGTCAATAACATCGCCTTTGGGTGTGAACACATACACCCTATCGTCAAACACCTGGCTGCGAAGTTCTTCAACTAAATCGCCAGATTCGGCCACTTCCTCTTGCCACGCTAATATGCGACGAAGCCAGTTTATACGCTCGTCATAGCCTGACTGCTTGCCCGTACTGCCCTCTTTATATTTCCAGTGAGCAGCCACACCCAGCTCTGCATCCTGATGCATTTTCTGCGTGCGAATTTGAATCTCTACCGACTTCCCTCCAGGCCCCACGATAACCGTGTGAATAGACTGGTAACCGTTAGGTTTAGGGGTTGCAATGTAGTCGTCGAATTCGTTCGGTAGGTGCTTATAGCTGGCGTGAACCGTACCAAGCGCGGCGTAACAGTCTTGAAGTCGCTCGGCAATAATACGCACCGCACGAATATCAAAAAGCTGCTCAAACGTAAGGCGCTTTTTCTGCATTTTTTTCCAAATGCTGAATATGTGCTTAGGACGGCCGTAAACCTCTGCGCGAATTTCTTCGCTATCAAGCAAGCCTTGCAAGTCGCCTACTATGGTTTCTATGTACTCGGCACGCTCTCGGCGCTTGCCGTCAAGCTGATGAGCTATTTGCTTGTAGGTAATGGGGTGTAGATAGCGAAACGCAAGGTCTTCAAGCTCCCACTTTAACTGACCAATGCCCAAACGGTTTGCCAGTGGTGCATAGATGCTAGCGCATTCGCGGGCCACCATAACGCGGGTTTCTTCGTCGGCTTTTTTAACCTGTTGCAATGCACAAATGCGTTCTGCCATTTTGATCACAACGGCACGCACGTCTTCTACCATCGCCAGCAGCATACGACGAATACTGTCTATGTGCTGTTCGTCCGACTTTTCTGCAAAGCCAGAGCCTTTTACTTTACGCGCATGTAACGACTTGATGGCATCCATTCGGCGCACGCCAACGATCAGGTCGCGTATTTCCCCGCCGAATTCTTCATAAATATCGTCTTCACTTAAGGCGTGCTGTTCGCAATATGGAAAAACCAAGGCTGCCTGAAGCGTTGCGTCATCCATATTGAGCTGACACAAAATCTCAACCATTTCCTGACCAACCAACAGTCGCTCGGGAATAGATGACACTGCACTTAGTTTTTCTTTTGTTTCTGCACTTAACTCAAGGCTATCTAACCACGCTTCAAAGGGTGGTCGGTCGGCTTGGTGGACCTTTCTTGTCGATACCATATCCTTTACTCGTTACTGCTGCTTTCGCGTAAACAAGGCCATCATTTCCATGTGATGGGTGAAGGGGAACATTTCTGCTACGCCCGCTTTTTCCATTTCATAACCTCCGTCTATCAACACCTTCGCGTCTCTAGAAAACGTACTTGGGTTGCAAGAAACATACACTATCGTTTTTGGTAGTGCTTTTACAAGCGCATGACAAACGGTCAACGCCCCTTCTCTTGAGGGGTCGAGTAGTACCTTATCAAAGCCCAGCTGTAATGAAGCCTCGACGTTGGTCTTATCATCCAAATCTAAATGCAGCCACTCTACATTTTCAATGCCCTGTTGCTGTGCATTGTCTTTGGCGCGGCGCACCATCTCTGCCACACCTTCTACCGCCTGAACCTTTGCACCTAACTTAGCAATAGGTAAAGTAAAATTGCCCAGCCCGCTAAACCAATCAGCGATACGTTCGCTGGGCTTTGGGTTTAGCCAACCTACTGCCTGATTAATCATTTTTTCGTTAACCACTTTATTTATTTGAACAAAATCGTTGGCACTGGGTGAAATTGAGCAGCCACTTACCGTGTTCATAACCATATCAGTACCACGACCCACACTGCGAATTTGCCCCTGCTTATTTTCAAGCTTTAATTCAATACCGTAGTCACCAACCGATGAACTCGTGTTCACCAATTCGCTCACTGCATCAATCAGCTCAGCTTCAAGGGCTTTGGTGTGTTTAATAACAAGATGCGAGGTATTATCGCCAGCAATAAGGCTGATATGCCCAATATGACGCGCTGACTCGAACCCTGTAAGTGCATCTCGTAAAGGGCCAATAAGTTTAGATAGCGGGTCAACCAGTATTGGGCAGGTTTCTACATTGATAACGTTACTGCTATTTGCTTCACGAAAGCCCAACTTAATTTGATTGGGGTTGCGGGCATCTATAGCCAGTCTTGCTTTCCTGCGATATTGAGGGCGCGGCCCTGCTAAAGGTGCTTGCCAAACATTTGGCTTCATTGAAAGCTGGCGTTCCATCATCACTTTAAGAGCACGGTCACGTTGCTCAAGGGCAGCATCAGACTTTATGTGCTGTAGCTGACACCCACCACATGCATCAAACACAGGGCAAAAAGGCGCTTGTCTTGCATCACTTGGCGAGTGAATGTTTGTCGCCCTGGCGTTAATGACTTTCTTTTTGCTAGATACCATCTCTATGTCGCAGGTTTCTCCTACAAGGGCACCTTCAACAAATACCATCGGATTGCCGCGCACTACGCCATTGCCCATCCAGTCCAAATCTTCAATGGTAACCGTGTTAGGCTTTTGACTTTCACTGGTATCCGCTGCTTTTTTGCTTTTCCCAAATCGAAGTCCTGCGACCTGCGCGTTGGCTCTGGCATTCCCTTTTTTTGAAGCGCCACGCTCAGTAAGCGACGTTTTGCCTTTTTGCTTGCTGCGAGATTGTTTAAAAAGGTTTGCCAAGTGTGACTCCGGTTACTTGCTTTACGTGGTTTGATGTTAGTAGAGATTTTTGCGCGCGCTCACCAAATAGAAGTCGCTTACGTGGGTTAGGGGCAGTTGCTCTATTCAGACTCTAGTATAACGGTGGCGACAGCATAATGCTGCTCATCTGAAATACTGACCACGCTTCGGGTGATACCTCGGTTTTTGCACATTGCAGCAAACTCGCCAGAAAAATGAAGCTCTGGCGCACCTAAATCGTTATTGCGCACTTCTATATGCTGCCAGCTGATCCCGTTTCCAATCCCTGTACCAAGGGCCTTCACTGCCGCTTCCTTGGCGGCAAAACGTTTGGCTAAGAAGCGAACTGGCGTACCGTGTTCGCTGAACTGCTGCCACTCGGCAGGCGTAAGTACTCGCTTGGCCAAACGCTCATTAGCGCCAATGCCCTTACCAAGTCGCGCTATCTCTACAATGTCAGTACCTAGCCCTGCAATCGCCACGTTATCTGCACCCTTTTGAATTTAAGGTTAAATGCCCGCTCGCGCTTCAAGCATAAGCTTTCGCATATCAGCTACTGCCGTGTGAAGGCCATCGAAGGCAGCACGGGCAATGATAGCGTGACCAATATTAAGTTCGATTAGCTGAGGGATAGCCGCGATAGGCTTAACATTGTGATAGTGCAAGCCATGACCGGCATTCACTTTAAGCCCTAAGCTATCGGCGTACTCGATACCTTCAACTAAACGCGCTAGCTCTTTATGCTGCTCTTCTTCGCTGGTGGCTTCTGCATATTGGCCTGTATGAATTTCGATGTAAGGAGCGTTACATGCTGCTGCCGCGTCAATTTGCGCTTTGTCTGCATCAATAAATAACGACACCAAAATGTTCGCATTAGCGAGTCGCTCACACGCCGCTTTGATGTTCTCAAAATTCCCAGCCACATCAAGACCACCTTCGGTAGTCAGCTCTTCGCGCTTTTCTGGTACTAAGCAACAAAAAACAGGCTTCACTTCTTCAGCAATTGCCAGCATTTCATCGGTTACCGCCATTTCCAAATTAAGTCGGGTATTAATGGTTTGCGCTAAAATGCGTACATCGCGGTCTTTAATGTGACGGCGGTCTTCACGTAAATGAACCGTAATGCCGTCTGCACCTGCACGCTCGGCAATATCCGCTGCGTGCACTGGATCTGGGTAATGCGTACCGCGCGCATTGCGTAGCGTTGCAATATGGTCGATGTTAACGCCTAATAAAATCGTGCTCATTTCACCACCTAGCCTGTAAGAGCGATAGAAGAGGTCTGCTCTTCCTGTTTAATACGTTGCTTTAAGGGTAAAAATACCCGTTTAAGGAAAGTCGCAATTGTAGCAAATTTTTTTGTAGAACGTGCTTATTAAGCGTTTGAGTTAAGAGAAAATAATTTAATGCTATTACCGCGGCTTGGGCATAAAAAGCTCGCGGCTTTTAAGTGGCTTTTCACCAATTAGCGGTTTCAGCAAGTCCCGGCAAAGCACCTTAGCCACTTTTTTACTGAGCGGCGTAAATTCCCCCTGTGACAAGCTAAGCAGCGCTTGTCCGGGAAAGCCTCGCATTCCGCGGGTCCCCGCCATATCGTCAGGCAGGCGCACAAAGCCCGCGTCTATCTGAAAGTGGTAGCTACCACTTTCTTCTATAGGCATTTCGTATTCGACGTCGGTAGTAAAATCGGGTAACAGCCCCATTTCATCAAGTAATGCAAATTCAAACTGACGTAAGGTCACTTCTATGTCGCTTTCATCTCGAAGAGACAGCAGCGCATTTTCATAAGCATTGTGAACGCCATCGCTGGCAAGCCCTGCCGGCATAACGCGATTAGTTAGCTCGTTAACGTACATGGCACAAAATAACGCCGTGCCCACAAGGTTGATGGAAGGCGAAACGCTTTCAACGTGACGTAAGTTTTTTAACACTGACTTACCGCTTAACTGTAAACGAAGATGCTGAAAAGGTTGAAGCAGGCTTTTCTTGTCAGATTTACTATTCTTCACCCCTTTCGCTACCGCACTAACACGCCCTTCTTCTAGGGTAAAAAAGTCAACAATATAGCTGGTCTCCCTGTAAGGGCGTCTATGCAGTACATAGGCATTTAACCATTCATTATTCATTGTTGCTCACTGTGTTAGTTGTTGCCGAAGGGGTGCCTGTGGCAGTGTTAATATTAGCTGCGTTTAATCCGTACCACTTTCATGGTTTCAAACTCAATGCCAGCCACCTCTTCAACGTGGCGATAATAGGTTACGTTCACCCGCGCGCCTTTTAAGCTTTGGTATTGCTGTTTGCGCCGGTAGATGAAGGGAACATCAATATCTTCTAGCATAATGGTGTGGCGTACCCAGTCGCTGTCTTTCTCTTCCCGCTGTACGTGAGAAATCACTTTAGCATTGTCGGTTTGATTCAGCTGACTATGCTTATCCACCAGCTTTTGTCTTTCGCTTTTCACCTTTGTCCCTTCTTTCCACAACTTTACGCTTATTGCTCGTTAGGTTTATTAGCCACCCGTCTGCGTGTGAACTCGCTCCTGCTAACGCGCTTCTATTTGCTCTACAATAAGTTGCACGGTTTCCTGACCGCGAAATACGTTGATATCAAGTCGATAGGCAATATGCACGCGTTTGACCATGGCATTCGGCCATGATTTTAAATCAACGTTAAACGCAATAGCATCGACCTCGTTAGCACCGTCACTTTTTAACACCATTTTTAAGTGCTTTTGGCCAACTAAGCGCTGGTCAAGTAGTGCAAATTCACCATCGAATAGCGGTGATTCAAAGCCCTGTCCAAACGGACCTGCTTGACGCAGTAAATGCGCAAAGGGTAAACACAGCTCTTTCGATGACAAGTCACCGTCGGAAAGTAAAGCATGATTTCCATCAAGCTTTGCCATGTGCGCTCGCGCAATATCAACAAAAGCCTGCTCGAAGTCTTGAAGCTTAGCTACGGGCAAGCTTAATCCAGCGGCCATGGCATGCCCGCCAAATTTTTCGATAACGCCAGGGTAGCGCGTATTAACTTCATCAAGTACATCGCGAATGTGCACGCCAGGAATAGAGCGCGCAGAACCTTTAATGATCTCGTCGTCTTGATGGGCAAAAGCGATAACAGGCTTAAGATACTTCTCTTTCAAACGCCCTGCCACAATACCAATAACTCCTTGGTGGAAGTCTTCGCGATAAACCACCAGTGCGCTTGGCATATCGCCTTCATCCAGCGCCATTTGCTCTAGCACGCTTTCCGCTTGCGCTTTCATGCCGGTCTCAATTTCACGGCGTTCCTTGTTAAGCGCATCGAGTTCCGCAGCGATCATACGCGCTTGAATGGTTTCATCTTCTAGTAAGCACGCAATGCCTTGCGACATATCGTCTAATCGACCCGCGGCATTAAGCCTTGGCCCAACCACAAAGCCTAAGTCAGTTGAGGTTAAGTGAGCGCAATCGCGATTCGCTACTTCGACCAATGCTTTAATGCCAGGTCGACACTTACCCGCCCGAATGCGCTGAAGGCCTTGATGAACTAAAATTCGGTTATTTTTATCAAGCACTACTACATCGGCCACGGTGCCAACCGCAACAATATCAAGTAGCGACGCTAGGTTTGGTGGCGCTAACCCCGCTCTTTCAAAATGCCCTTGCTGCTGTAACTCGGCTTTAAGTGCTAGCATGATGTAAAAGGCAACGCCAACCCCAGCCAAATTTTTAGAAGGGAATTCACAGCCAGGTTGGTTAGGATTTACTATCGCATCAGCGGGAGGCAGAACATCACCTGGCAAATGGTGATCGGTGACAACAACCTGCATTCCCAACGACTTTGCATGGGTTACACCGTCAATACAGGATATACCATTGTCCACCGTGACAATAACTTCTGCCCCTTGCTTCGCAGCTTCATCCACGATGGGTACGCTAAGTCCATAACCAAAGTCAAAGCGGTTAGGAACAAGAAAATCAACGTTGTGATAGCCCATGGCTCGAAGCGCTAATATACATACCGATGTACTGGTTGCCCCATCTGCATCGAAATCGCCAACAATAATAATCCGTTTATTTTGCACAACAGCATTGGCAAGAATTTGTGCAGCTTGCGGCATCCCCTTCAAAACATTGAAGTGAGTTAGCCCTTTTAGACCATTTTCCAAATCATCCATATTCGCAATATTACGACCGCGATAAATTCTATCGATAACAGGGTGTAAATCTGAACTTAACGAGGGGCCGGACACTTCGCGGCGAACAATAGGCAAAATCATGAAATACCACTAACCAATACTGTAAATGCAGTTGTCGATGCCAGTTCAAATAGGCTCTAAATAAAAAGACTGGAGTCGGGACACTTGATAATTAGTGCAGATTCCAAGTAAACGCCCGTGTGAACTGCAAAGCAAAACTGTACGAAAAAACGCTAGAAAATATGAGGACGAATCATACCGCAGAAAACAAAAAAACGCACAAAGCGTGCGTTTTTATCATATTTAAGGTTAAGGACTGAATGGCTATTCAGCTTCCTCCAATGCTTTAGCAAGCAACGCAGCTGGCTGATAACCAGGAATCAATGAACCGTCTGGCAGTACGATATTTGGCGTGCCATTCACGCCTAATTTTTGACCTAACATGTACTGCTCTGCCACTTTATTTTTGCAGCTTGCGCTAGCTACGTCGTTACCCGCTTTAGCTTTAGTTAACGCTTTTTGCGGATCTTTCGCACACCACACCGACACCATATCGTTGTAGTTTTCACTGTTTAACCCAGAACGTGGAAACGCCAGGTAGTGTACGGTGATGCCCGCATCGTTGAGTTCATCAATCTCGTTGTGAAATTTACGGCAATAGCCACATGTAATATCAGTAAATACGCTTATTTCATGCTTTTCGTTTTTGGCCTTAAACGTAATAGACGATGATTCCATCTCTTTTACGCCTTCTTTGCGCAGCCCAGAAAGTGCCAGCTCTGTTTCGTTACGCATCTCTTCATCAATGTTAAAAACACGAGCCTGAAGCAGATACTGCCCGTTTTCACTTACGTAAAATAAACCGCGGTTTGTTGATACCTGAACCAGCCCTGATACTGGAGAGTCAGCAATGGTTTCTACATCTAACCCTAGCATTGAGGTTAATTTATCACGGATAGCCGCTTCATCAGCCGCTTGCGCACTAAGCCCTAATAGAGAACCTGCCGCAACTACACTGGCTAACAATACTTTCTTTACTGCTTTCACTAAATACTCTCCATTTTGCCATTTAAGTTCGCTTGTACTTACTGGCTTAACATGCAACTGCTTGAATCGGTATCTTTCCATTTAAAGCAATTGCTAAAAATTTTTACATTCATAACGTTCAGACCGTAAAACTTAGCAAAAAATTGCACGTTAAACGCTAATTTTCTTTTAACCTCAGTACATTTAACGTCAACATTTAAACTCAGCCCCGTTAAAGCACTAACGGAAAATGTATGTTCTAAACGTTTTGCATGGCTCGTATCCTACCATAGACCTTTTTATTTTATATACGTCGTCACTGAGCCTCGTCGTATACAGCCCCCAATTTATAGCATTCTTTATTTGTATATTTAGCCAATTTAGCCACGTGGGTGATGACTGTGGATTAAAGTTTGAAGTCGCTCTGTCGCTACATGGGTGTATATTTGAGTCGTTGACAAATCGCTGTGCCCCAACAGCATTTGTACAACGCGTAAATCAGCACCGTGATTCAAAAGGTGTGTCGCAAAGGCATGACGCAACGTGTGGGGAGAAAGGTGCTGCTCAATTCCCGCTTTCACCGCATAGTATTTAATGCGATGCCAAAATGTTTGGCGCGTCATTTTCTGTCCACGCTTGCTTAGAAATACCACATCAGAAGCTTTACTGGCGAGTATCGGTCTGGCTGTTTTAATATAGGTCAGCAGCCATTCTATTGCATCTTCACCAAGGGGCACTAAGCGCTCTTTATTCCCTTTACCCACAACCCTAACTACGCCTTGCTGAAGGCTTATTTGATCCATTGTTAACCCAATAAGCTCACTTACACGAAGGCCGGTCGCGTAAAGCACTTCAAGCATGCTCTTGTCCCGACATTCAATAGGGTCGTCGGTAAGGGGGGCATTTAGCAAATCTTCAACTTGTTGCTCACTGAGTGAAGAAGGCAAAGCTTTGGGTGTTTTCGGATTAGACAGCGCGGAAACTGGGCTATCAACGCGAACCTGCTTACTAATTAGGAATACGAAAAACGCCCGGATAGCGCTAAGCGCACGTTGGGTGCTGCGTGTGGACAGCCCCTTGTCGTGTCGATAGGCTAAATAATCCTGAAGCTGCTCAGTGGTCAGCACAGCGATATCTTTTACGCCTTGATTGTTGCTGAAGATAGCAAGCTTAGTAAGGTCGGTGCGATAGCTCTGCTGAGTATGATCGGACAGTCCTTTCTCAAACCAAAGCATCTCGATAAAACCATCGATATGCGCCTGACTCGCTGCAGGCACATAAGTTAACTCACGTTGAGTTTTTGCCATCTAAAAGCCACGCTTTTGCTTAATCAGCTCGTAGGCTGATTGAATATCTTGCGCTTTCTTTTTCGCAATTTCCATTGCCTGTTCAGGTAGCCCTTTAGACACCAGCTTATCGGGGTGATGCTCAGACATGCGCTTCCTGTAGGCACGCTTTATTGTCTTTTCATCGTCGGATGCCGCCACACCTAATATGTGATAGGCATCATCTAAACTTTGCTGTTCTGAATAGGCTGATTGGCTGTGCTGACGTTGACCTGAATGAGTGCGTTGTCCTGAGCCAGAGTTAGACCGCTGCCTAAAGCGTATTTCAGCTTCATACATTGAAATTAGATAATCTAAATCACGACGCCTAAAGCCTAGTGGCTTCGCTACTTTTTCAAGTACGTTGTATTCTTCCTGTAAAAGCTGACCGTCGGCGAAAGCGGCTTGAATAAGAATCTCTAAGAATACTTGAAGAATATCCCGTCTACCGTGGCTGGCGTCGTAAAAACCTTTCAACGTATCGACTAAAGGAAAGTCTCGCGCTTTGCCTTCTCTAAATGCATCCTGAGCTTCACGACGGGCATCCCCAGTTAAACGCATCTCGTCCATTAATGCTGTGGCGATTTGAATTTCTCTGTCCGTTACTTTGCCGTCAGACTTAGCAAGGTGGCCTAACGCACTAAACAAACTATGAAAGAAAATAGCTTGCTGCTTCAGATTGTCCTGATCGGTAAAAAAGCGCCCAAAGCCACCTAGCTGATTGAAGTCTTGGCGATAGGCTTTATCAAAAAAGTGCCCGACTAACAGCCCTAAGATCGCCCCAGGTATTTTAAGAAACATAAAGCCGAACAAGGCGCCGAGGATTTTTCCCCAAATTGACATCGCGTCATACTCCGTTGGTGCACTGTTTAGAAAGTTGATGTTACTGTAGTGAAATCACGCCGTGCAGAGCGCGTTATACCAATCATCATATCAAATACATAAGTTAATTAACTAGGGCTTGTGCAGCTTGAAATCAAGCTTACTGCCACTAATTGCCTCCGTCTTTGATGTGTTGTGCATATAAAAGTGCATTTTTTTGTCTGAATGGTTGGTAATTACGACAGAAGTGCTTAGAATTGAGCGCTTATATAAATAGTAATAGCGAGTGAAAGCTACATTAACTCTTTGCCAAGAAGTAATGTGCATTATCACTGTTTTTTTAAACGTTATGTCGAACTAACCGAGACGGACGTCGTCTTACTTGGGTTTAAAAGCAACATACAACAAAACAGGCCGCCCATTAACGCATGAAAAACACCTGCGCCATGCTTGTTTCCGCGACTCTTTTGCCTACAGTCGCGTTTGCACAGGAAACGACAGCTTCAAATTCTAAACCAACGTCAGATGCAGCCCCTCTTGCATTCTGCTCTGTCGAACCTGTTACTTTCAGTAGCCAGGCATTAATGCCCAAAGGCCACGTTAAAGTTGAAGCTAACCGTACTGAAATTATCCAAGATACCGTAGCGCTGTTTTCTGGTAATGTTGATATCACGTCAGATACTGCGGTAATTAGTGCATCTCAAGCACAAATTAACGGAAGTGGCAGAGACCTTATTGCGAAAGGCGATGTAACGTATCAAGATTCGCAGTTAAAAGTAGAAAGTGATGCTGTGACCCTTCGCTCTGAAGAAGAGCGCTTAGAAATGCAAAATACCCGCTATCAGTTGACGGGTTTTGTGGGTCAGGGAGCCGCAAAAGATATTGTATTAGATACAGATACGGGAATTGTGCTCAAAGAAGTTAGCTTCACTACGTGTCCTGAAGGCGATGAAGACTGGTTAATACGCGCCAGTGAAATTAGTTTGGAAAAAGGGACCGTATGGGGCCAAGCCAAACACACACGCTTCTACATTGCCGATGTTCCAGTGTTTTATTTACCGTATTTTGCGTTCCCTGTTAGCAACGAGCGCCAAACGGGCCTATTGTTTCCAGAGTTAACCAGTTCAAGCAGAACGGGCGTCGACTATACGCAGCCCTTTTACTGGAATATTGCCCCCAACTATGACATGACTATCTCACCGCGATTGATGACTCTTCGCGGTCTTCAGCTGAATACTGAGTTCCGTTATCTAACGGAGCGTAGCCAAGGCAAAGCATACGTGGAGTACTTGCCGAGCGACTCAGATATTAGTGGGAACCCTGACCGATATTTTTATCGCTTGGAACATCAAGGGCTTATAGCTGACAACTGGCTACTAAACGTTGATTTCAACGGATTAAGTGACGACAACTATTTAGTAGATCTTGGTTCAGATTATTATGGTCGCGCTGACACCCACCTATATCGTAGCGTTGGATTAAGTTACTACTCGCAGAATCTATCCGTAAATATGCAGATAAAAGATTTTGAAGTACTGGGTAATACTGCAGATAGTTATCGCGCCGTACCCGAGATAAAAGTCAACTACAACAAAGCGATAGGTGAATATTTAGAGTTCAACCTAGACTCAGAAGTCGCACACTTTGACAATACTCTCGATACCGCTCCAACGGCTACTCGTTTTCACGTTGCACCTACTTTAGCGGTGCCGCTTCGCGCAGCATGGGGTGAACTTGTCGCAGAAACTACGCTTTTTCAAACGGTCTATCAACAAGACAATGTTGAAGGAACCGACTTAAAAGAAGATGTTGAACGCACATTAGGACAAGCTCGCCTTTATGGCGCATTATACTTTGAAAGAGATACATCGTGGTTCAGCAACGATATGTCGATGACTTTAGAGCCAAAGATTCAATATCTTTATACATCGTATGAAGACCAAACTGCGATTGGATTCTATGACTCAACGCCGCTGTTAACCGACGTTGAAGGGTTGTTTAGAGGTCAGGAGTTTACTGGCCTTGATAGAATAAGCGATAACAACCAAATCACCCTTGGCGCGACTACACGCATGTTGGATAAAAACAATCGGGAACAATTTGTTCTTAGTGTGGGTCAGATATTCTACCTTGAAGATAACAAAGTCATTGCGGCAACCAAGAATCAAGATCGTTCAGCGCTTGCCGCTGAAGTGGATTGGCGCTTTAATAAAAACTGGTTCTTCCATTCTGATGTGCAAGTGACCACTGACACAGACAAAGTTGACTTAAGCAGTGTGGGTATTGAATACCGCAAAGATGATTCGCGCTTTATTCAATTAAGTCATCGCTATGTTCGCGATCTCAGTGGTGAAACCATAGATCAAATTGGTATTTCGGCAAGCTGGCCTATTTCTGAAAATTGGCAGTGGGTTGGCCGTACTTACCGAGATCTTGAACGCAATAGAAGTGTAGAAACCTATGCAGGTATCCAGTATGAATCATGCTGTTGGGCGGTGCGATTAGTTGCACAGCGCAGCCTGAACAACCGTTACAATGCTAGCGGCGAGCAGACAACAGACGATTTTGATTCTGGAATATCGCTACAATTTATTTTCAAAGGCATCGGGTCATCTGGTACCCAAAGAAGCATGCTTCAAGACGGTATGTTTGGCTATCGTCAGCCTTATAGTTTAAATTAACCCGCAGTTGAGCGCTTTACAGCGCTTAAATGCAATCAACCAATAATAAAAGAGTGTGTATGAAGTTCATTATCCGTGCATTGATGTTAGGTGCCCTACTCTCGTTTAACAGTGTTGCGCAAGAGGTCATGCTTGACCGCGTGGCTGTAATTGTTGACCAAGGCGTAATACTTGAAAGTGAAATCGATGCGCTAATACAAGACGTTAAACGCAACGCAGAAGCTAATAATCAACAGCTACCGTCAGATCGTGCGCTTCGTACACAGGCAATTGAGCGTTTAATCACTAAGAGCCTCCAGCTTCAAATGGCAGAGCGTATGGGTATTCGCATTAGCGACCCACAGCTAGAGCAGACCATTAGCAACATTGCAGCGAATCAAAATGCAACGATTGAAGAACTTCGTGCCCAATTAGCGGCAGAAGGTATTGCATACGATGATTACCGCGAAGACATTCGCGAAGAAGTTATCATGGGTGAAGTTCGCCGTGCTAACGTACGTCGCCGTGTTTATATTACACCTCAAGAAATTGAAACCTTGATTGACCTGATGGAACAGCAAGGCGCTACTCAAGCTGAATATCGCTTAGGTCACATTCTTATTGGTTTCCCGCCAGAGCCTACAGATGAAGATATTCAATCGGCACGTGAGCGTGCAGACAAAGTCATTTCACTATTAGAGTCAGGATCTGATTTTGCTAAAATCGCCATTGCGTCATCATCAGGTAACGAAGCGCTCGAAGGCGGTGACATGGGCTGGCTTAACATTAACGCCATGCCGACGCTTTTTGCTGAAGCTATTCAAAACAAAGACAAAGATGCTCTTGTTGGTCCTATTCGAAGCGGTGCAGGCTTTCATATCCTAAAAGTATTAGATACGCGCGGTATTGAGAAAGTCACGGTGGAAGAAGTAAACTCTCGCCACATTCTTGTTAAGCCGTCAATCATTCTTAGCGAAGACAAAGCTAAAGCCATGCTAAACCGCTTCAAGGAAGAGGTGAAAAATGGTGAAGCTGATTTTGCAGAGCTAGCTAAAGAGCATTCAGAAGATCCTGGTTCAGCCCTTCGCGGTGGCGAGCTTGGCTGGTCGGATCCAAATAATTACGTGCCTGAGTTTAAAGACGCACTTGCACAGCTTGAGCCTGGAGAATTTAGTGAACCTGTTCGTACCGTGCACGGCTGGCATTTAATTCAGCTTATTGAACGTCGTATTGATGACGCTACCGATAAGCGCAAAGAAGATAAAGCGTACCAGCTTATCTTCAACCGTAAATTTTCAGAGGAAACCGAGAACTGGTTACGTGAGATGCGTGATGCCGCTTACGTAGAAGTTGTCGACTCGTAACAATAAGTTATTCATGAGTACACCAATTAAAATAGCAATAACGCCGGGAGAACCGGCAGGTATCGGGCCAGATTTGATCATAAAACTGGCCCAGGAAGCATGGCGAGCGCAGCTTGTCGTGTTTGCCGATGGCGAAATGCTCAAAGCACGAGCAAGCGCCTTGGGGCTGCCATTAACGCTAATCGATTACGATGCCACTAACCCGCAAATTCAAGATGCGGGTTCGTTGTTTATAAAGCAAATAGATAAATCCGTTGACGTTACGCCAGGCGAGCTTGATAGCGAAAACGGGTTATACGTAGTAGAAACTCTGCGCCAGGCGTGTCAGGCAAATATGGATGGCGACTTCGACGCCGTCGTCACCGGCCCCGTACACAAAGGCATTATCAACAAAGCAGGGGTATCATTCAGCGGTCATACTGAGTTTTTTGCGTATCAGTCCAATACCATTGATGTGGTTATGCTTCTGGCAACTGAAGGTCTTAATGTTGCGCTTGCCACCACGCATATTCCCCTAGAGTATGTAGCGAAAGCTATTACCCGTGAGCGTCTGCATAAGGTCATTCATATCATCAACACCGACCTTAAATTGAAGTTTGGCGTTAAAGAACCTCATATTTATGTATGTGGCTTGAACCCTCACGCGGGTGAAGATGGTCACATTGGCACTGAAGAAATTCATACCATCATTCCGGCGCTTAACGAACTAAGAGAAGAAGGCTTAAAGATCACAGGCCCTCTACCTGCAGACACCATATTTCAACCAAAATATCTGGAAAATGCTGACGTAGTGCTGGCTATGTATCACGACCAAGGCTTACCCGTGCTAAAATATAAGGGTTTTGGGGCGTCAGTGAATATCACGCTAGGGTTACCTTTCGTTCGCACATCGGTAGATCACGGTACTGCATTAGACTTAGCAGGAACAGGTGAAGCCGACGCCGGTAGTTTCAGAAAAGCATTGGAAAAAGCCATCGAGCTTGCACATCATCAACAATGAGTAAAACACACTTAGGCCATACGGCCAGAAAGCGATTCGGACAAAACTTCCTTCACGATGATTACGTGATAGGCAAGATTGTTGCGGCCATCGCGCCAAAAAATGAACAAAACCTGGTAGAAATTGGACCCGGTTTAGGCGCATTAACAGATCCTGTTTGTGAAGAAGTAGATGCACTCACAGTCATTGAGCTAGACAGAGATCTTGCTAAGCGATTGAGACACCATCCATTTAACGGCAATAAGCTAACGGTTATTGAACAAGATGCAATGACCATGGACTTTGGCGCCCTTTCTAAAGAAATGCCAGTCAAAGACAAAAAGCTTCGCGTATTTGGTAACTTGCCCTACAACATTTCGACACCACTAATGTTTCACCTTTTTGATCATGCTCACTGCATAGAAGATATGCATTTTATGCTTCAAAAAGAAGTGGTAAACCGCTTGGCAGCAGGACCAGGTTCTAAGAATTACGGCAGGCTTTCCGTTATGGCGCAGTATTACTGCCACGTCATTCCGGTACTCAATGTTCCGCCGGGTGCCTTTAAGCCACCCCCGAAGGTTGATTCTGCAGTAGTGAAGCTAGTGCCGCATCAGGCTCCGCCAGTAGACGTTGAGTCTGTAAATACGCTTGAGCGCGTCTGTGCACAAGCGTTCAACCAGCGCCGAAAAACCATTCGCAACTCGCTGAAAGACAGTTTAAGTGAAGAGGAGATCCGTGAGCTAGGTATCGATCCTACCTCTCGCGCAGAAGTATTATCACTTAACGATTTTGCCACAATAGCAAACGCTGTGTCGGCAAAAGAGCACCAACAAGAGCAGTAAGTTCTCTATGGATGTACTTGATATTAAGGTGCGGGTGAAAACCCGTCACCTTCCCGACCACCTTCCGTCAGATTCAAAGCAATTTGCCTTCGCGTACCACATTACGATTGAGAACAATAGCGACCATACGGTGCAATTACTCAGTCGCTACTGGAAAATTACCGATGCAAATGGCAAAACATCAGAAGTTGAAGGTGATGGGGTTGTAGGCAAGCAACCTATCATGAAAGCGGGCGAGCATTTTGACTATACCAGTGGCGCTGTCATTGACACACCGGTTGGGAATATGGAAGGCTACTATGTAATGGAATTAGAGAGCGGCGAGCGTTTTCGCGTTCCTATCGACGTTTTCCGATTAGCCATTCCAAGTATTCTTCATTAAGGTTTCTATGTCGCAAGGTAACACGTACGTCATTGGTGATATACAAGGCTGTTACGATGGTCTTCGCCGCGCGTTAGATAAAGTAAAATTCGACGAAGAAAACGATACGCTACTCGCAGTAGGTGATTTAGTTGCTCGAGGAGAAGACTCTTTGAGCACATTGCGATTTTTAAAGTCTCTCGGCAGCCAGTTTAGCAGTGTTTTAGGAAACCACGACCTTCACTTACTTGCCGTTGTAAACGGCATCCGCAAAGCAAAAAAATCCGACAAATTAGAGCCTCTACTTAATGCTTCAGACTTGACCGATCTTATTGACTGGTTGCGTCTGTTCCCGTTGGCAATGAAGTTAGATGAGCAATCAGTAATGGTGCATGCTGGACTCTATCCTAAATGGTCTATCGATGAGTGCGTTTCACTTAGTGACGAAGTTAGCAACATCCTAAAATCCGACAATTACGCTGCTTTTCTTTCAGAAATGTATGGTAATAAGCCCAACAACTGGTCAGATAAACTTAAGGGTGATGAGCGACTGCGTTTTATTGTGAATGCGTGTACGCGCATGCGTTTTGTTCATACCGATGGCACACTCGATTTTGATAACAAATCTCATCCCAGCGCAGTATCCCACAGCACTAGTAGCACGTTAAAACCATGGTTTGAAGTAGAGAATAAAAAGCTCGGTGACGATCAACGAGTGGTATTTGGGCATTGGGCAGCTCTGTCGGGCCAAACAAACAGTCATCAATTTATCGGCTTAGATACAGGCTATGTTTGGGGGCAAAGCATGACTTTGCTAAACCTGAACTCCGCTTCGCTTGTTAGTGTTTCTGCCTAAAACCAGAGTTTACTGGCTCCGCAATTATCCAATTCGCACATATTTACGTGTATAATTTTACGCATCAACTGGTATTACCAGTTAAACTTTCTACACTTAAGTGCTAAATAAAATAAACATTAAGTTATTGTAGCCGATACACTTACTTACGATAGTAACGATAATGTCTCATTATCTACTCAGTAATTAAGCAAACTAGCTTCTTTAATCGCTATATTTTGTTTGCTGAGATGGGTAATATCGTTAGGGATAAAAATAAAAAACACTCATCCAGGAGTTCCGATGAAAATAACGGTAGCCACACGCGTAATCGGGGGATTTGTAGCGATTAGCGCACTTCTGATCGTCATTAGTGTTGTTTCACTTTATAACCTCAACTCAATAGGCTCAGCAACGGAAGAAGTAAATGACGTTGCATTACCCACAGTAGCAGGCAGCAATGCACTTAAAGCCAGCTTTCTCAATATGGGCCGACTTACCTTCGAGAGCTACATCGAAGAAGATCTAAATGGCTTAAAAGACAAACGAGCGTCTTTTAACTCTGCCAAAGACACCTTTGAGAGTGAATATAAGAAACTGGCACAGGCCGTTAATAACGAGCCTGAACTAAAGAGCACGCTGAATACTGTACGTGAGTCATATGAAGCATATATCACCAATGTTGAAGCGATGTACAAAAATCACCAAATGTACCTTGATATACGCAACACTATTCAAGACAGACTGGGTGACGCTGAAGACAACGCAGACGATGCATCTACCTACCTTCTAGACTTCTCAGACTTAGATGCTGTTCAGCGCGACCCTAACCTACGACGTGCGGCAGAAATCGGCAGTCAACTTGAGACGTCGCTGCTTTCTTTGCTAACGGTTTCATACGAGTACATTAAAACAGAGACACTGGTTCGTTCACAGACGCTAGGCAACGAAGTTGATTTGGTTGTCGAGAAAGTGGTCACGCAATTAAGCGACATGATGCAAACTGCGGGCGGCCGCGATGATTCTGGTACTCTTGATGATATTAACGACTTGGTTAACAACGCAATCAACGCGATTAAAGCTAACGATGGCGTGGTTCAGCTTCATGTTGATCGTCTAGAGCGCAGAAATGATGCTGAAAAAGCGCTTAACGCTTCAGACTCAAATATCGCGCAAGCGGTTGTCGCTCTAGAGAACCTGCTCAATCTTGCAGACAAGAAAGCGTCACATGTAGAAAGTCAGGTTAACGGCGCCATTGCGACGGGCAACACGTTCGTTATTGTGGTTGTTATTATCTCGATTGCAGTAGCAGCATTTATTGGCTACGTGACCGTTCGCGCAATCACACGTCCGCTTTATCGTGTAAATGAACTTCTGACGGTGGCTTCATCGGGTGACCTTACTCACCGTCTAGACGATTCGGCGCAAGACGAATTTGGTCTTTTAGCCCGAAACTGCAATACGCTAATTGGAAACCTGAAGGAGCTCATTACAGCCATTAACGTTCGTGCTGAACAGCTGGCAGCCGCCTCAGAACAAACGTCTGCAGTGACGGCGCAAACGACGCATTCAATTCAGGATCAGAAATCACAAATTGGCCAAGTAGCAACAGCAACCACAGAAATGCACTCTACGTCGCAGCTGGTTGTGCAAAACGCTGAAGATACACTAAGTCAAATTCGCCATGCGGATGCTGAGGCTGAGAACGTGCGCCAAATCTCACTAGAGAATAAGAACACCATTGAGATCTTATCTCGTGACGTTCAAGAAGCGGCAGACGTTATCAATAAGCTTCATCAAGACAGCGCAAGCATTGGTGGCATCTTAGACGTTATCCGTGGTGTTGCAGATCAAACCAACCTGCTCGCCTTGAATGCTGCTATTGAGGCAGCGCGTGCCGGTGAACAAGGTCGAGGCTTTGCGGTTGTTGCTGATGAAGTGAGAACCCTTGCCAGCCGAACTCAAGAATCGACACAAGAAATCAACGCTATGATTGAAGTGCTTCAAGCGGGTGCTGAAAAAGCGGTATCGGTGATGAATCAAGGTAAAGAGCAAACTGCGGCGTGTGTGGCACAAACTGAAAAGGCTACACAGGCGTTGGATATCATCTCAGACGCCGTTCACAAAGCCCATGACGTGAGCTCTCAAATTGAGCAGTCTGCCCGTGAACAGAATACGGTATCACAAGAGATCAGCGAAAAGCTTGAAACTATTGTGGGTATCGCTGAAGAGACGACAGCTGGAGCACAGCAAACGTCTGAGTCTAGCCATGAAGTGGCTCGACTTGCTGAAGAGTTACAACAGTCTATCAGACAGTTTAAAGTGTAACGCTTTTTACAAACCTGTTTTAAGAAGGGGCTTTTAGCCCCTTTTTTGTGTCCGACAATTAATCTGGCACACTTTAGGAATGCATAGATAGTTACTTTAGAACAGTTTAACTGAGCATTAATCGGCTTTAATTCGTATAAAGACTATTCGTAACAAACCACTAAAAAAGAATGATATTTTCCCGTTTTCGCTTGCCTCTTTTCATTACTACTTTATTGGTGTCAACAATGATCCAGGCTGAGCCATCATATTACAAAGATACAGAAACCCTTCCCTATTCCATTATCGAGACCCTTGATGAAGATATTGAAGTGAGGCATTACAATGAAGCGTTAGGCGTAATGTCTAGTGGGAATGAAGATAACGGAGCATTTCAGTTACTCTTTAATTATATCTCTGGTGAGAATACATCCCGTAGCAATGTGTCAATGACGTCCCCCGTAGAAGTTGGAAAGCGCTCTCAAGAAATTGCAATGACCTCTCCTGTCGAAGTCTCATCTTCAGAAACAATGATGTTTTTCTTGCCCAGCAAATATGACATTAAAAGCGCTCCTGTGCCTACGCACAAAGATGTATCGCTGGTTACTGTACCAGCGAGAACGGTAGCCGCTATTCGTTATTCAGGTTTCAACAAGGACAGCGATAAGAAGCAGTATACGAATAAACTGCTTAAAGCCCTTAGGGACAATAATATTGAGCTTGATGGTGAACCTAGCTATATGGGCTACGACTCGCCTTTCACCCTACCGTGGAATAAACGTCACGAAATCATTGTACCGGTCGACATTTTGAAATCATCTACAAACTGATGTGAAATAAAAACGGCCGCCTTTAAGGCGACCGTTTTTTGGGGTCATTCAGCACAGTAGGTGCTTATTCAAATAACGCCGTGTGAAGCTTGCGAACCACGTCGTCACTGTCGGTCTCGTTAACCAGGAACGATAGGTTGTGCGGGTTGGCGCCAAAGCAAATCATACGCAGGTTGAAATCTGAAACCGCAGCTAAAATCTTGCTAGAAACACCAACAGCTGTTTGCATGTTGTTACCTACAACCGTGACAAGGTCGTAACCTTTTTCTACTTTCACATCACAGATAGTTTCAAGTTCAGCAATGGTTTCTTTGTTTAGTCGCTGAGCCACAGAGTTTGCAGGGTTATCAAGGGTAAAAGATACCGAGATTTCTGACGTGGTAACCAAATCAACACTTAGCTTGTGCTTAGCGATGATGGCAAATACCTGCTGTAGGAAGCCTTGCGCATACATCATCTTCGGTGTTTTCACTGTCACCATTACCTGCTCTTTACGGCGAGTAATAGCGCGATACGGTGGTTCGTGCTCACAATCACGCACAATCCAAGTACCGCCCTTTTCTGGCTCCTTACTAGAACCTACAAACACCTTTATATCCTTGCGAAGTGCAGGCTCCATAGTGGCAGGATGTAGTACCTTGGCACCAAAGGTGGCCATTTCCGCCGCTTCTTCAAAGCTGAGTTCAGGTAACGGATGAGCAGCTGGCGTGATGCGCGGGTCAGTTGTGTACACCCCTGTTACGTCAGTCCAAATCTCACACGATTCGGCATCAAGCGCTTCAGCAAGTAGCGCCGCCGTAAAATCAGAACCACCACGACCTAGCGTTGTAGTACGACCTTCCTCGTCAGCACCAACAAAGCCTTGAGTAACCACTATCGCGTCTTTAATTTCAGGTGCCAGCAATTGTTTAGACAGCTTTTCGATTTCTTCGATTTGCGGCGCACCTTCTCCAAACTCACTGTCCGTACGTAACACCTTACGTACGTCAAAGTTCATGGTTTTTACGCCCTGCTCTGCAAGCACTGAAGAGAACATTAGCGATGACATCCGCTCACCCATTGAAAGCAGCTGATCTTTTAAATCATCACGGTGAAGGATTTCTTCGTGAAACGCTAAGCTTCGCATTTCATCTAACAAGTCGTTGAGTTTTGGCTCAACCGCGTCTTTATCTTTCAACTTGTTAAGAATGGCAAGCTCAATATTAATAATGGCCTGACAGGTCTCTTCAATTTGCTGTTGCGTCATAGGTGTGTGCGCTAAGCTTACCAGGTGATTGGTTACACCTGCCGCAGCGCTCACTACCACAATGCGCGTTTTGTCATTACCGGCAACAATTCGGGCGCAGTTTTGCATTACTTCGTAATTCGCAACGCTAGTTCCACCGAACTTAGCTATCGATAAGGCATTTGTCACTATATTTAACTCCAGAATAAAACTAGCATTTCGCTAGCAGCAACCGCGCCTTTTGCGCGGTTAATCAATCGTTATTTGGTCGCCTACTTTTATATTATTCTCGGCAAACCACCCTTGGTTCATTTCCAACGCGTAAAGTACCTCTTTCGATGATCCGACCGACTCCAAACTATGCGGAGTGAGAGGTTTTATATCCGTTATTACGCCTTTTCTGTCGATAAATGCTACGTCTAGAGGAACAAAGGTATTTTTCATCCACATGCCCGCAAACTTTGGGCTAGAAAACTTAAAAAACATACCGCAGTCTTCACACAAGGCTTTACGAAACATAAGGCCCTGCGCGCGTTGTTCAAAGGTTTTGGCATACTCAACTTCATAGTGCTTGCCGCCAATCTCAAGTGTAATGGATTCAAAGTCCACTGAATTCAGCGACGATACAGGGTCAACCTGCGCTTTTGCACACCCTAAGGTTAATACAAGTGCAGCAACAATAAAGAAAGATTTTCCCATTAGACATTCCTTTTCGCCATAAAAAAAGCCGGTCACCTTAACGGTCACCGGCTTTGTAGTTTATACACTATTTTAAGCAACATTCAATGTTGGAATAATGCGCGCTTTTGCTTCTTCCTCAGCCTTTTTAAAGCTAGGCATTTTGTCGAAGTTTAAGTAGCGGAATACTTCACCCGACATTGCGTTAATTTTGCTAGCGTATTCCATGTACTCTACAGCAGTTGGAATGCGCCCAACAATGGCCCCCACTGCAGCAAGCTCTGCTGAGGTCAAATATACATTCGCCCCATCGCCCAGGCGGTTAGGGAAGTTACGAGTAGACGTTGAAAGTACGGTTGCTCCCGCATCCACCCGTGCTTGGTTACCCATACATAGTGAGCAACCGGGCATTTCTGTACGTACGCCTACGCGACCATAAATGTTGTAATAGCCCTCTTCCATTAATTGGGCTTTGTCCATCTTAGTCGGTGGTGACATCCATAAACGGGTTGGCAGTGTTTTGTTGTACTGCTCAAGTAGCTTACCGGCTGCACGGAAGTGACCAATGTTTGTCATACATGAACCAATGAAGACCTCGTCTACCTTATCGCCTGCAACGTCAGATAAGGTTTTCGCATCGTCAGGATCATTAGGGCAGCACACAATTGGCTCTTTAATATCGTTAAGGTCAATTTCGATTACCTCAGCGTACTCAGCATCTGCATCGGCGCGCATCAACTCTGGGTTAGCTAACCATTCTTCCATTTTCTGCGCGCGACGCTCTAGCGTACGAGGGTCGCCATAACCTTCGTTAATCATCCAGCGTAGCATGGTAATGTTTGAACGCAGGTATTCAGCAATCGACGCTTCAGATAGATTGATAGTACAACCGGCTGCTGAACGCTCCGCCGACGCGTCAGAAAGCTCGAACGCCTGTTCTACGGTTAAGTTCTCTAGCCCTTCGATTTCTAAAATACGGCCTGAGAAGGCGTTGATCTTACCTTTTTTCTCGACCGTTAATAGGCCTTGTTTGATGGCGTACAGCGGAATGGCGTGTACTAGGTCGCGTAGTGTAATGCCCGGCTGCATTTCACCCTTAAATCGCACCAGTACAGACTCGGGCATATCTAGCGGCATAACGCCAGTAGCCGCAGCGAACGCGACCAGGCCAGAACCCGCAGGGAATGAAATACCCAATGGGAAACGAGTATGCGAGTCACCACCCGTGCCTACTGTGTCAGGCAGCAGCATGCGGTTTAACCAGCTGTGAATAATGCCGTCACCCGGACGAAGCGATACACCACCGCGGTTCATTATAAAATCTGGTAGCGTGTGCTGTGTTTCTATATCCACCGGCTTTGGATAAGCGGCGGTGTGACAGAATGACTGCATGGTCAAATCGGCAGTAAAGCCAAGACAGGCTAGGTCTTTAAGCTCATCGCGAGTCATGGGGCCAGTGGTATCTTGCGAGCCTACAGTTGTCATTTTAGGTTCGCAGTAGGTGCCTGGGCGAATACCGTCAACACCGCACGCTTTACCCACCATTTTTTGCGCTAGCGAGAAACCCGCTCCAGTGTCTTTTGGCTGTTCAGGCGTACGGAATAAATCCGTTGGGCCTAAACCTAGTGTCTCACGCGCTTTCTCGGTAAGGCCACGACCAATAATCAGGTTGATACGTCCACCTGCACGCACTTCATCCAGAATCACCTTCGACTTATAGCTGTATTCTGCAAGAAGTTCACCGGTTTCATGGTTGGTGATTTTGCCTTCAAATGGATAGATGTCTATAACATCACCCATGTTCATTTTTTCCACATCGGCTTCAAACACCAACGCACCGGCGTCTTCCATGGTGTTAAAGAAGATAGGAGCAACTTTTGAACCAATGCACACACCGCCGCCACGCTTATTAGGCACACCCGGTAAGTCTTCACCAAAGAACCACAATACAGAGTTAGTTGCCGACTTGCGTGACGAGCCGGTTCCAACTACATCACCGACAAACGCTACGGGATACCCCTTACTTTTGACTTCTTCTATTTGCGCCATTGGGCCTTTAACACCAGGTTCTTCTGGCTCTAAACCTTCGCGGGGCATTTTGTAAGCTGCCAGGGCGTGCAGAGGAATATCTGGGCGAGACCATGCGTCAGGGGCTGGCGACAAATCATCAGTATTGGTTTCACCGGTCACCTTAAATACGGTATAAGTGATTTTATCGTCCATTAACTTACGCGACGTGAACCATTCACCTTCCGCCCAAGATTTAATGATGTCAGTGGCATGCTCGTTACCCGCTTTGTGCTTTTCTTCCACATCGTGATAAGCGTCAAACATTAAAAGAGTATGTTTCAGCTCTTTCGCTGCCAACGGCGCAAGCGCTTTATCATCAAGTAGCTCCACTAAAGTGGCAATGTTGTAGCCACCGTGCATATTTCCTAGCAGTTCAACGGCTTTCTCTTTAGAGATAAGCTCACAACTGTCTTCACCTTTTGCGATTGCACTTAAAAACCCAGCTTTAACGTAAGCTGCCTCATCAACCCCAGGCGGTACACGTTCTGACAGCAGTTCTAAAAGAAACTCCCCTTCGCCTGCTGGCGGGTTCTTTAATAAATCAACCAGGCCAGCTACCTGTTCAGCGTTAAGCGGTTTAGGTGGAATATTTTGAGCGGCACGTTCTTCAACGTGATTGCGATAGTCTTGTAACACAGTCTCTTCCTCTAAGTTAGCTTGCGCAATGGGAGTAAACGGTCTTGTACGCACTTGACGCAAGGTGTGTTTAATAAATCATCAACAGTATAACTTCACGGGCTCATTTTTTAAATTTAGCGCCCTTTTAATTCACTTATAATCGCTATTCATACCATTACTTTTAAACGACAAAAGCGATTAAAAAGAAATAAGCAAAGTCATTTTAGCAATTAACATGCAGTAAAGTTATAGGGCTTTATGACTTAAAGACAAGGTGTTAGCTGTACACAATGCTTCCTCAATTGAAGCAAACCGTAAACGATTAACAACAGTAAGTGAGAGGCAGTTCATTGTGACTATACTGGCAGTAAATAATTGTTAATTGGGCAAGTCTGTCTGAGGTCTGGTGCGAAGAAAGCTTGCAAACTTTGGCTTTCCATTTTTCGTTAAACCGTAGTACTTAAAGGTTACCCAGCTGCCGATAGCGGGCGGAGATTGGCGCTCATTTTCTGAAAAGCCCGTTCCTAATTTAAATTGAATGCCTTCTCGCGTTTCTACAAGAAGCGAGCCCATCATTCCCTTAAATCGTCCTTTTCCCGGAAGCAATGCCAGTACTTTCCCTTCTGCATCTTCAAAGCGTTTTACTTTGAGTAACTTGTCACTTCGCCCGGATGTGTACAGCGCTTGTTCATGATGAAGCATTAACCCTTCTCCGCCTTCCTGGGTTACTTGCTCCAGCTTTTCATCAAGTGAAGCAATAGACGTAAGCTTAAATTGAGGAATAACTGCAAACGTTGGATTAGGTGTAGATTTACTTAGTCTGTTAAGCCTGTTGAGTCGCCGACCAAAGGGCTCACCCATCATAGGTATGTCAAAGGCCATAAATCTAACTTTAGCCCAGCGTTTTGCAGATAGAGAATTTGCTGCGGCTATAGTGTCTGCTGAAGACACTGTGCTAGATGAAGCGTTAGCGACAGAATGCAGCTCGATGTTTGTCAGCGTTGAAAGCACAATAGAAGCTGTACGTTCAAACTCCCCTCTTCCTATCCAAAGTTCGCCGTCAATAGTGGTTTCTGGCCAGTTAGCGGTGAACCATGTTGGCGCGAATATCTTGTTCCCATTGCGGGTAAGTAATTCAGTACCGTTCCATCTTGCGCGAATACCGTCTAGCTTCTCACTAACCCAATAGTCAGCTACGTTGATATCAGTGCGACTTTGATCGTATTGCTTAGCAAGCTGCAGCCCTTCGACAGTATCGAGCATGTGATTAGCATTAACGTTAGCTATGGCGGTGATTGAAAGTACATATACAGCAGTCAAAAAATTTCGCATCGGCTCTTCCTATAACGTGTTAACCTTTGCTTGCTTTTATGCTTTTAATAAAGAAGCAAAAACAAAGAAGGCAGAGTAAATTACTCTGCCTTCTTTGCTTTTATAACTGTACGTAGGAAGGTTTTTTCGCTTAATCGAAGCTGATCTAGTCGGTAATAATATCAATTACTGAGATCAGCACGTCTTCAGCAAACGCTTCACCTGCCGTTCTTTCTTTATCACGTCGCAGTTTGTAAGTTTCCAAGCAAGCATTTAGCTGCTCGTCGGCGGTGTAAACCCCATGAACACCTGCGTTATTAGCTTGCTCAATACAGCGATCGGTTTGTCCCGTCGTGACGGTACTGCACCCGCTCGTTCCCAAGGTGATTCCGACCATACAAACCGCAGTGGCGATCCAGTTTACGTGTTTAACTGTGCTTTTATGGTTCAAGATAACTTAATCCTTCAATAAAGACTGCAAGCGTTTTTGTCTATTAACATAAACCTGATGGCCATCGTGCTCAGACGTGGAAAGTGCTAAAGCTTGGTTCACGCTTTCCAGCGCTTTTTTGTACTCGCCCATCTGCTCATAACCATAAGCTAAGCCATTATATGCGTCAGGCGTTTGAGGATACTCAGCAATATCGTATTTAAACAAGGCGATGGCTTTGTCGTAGTTTTGTTCACCCACATAGTGATAACCTAACTCGCGAATAACCCATTCCGGCGCGTCGAGTTTCTCGCCTCGCTGCTTTGAAACACGGGCGTAATAGTCTTTAATACTTTTAATATCTCCACTGAACTGCTGTGGCCTTAAATAAGCTGATAAGAACAAATGATGGTAAGCGCTGAAAGTTGACGCAGCTGAGACCAAATTGTGGGTAACTCCCTCGTAGGCTTCGTTCTCCCATCTTAATCCGGCAGGTTGATTTGCCCGCATTCCAGAAATCATATCGTTATAATACGGGCGCATGGGCGCGCCTTCATTGCCGATAGACGTGTAAATGAAGTGGTCTAATTGATTGGCAGATTTTAAGAATGCAACCGTACTTTTTGCAGATGCGCCATAGTTCCACCACACCGCAGCACTGTAAGTCAGCGCGGCGTTAAAAAGCTCAGGCTTCTGGGTAAGTGCGTACAACGCGAATACGCCTCCGGCTGATGCACCCTCTATCACTCGAAAGTCATGCACGCGATATTTCTTCTCTACCATCGGCATAAGCTCAGTGGTTATAAAGGAAAGAAAGTTTGCACCGCCACCGCCATAGCCTACAGGCCCGTTTGGATCTTCATTTGCCGTGGGATATAAATCGCGAAGTCGGTCGGTATTTTCAATGGCGACTATGATGACTTCCGGAGCAGCATTCTGAGATTGCAGCGATTCTAGCACTGCATTCATCATAGTAAGATTTCCCGCACCATCTAGACGATAAATAACGGGGTATTTCTTGTCGGGGTTTTCGGCGTAGCCTTTTGGAAGCTGAACAACCACTTCTCGTTGCTCGTTTAGCACTTTAGACTGGAGTTTCTCTACTTTCAATTCGTATCGCTGGCTGTCGCTGCCTGTTTCGCTGTTAGCCGGAAGGCTCGTGAAAGCAAGAAATAGCAGGGCAATTATAATATGTATTTGTGACTTCAAACTTAAATCCTTTTATAAGACGCTTTGCTTTTCGCAGTAATACTATTTACTTGATTGGGCCAAGCGAACTTTTATTATTATCTATTGTATAACAGGGGTTTATTCGGATTAATGACAATTTCATAGCCACATTACTCTGTATATTCCCCTTTAGCAATACAGGAACTTTCTGTAGACATTTCTCCGCCCAAGTATTTAGTTAGCACAGCGTGTAGTTCCGTTTTATTGACTGGTTTTGTGAGATATCCATTCATCCCGGATGCTAACGCTTTATCTATTTCTTCGGCAACCACCGCAGCAGTGAACGCGATAATAGGAATAGTGATGTTAGCTTTTCGCAACGCTAAAGCGGCTTCAGAGCCGTTCATTTCAGGCATGTGTAAGTCCATCAATATAAGGTCGAAATGCTGCTTTAGTGCAATCTCTACTGCTTCGTTACCGTTATTAGCAAGCGCAACTCTCAATCCTGTGTCTTCTAACAATGATTTTGCTACGACCTGGTTAATGTCGTTATCTTCTGCAACCAAAACAGTAAGGTTTGGGAACGACGGTGTGCTTTCCTGTTCTTTAGCGCCAATTACACTATCTGCAATTTCAAACGGTAGCTCGAAATAAAATTCACTCCCCTGACCTACCGCGCTTTTTAGATAAACCGTGCCGCCCATAGCTTCAACCAAGCTTTTTACTATCTGTAAACCAAGTCCCGTTCCCCCGTGCATTCGATTAATGCTGCTGTTGGCTTGTGTAAATGCATCGAATACGCGCTCTTGTTCAGAAGCATCAATCCCGTCCCCCGTATCCTTAACTGAAAATCTGACAAATTGATGGGTCTTTGACGCTTCACCTTTCGATAGCCCTAAAGTGACACTGCCCTGATGCGTAAACTTTATCGCGTTGCTCACTAGGTTGTTTAACACTTGAGAAAGGCGCGTTGCGTCCCCTACAACACAAGTATTTAGTGTTTTATCTACTTCTATTCTCAGTGAGATACCTTTGTTCTGCGCCAATTGTGCATAGAACGCCACGCAATCTTTGGCAGTACTTTTTAGGTCAAAGGGAATGATCTCCAGCGCAAGTTTTCCCGCATTTAGTTTGGAGAGATCTAATATGTCGTTCAAAATACGGTTTAGCGAGAGTCCTGAACGCTGAATCTTCTCGAGGTTAGGCCGTGCACTTTCCGAAATATCATGAGAAAGCACTACATCGGTCAGTCCCAAAATACCGTTTAATGGCGTGCGAATCTCGTGTGACATAGTGGCGAGGAATCGTGATTGTGCAGCCGACGCTTGCTTTTCGCTCGCAAGCGCCCTGTTTAGCTCGAGAGTTTTGTTTTTACTCTCAACAAGGGCTTTCTCTAATTGGCTCGCTAGAGCATAGATAAGAAGGGACACAACAAGGTTGGTCACACAAAGCCTTAGCCAAAGGCCCTTGCCATAATCCCCTTCGTAAAACGGCACAAGAAAAGTACAGCATGCGAGTACTACCATTGCACTTATTCGCCAACCATTAGAAAGCAGTAAAATGGGAAAAATAGTAGCAATTGGAACTAAGGTTGCGGGCATGAGCCCATTGCTTATTACAAGGTAAGGCGCGACGGGAATGGTGAGTATTGCCCACAATTTCGCCAAAGGTTCTTTGTAGTTAGAAAAGATAATTCCCGCTATCGAAATTGCACACCAAGACAGGCCGAAAAATACTGCCACATACACATTTTGGGGTTGTGCTATGACGATTACCGCTAAGATGAGTAAAGAAAAAACCAGCAGAATTTTGAAGCCAGCTTTTTGCAATGCCGATGTAACTTCGCCAAATGATTCAGGCTTTGTAGAGTACTGCTTTGGCATTAGGGTTTCTAAGTATTATTAAATGACTAATAACTCAGTATAAGTACCAAACAACAACTCTGCATAAAAATAATGGGGTCAAAGTACTTTTCTAGCTGTTTACCACTAGCTCTATTACCGTACTAATGTACTCTGACCCTGAGGGATCCCCACGAATTTAATTTCATATGCCTCCGGCCCAGGCTGCGTCAACTATGGAGCTGTACCATTTGAGTGCAGCTTTCCACTGTCGCATAGTAAATCGTATTCGACAAGCGACAG